>Ga0302320_10024603_pt1 | contig 11740 bp, 11 predicted proteins | sample Bog_T0_3_FD_202130 | JGI IMG/M metagenome (GOLD analysis project Ga0302320, IMG submission 202130) | Peat permafrost microbial communities from Stordalen Mire near Abisko, Sweden - Bog_T0_3 | ecosystem: Environmental > Terrestrial > Soil > Wetlands > Peat | place: Sweden: Abisko, Stordalen Mire... | reverse complement strand
ATTACAACTGGAGCATTTGTTTGGACCTTGACCGAAACAAGTGTCACAAGAAACGTCACAAGCCACACATTCGCTGGAATCTTGATCGAGAACATCATCACCTGAGCAACTATTACATTGATTGGCTTCAGGTCCGGAACAAGTTGCACAGCTTTGATCGCATAGCACACATTGACCATTATATATGAAGCTTGGATCGTTGCAGGTTAAACATTCATCATTGTTTGGGCCATCACATGTCAGGCATGTAGAATCACATTCAATGCAAGATTGGTCTGCTGGAATAAAGGTTAACTCATTAGAACACGTTAAACAGTGATTTGGGCCTTCACCATCGCAAGTCTGACAGGTAGAATCGCATTCAATGCAAGAATTGTTGTCTGGAACAAAAGTTAAATTATCAGAGCAAGTTACACAGTTATTTGGGCCTTCGCCATTACAAGTCGCACAAGTGTTATCACAAAACACACATTCATTACCTGAACTCAAAAATGCAGGGGAGTTGCAACCAATACATTGGTTGGGATTAGGGCCAGTGCATCCATTGCAAGAAGAATCACATAAGATGCATTCATATTGACTGGTCAAGGAATATGAAGAATTACAACTAAGACATTCGTCGGGATGAGGACCGGAACAAGTTGTGCAACTATTATCACAATGAACACAAGTGGAATCAAGCAAGTTGAAGACCAATGGTGTTGGGCAGGTGAGGCATTGATTGACTCCAGGACCTGAACAAGTCTGACAGGTCGGGTGGCATTGGAAACAACTGTTATCACTTCCCAGAATGCTTGGAGAATTGCAACTGGAGCATTTGTTTGGACCTTGACCGAAACAAGTATCACAAGAAACGTCACAAGCCACACATTCGCTGGAATCTTGATCGAGAACATCATCACCTGAGCAACTAGTACATTGATTGGCTTCAGGTCCGGAGCAAGTTGCACAGCTTTGATCGCATAGCACACATTGACCATTATATATGAAGCTTGGATCGTTGCAGGTTAAACATTCATCATTGTTTGGACCAGAACAAGTAGCACAAGAAACATCACATTCCACACAAACTCCATTATTTAAAACTTGTGACAATTTACAAGAGGTACATTGGTCTGAAGCCGGTCCTGAGCAGGTCGCACATGAAGAATCACAAACTTGACATGTTCCGTTGAACAAATTATTAGGCGCAATGCATGATGAACATTGATCAGCATCTGGACCAAAACAAGTATCACAACTTGGGTCACAAACCACACATTGTCCATTGTAGAGGACTTTGTCTGATGTGCAGGCGGTACATTGAGTGGAATCAGGGCCATCGCAATCGGCACAATCTACATGGCAACATTTGTTGTCAGGCATTAGGTTTCTTCTGACATGGCATTTGCTGCACTGATTGATGTCTGGTCCAAAGCAACTCACGCAGGAATTATGACAGCAATGTCCATCATTAGTCAATATGTGTTGGTTGTCACAAGAAAGACAATCGGTCTCAGTCTCGGCTTGACAAGTGAGACAAGAAGAGTCACATTGGAGGCATTGACCATTGGAAAGGAATTTGCCACTTGTGCACCCAGTACAAATGTCAAGGCTGGATTTGTCGCAGGTTCTACATGAAGGGTCACAATGAATGCAAATGCTATAGACCATACTCTCAACAAAATCGATTTCAACACCCAACTGTTGAGCCCAGGTTGTGTAAATTGTGCCCTTTTGGGCATTTTGCAAATCCACGACTAATTGATCGATCAGGGAACTAATTTGGTCAATAAGTTCAAGTTTTCCTTGAGTATCTAAAATTTTAAAATCATCTAAAATTTAGAATTTTTGAGGTTCATTACCATAATCTTCACTGAGAAAACTGTTCAATTTGGTTTCGAACGATAAGAAATTGTCTTTGTTTAATCCTGTGGATTCTGAAATCAGTTTCAAGGTGTTGAAACTATTGGCGATATTTGTAGGTTTGGTTTGAATCAAACTTAAGGGTTCTTAATTTGAAAGAAAAAACCGATAAAAACTCCGAATTTAAAAAAAAAGAAGAAAAATTTAATTTTATTGATTGAATCACCTGAATAAGCCGGGATCGTGACCTTCAATTGTTGCAGCATGGCCTTGACTTCTTGAAGTAGGTTGATTTGTGCATTGATGTCATCTGTGGGGATATTAGCACTCATATTTAGCATAGTGCTCTGGTAATATTTCAATCTTCTATCTGCATAGAACCAATCATCGCAGCTTCTTGTTAGATTCGTGGTGTCGAAAATCAATGCGTCTTGCAATGTTTCTATGGTAATTGAAGGTGAAGACATCTGTAAAGCAATTAATGGAGAAACAGTGTGTCTTTGTTCTATAAATTTTGAATAAATATGAGGAGATCAATGGAGACTGACCTTTCACTATTCCTTGGGAATGAGCTATTGCGATAAGACACAATATGAAAAAAATTGTGAGTTTGATGGAGGCTAGCCTCATAAACTATTGTGCAAGGGGGAAATGGTTTTTTTTGATGAAATTATTTTAGGTTTGTTAAAGCAGGTTTGGATTTAAAACAAAAGTACGCGTTGCGTGTATGCGTTTTTTTTTTTATAGAGTAGACGTTTTTCTTCTTGAAAAAACCCAAATTAAACTTCAAAAATCAATAAAAAAAATTAAAATTTTTTTATTTATTTTTTCCTTGTTTTTAAAGTTGAGTCGCAAACGTAATAATTTTTTTTGTCATATCAAAAAAATTGAAATGTGTTTTAAATTCATACCTCATGACTTTAAACAAGAAAAAAATTATGATATAATGATATATTTGGAAAAAAAAATATAAAAATAATATAGCAAAGCACCATTAAATGGAATTGGATAAAACTCAAAAAGAAATAAAAAAAGAAACAGAGCCCCAACCAGCTCCTTTTTCTTATTTTTTCAACATTACAAAATCCCTCAAAAAACTAGGCATTAATCTTTCAATCCTCAACAAATCAACTCCTTTTTGCAAGCATTCAACAGGCTGTTTAAACAATATTCTTTCCGGAACCTTGCAAAGTTTTGCTATAGGCTATCTAATCAAGACCACAATTAATCTCTTAGGTTGTTTGATTGCCTTTAAAAAATTACGAAGACAGTAAGTTTTTAGCTTTGAACTAAAAAAATGTAAATTAAAATAAAGACCGTTGTTGCTTTTGTTCGCTATTTTCCATAAAGAGAATGCCCGCTTTGCGATTTTCCCTGCTATGTATACTTTTATTGTGAAAGGCACCATATGTCTCCTGAGAACTCTGTTGAAAAAAGAAGAGAAATGGTTCAGTTTTGTGTCTGGAGGTGACTATTTAGTGAGTTTTTTAATAATATTTAATTTTTTATTACAGCTTTGGCCGGCTTTTTCAGTCTGCAAGCAAATCCTTCCAAAGATAAAGCTATTTGGGGTGTATTTCTTTTTACTCGAGCATTGGTATTTTTATTTGTTTGATCATAATTATTAAATAGTATGATCTTTTTCATATCCGATTAAATATAATTTAAACCCATAAAACGATTTTTTGCTTTTTCTAGGACACCATCTACCGCCATTTGATAAACCATAACAAGATTAAGAAAATTCCCTTGGATTATGTCTTGCTTATGGCTTTTGCTAATATGTTGACTGGATATGCTTTTGCCTGGGAACCGGATTGCAATCCGCATGGTTTGAACAAGTTTTACCTGCAAATGGCCCAAATGAACACCAATGATTCAATTTTCAGAGAAGCATGGATAGCGAAGAAAAAATTGAGTTTCGTCAAATGATTTAATGAAAATTCAAATTTGCATAGGTTTTTGCTAAATTAAGGATTTAGTTTCTTTAAGGAATTATGACTATTTTTTTCGCTATAAAAAAATTTAAAAAAGCATTTTTATTTCCCTTAAAAAAAACCAAAAAAATCCAATTTTTTTTTCCAAAATTGCAAAAAATCTCTTAAATTTGATATAACATAAACCTTTATTAAATCAAGCTTCCGAAAGCCAACATTAATTAAAAGCAATAAAATTTTTTTTCAGATTTTTCAAACAAAAAAAAAATTTATGGTCCTAACCAACAAGCAGAAGGAGGAACTAAACAAGGCAATTCTCGAATATTTGATCAACAACAAATATTCTGAGGCAGCCGCCAAATTCCAGCAGGAATCCAACACAATGGTCGACGTACAAGAAAAGCCCAATGCTTCCATGACTGACATTCTCGAAAAAAAGTGGATCGCTATTTATCGTTTGCAGAAGAAAGTTATGGAACTCGAAGCAAAAATCGAGCAAATGTCTGAAGAGTTATCCTCGACCTCCAAATTCAAAAAAACATTGTCCGAAGCGGATCAAGACCAACTCTTTCCGAAAATCCCGGCCAAATTCACCTTGCAGGGACATCGGGCAGTGATCACCCATTTGGCTTTCCATCCTCAATATTCTCTGTTGGCGAGTTGTTCGGAGGATGCGTCGATAAAGCTGTGGGATTTTGAAGCAGGACAGTTTGAAAAAACACTAAAGGGACATACAGGGACTATAAATTACATAGCATTTGACTTGCAGGGGAAGTATTTGGCTTCTTGTTCATCAGATTTGACGATAAAATTGTGGGATTTGGTGCAATATGCATGTGTGAAGACGTTGCATGGACACGAACATTCGGTGTCCTCAGTGGAATTTCTGACAAACGGGGACTTTATAATTTCAGCATCAAGAGATAAAACTATAAAACTCTGGGAGATCAGCACTGGATACTGTAAAAAGACCTTTGTTGGACATAATGAATGGGTGCGAAGGGCGGTAGTGAATGAGAGCAATACTTTAATGGCTTCATGTTCGAATGATCAAAGCATAATAATTTGGAATCTGGAGAAAGGATCAAATGAAATGGAGCTTTTGGAACATGAACATGTGATTGAATGCTTGACTTTTATCAGCAATGAAGTAGGGAAGAAAACTATATGCGAGAGTGAATATGGTAAGGTTATATTTAAGGAGACAGAAAACAATAAAGAGAACGAAACAACCGAAAAAGAGACCGCAATGACCAAATTGAATTCAATAAAAAACGCGGCGAGCAAATACTCGGCAAATGAATTTTTGGTGTCTGGAAGTAGAGACAAAACCATTAAACTATGGAATTGTAAAAACGGACAATGCCTGATGACCTTCATTGGACATGACAATTGGGTCAGGGATTTATGTTTCCATCATTCAGGCAAGTTTCTGTACTCGTGCTCAGATGATAAATCGTTCAGAGTGTGGGATTTGAATACAGGGAAATGTGTCAAGAAGATTTCTGATGCTCATACACATTTTGTCACATCGATCGTTGCTAATGCCAAATATCTGATTGTTGCCACTGGATCTGTCGACACAAGCTTGAAAATCTGGGAGTGCAAATAATTTGTGTTAGTAAATGAAGTATTTGTTTTTATATAAAAAGAAAACAGAAATCAAAAAAATTTAACAATTTTTATTTAATTTTTTTTTTTTTTTTCTGTTATTTTAATAATTTTATTCTGATAATTTTTGTTCAAAAAGAGGTTTTTAACGATTCATTTTTTTTTTCCCCCCCAACATTTGTGTGTATGGGAGTAGGAACATGTTTTTAGTTTTTATATTTTTTTAAAGGTGGTCTCATATCAAAAAATATAAAACTGCGATCTATTGATAAATTTGAAAATTTTCTAGGATATAACAGCTTATTTTTAAAAATATTGGGGTACAACTTTTTAATATTTTTATAATAAATTAGAGATCTCCTATCAAAACTAATTAAATTTGTAAATACATTTTAAAAGGTAAAATATAGTTATCATTTTTAATATTTTTCGCATATTCATTATAGTACCCAAATAAACTCTTGATTTTTCATATATAAATTTTAAACTTAAAACTCAAGTTCTTTCAACTACCCAATTCCTGATGCGCAGAATAATTAGTCCCCCCCAATCCTTCTTTCAGAAAACATCGCTGACGTTCAACTCTTTTAGTTCCTCTTATTTTTTCTTACTTCTTTCCTTAATTGCTCTTGCAATCATCATAATCAATGCTTTCTTTTATAAGAAAGCCTATCCTTATGACCTTGTGTTCTTCTTTATCTCATCCTTTTTCTATTTCCTCATGAAATTCAAAAGCAAAATCCTCATGCCAATGCTTGTTATTATCTTCAGTACATTGGCTTCTTTATATGATAATGATGTTTTTGAGGTGCTTTTGTATGAAGAGCCCGTATCAGAGAATACAAAGAAAGTCAAGGAAAGAACCATGGTTATGATGCAGATCTGCTTGTTGTTTACTAATAATTTTGCTTTGAATTTCTTGAATTTCACTATAAATTTCTCATTGCTTATCGCCTTGAAATTCAATGCGTTCTCAAATTCGGATGGAAATGTGAACCCTAAAGAAATCATTTATTTCCTGATCTACATGCTTCTTTATATTTTTCTATTGATCAAGCTAAAAATCCTCTCGAAAAACGAAGACACCATGATGCAATCCTTGTGTTCCTCTAAAAAATATGCCAATTTCTTCAAAAACTACATCAGAAAGCATTCCAAGATACCAATGATAATCTTGACTTTAGAACGTAAAAAATGTCTTTCTAGTCTCATAGTTACCGAGAAGCGAAAAATGATGAGAAAAAGCTTCGGAGCCCCTCCTCGCGCCCAAACCAAGATTTCCATCATCAACGATTTAAATTGTTTAGATAAGGAATATAACCTAAACATTTCCTTTATGAATAATGAGGTTCAAGAGCTATTTCAAGCAGAAAGCAATGAGGACCTTGATAGAATATTCAAAGAAATGATAGTGTTCACTGAAAAAATTGAACGAACTGATGGTTCTAATGGAAAGGAAAAGATAGGCGATCTCAAAGAAGAATGCTTTAAGATCTTCAATAGATTTCGAATCTTATCATTTTCAAAGGAGTCTTTCCCCACTGACATCATTCTCGACACAGAGTATAAATTCAAAAATTCAATGGAAAATTCACATTTCTTGATAAATTGTTTTCCAATAATTGACAAAGACAAAGTTAATTTAATGCTTGCGTTTAATGATATTTCAGAGAAGTTAGAAATAGAACGGTTGAAGGCTTTAGACGCTTATAAAGATAGTATCATGGCTAATGTGACACATGATTTAAGATCCCCATTGCAAGGTTTTCTAGCTTGTATAGAAGTCTTCGAACAAAAAAGCCTGACTGAACAAGAAGCCTTGATGTTGGAGATTGCTAGATCTAATATCCAAATGATGGGCAGTTTGATACAAGACATTTTGGATGATAATCAGATAAAAATGGGGAAGATAAAACTGAATTTCAAAGAATTCAACACCAAGGAATTCACTCTTGAAATATTGAATTTCATAAAGATCTTAGCAAAGGAACATGGTGTCTTTATAAATTCTAACATCAACGAATATATCCCTGTAACACTCTATTCAGATCAAATAAGATTGAAACAAGTTTTGGTGAATTTGATGAACAATTCGTTAAAATTCACTCCAAAAAATGGAACCATCACTTTGGAAGTGACTGTTCATCCTAAAAAACAGAAATATCTTTGTTTCTGCGTGAAAGACACTGGAAATGGCATACCTCAAGAAATCATTGATAAATTGTTCAAGCCATACTCTACTTTTCAAGGCAAAAATGGCATTAATAAACAAGGTTTCTTTTTTAATATATTATTTCCATAATATAATATTATTTTCTATATAAAATATAGGCATTGGATTAGGCTTGACAATATGCCAAAACATCGTTTCGTTATTAGGTCCTTATAACCGAATTCTTTGTCATTCAGCTTTAGGAAAAGGCACGAAGTTTTGGTTTTATGTATATACTGACAAAACGCAATTTGAAAATAACAACACCTACAGCACCAAAATGAAGTCTTCATTAGAGGAAAGTTTTAATGATAGTGAAAAAAATGGCAACTTTACCTCTTATAATCTCTATTCCGAATTCAAAATCTCCTCTAATATGAATTCCGAAAATTCGAAACTCATTAAGACCGAAGAGGGTAGCATCAATGAGGAATTAGAGGAATATGTTGATACATTAAGTTCGAAAAAACCATTTAATTCAGAATCCGAGCAAATAATGAATTCGCCAACAGCTATGGGAAATCAGGGTCTTTTATCGAGATTAGTGGAAATTGATCTAAAAAGCCCAAAGAAAAATCGTATAAAAAATTTATTGTTAGAGAGTCCGGAACTGAGGAACAATTCACCGAGGCCTAAAAGATGTGAAATCAGCCCACCAATTGTGAAGAAAATTCTGAGGAAACAGTTGAAAAATGGTGGGGGGTTTAAACCGAAAACTTTCGATTCTATCCCGAATTATAGCGGTTTTCGATGCAAACGAGGATTTTCTATGACCAAGAAATCACCAAAGAATAAGAACTCGCTTTTTTTGAAAGATTCTCAATTTTCAAGTATCCTTTATTCAAAATTTTTGGTTATTTGTTTAAAATTTGTCATTTTCTTCTTAATTTTTCATTGATTTATTGATTTTGTAGTTCCTAATATTATTTTCTAGATTCCTTTAATAAACATGTGAAGTTCACTGAATTCACAGAAATAAAGAATATTCTGATAGTTGATGATGATCCAGGTTGTCAATTGGCTTTGCAAATGATGGTTCAAAAACTGTTTGAGAGCGCAGAAATCAAAATATTCAACGATGGTGGAGAAGCCTTTGATTATGTGAACTCTGAGAAATCCGTTGATTTGGTTTTCACAGATATCAATATGCCAGGATTGTCTGGCGATCAATTAGCGATGAAAATCAAAGAAAAAAACAAGAAAGTTGTCATATTTGGAGTATCAGGAATGGAGCCCAATGAGGAGTTTTTAAAAGTGTTTGATTGTGTTTTAACAAAACCTATTTCCTTGACTTCCTTGAATGAGTCTTTGTTAAAGGTTTTAGGAAAATAACTCATATATAAAGCCTTATGTTGATTATGTATTAATTAAATAATACAAATTTTTAAATGGAATTAATATTTTAATTTTTGGTTAAGAATGCTGTCACATATTGTAAATTATATCAAGAAGAGTTTTGAAAACCATTTTCTTTTTGAAAATATTTTAAAGAAAAAAATTTTCAAAATTATTTTGAATTTTAAAAAATAAATATAAACATTTTTTGCTATAAATTTTTTCATTCACAAGTGTATATAATGAAGAACTTTTCACGTAATTATAAATTTATATTAATGAAAATTATGAAGGCTTAGAAATATTTATTTATTGTACTAATAAAAAATTAAAAAAATTATTTTAATTTTTTAATTTCGATTTATTTTTGTATTTCTAGGGTTTTGTATATAAAGCATATAAATGATCCCTGAATAATGAAATGCAAAAATAGTGTGAAAAACTTGCATTTGTGATTAAAAAACACATGGAAAAAAATATAACTTGTGCAATGAACAACAAAAAACATTCATTAATCTGTTTCTTCCTCCGAGCTTTCTTCCCCTTCTTCAGAGTCAAATCTAGCAAATGGTTTCTAAGAAGCAAAATATAACAAAATTTATAAATTTTTTTTCATTTTTTACGCTCTTGTGCTTGAATTCTGATTTGATATGTTTGAGGGTACTTTGATGATTCTTGATTTTCATCAAATGGTCTTTAAGGAACTCAGGAAAATGATAAAGAAGGCATTCTTCATAGATCAAATCTAATAAAATTCTCGTTTCATTTAATAAACAATAGTTTTCCAAGCCTTTGAACTCTTCCTTTGAAAGAAATTCAGTCTCATATTCAAATTCTCCCCCTGGAATAGAGTCACTGATTGGCTAAAAAAACAAACCACTATTAATAAGAAGAAATATTATAAGAAACCTCATCTTCAGGATCATGGAAATCGCTTAAATATGGATGGTTTAAAGATTCTTCAGCGGTGATTCGCTTATTTGGATTGAAAGTCAACAGCCTTTTCAACAAATCCAATGCTTTTGATTAAGAAAACAAGAAAAATTAAGTAAGAATAAATAAAGAGAAAATACCCATGGGATCAACTTGAGGGAACTCTTTTTCAATGTTTTTAGGAGTTTTTTTGGTCAATTTCTTCATGATATTCTTTGTCCTTTCATTTGGGATGTTTTCAATGTCTTCCTCATCTGGAGTCCCGATAAAATCGATAATGATCTGTATTTGATCAAAAGCTTTCACAACAAAAATTTTCTTAAATTAATTATGAATATCAACTTTCATTTCCTTTAAACAAAGGTCTTCTTTTCAACATTTCAGCAAAAATGCAACCAACAGACCAAAGATCCACTTTTTATTGATTTATTTAAATTTTAGAAAAAGGAAAAAACCTGCTGATGTATATTTTTTCCATGATAAAAGAAGTTCTGGAGCACGATACCATCTTGTCACCACATAATCTGTAAATCTGTTGGAAATTAGCTTAAGTTCAGGTAACACTGTCTTTGCTGAGCCGAAATCACAGATTTTCAACTGACAATTTGAGTTCACGAGCAAATTTTGGGGTTTCTTTTTTTTTACCATATTAGAAGAAAGTCAATAATAATATTTATATAAAAATTACCAAATCTCGATGAATTATATTGGCGCTATGGATAAATTTCAATCCTCTTAACAGTTGATAGAGAAAGAACTTAATCGCTTCAGGGACAAGTTCTGAATTTGAGTTAAGCACTGAATTCAAATCGCTGTCCATAAGCTCTGTGATGATGTATCTTTAGAAAAAAATCTATAAAAACGCCTAAAAAAAGAAATTCCAAACATTTCATTAAACTCCTTTCTTGAGTTTGGCAGCAAAATCTCCTTAATACCAATAATCTATTCGAAAATTTGAAATAATTAAAGTGTTTTTAAAATTAATACATTTTCATGTTTTAATAATCTCAGAATCTTTAACTCCCTGAGGATCTTCCTTGTATACATTTTATGTTCGAAAGCCCTTTCTATCTTCTTAATTGCCAAATACTTGTTCTCTTCATCTTGTGTCTCACAATCCTCCACACAGAAAATCGATCCCGAAGCTCCTTGAGCCACTAGATTTTATTAAAAAAACAGATTAAAAACCATTATTTTCCTATATTAAATCAACAAAATTGCAGAATGTTGTATTTCTCTTCGATTTCGCATATATGGCCTGAAATTTTGGATTCTCGTAGTTTTTTCTGGTTGTTGAATTTCGCATAATAGTCGAATCGGTCTATTTCAGATGAGTGATGGGTTTCGTTTTCTGAGAGATCCTCCGATTTCTTTGTCTCTTCTGTGTTGAGTTTAGATAAATCTTCAATCAAAGAGGAAGCAAGAGAGTTATTAAAGGGTTTTTCGCTTGAAGGCATTAGTGGACTGGCCATTTCCATTACGATTCTTTGGATGTTATAGCAGAAGTGTGTAAAATTACAAAAAAGATAGAAAAAATTAAGAAAAAATATATTTAATTTATTTAGAAGTTTAGGCTATATTCATACATTGGAAACGTCACAATTTTTGATTTTTTTCCTCGAAATTTTTCAATATATATTTATTTCCGAAAATCAAGCAGAGAAAAAGGATGAATTAGTTTTTTTTAATTTCAGATCGATTTAATTCAAATTTGTATTGTATTAAAATACAAAGAAAATTTTTTCTAAAAATAATTAATTTATAAATTGCCTGCAAGATAAACATTTTTTTTTAAAAAATCTGAATTTTTTGTAAATAAAAATTTATTGGTTCACAAATTATTAAAATTCAAAAAAGTTTAGAAGAA
>Ga0302320_10024602_pt1 | contig 11740 bp, 8 predicted proteins | sample Bog_T0_3_FD_202130 | JGI IMG/M metagenome (GOLD analysis project Ga0302320, IMG submission 202130) | Peat permafrost microbial communities from Stordalen Mire near Abisko, Sweden - Bog_T0_3 | ecosystem: Environmental > Terrestrial > Soil > Wetlands > Peat | place: Sweden: Abisko, Stordalen Mire... | reverse complement strand
AGTGCGGTTCCGGCCTCACAACTCATTGCTCGCGGTTCTCCCTCTCGCGGGGGCCCTCTGCAGTTGCGGGAGCAGCTCCACCACAACGCAAGTCACGACACCTCCGCCTCCGCCGGCCGCAGCCCTTGGCGGCTCCGATTATGGCTGGTATCAGCTCGATTCCCCCTGCATCCGCGAGCCTTATGGCGTGGTCTACAACTACGACACCGCAACCGCGACCATCAACACCCAGCTCCAGCAAATGTACGCGAATGGCCAGCGCCGCTTGCGCATCCCCATCTATTTCGCCCGTGGCATCAACACCGGCACCATCATGGATTCAACCGGGGGCAACCTATCGCCGCGCTTCCGCGGAAACCTCACCAATTTCCTCGCCGCCATCAAAGCAGCCGGCTTTGTGGAGATCGAAGTCAGCTTCAATCCGCAGAGCAACAATCAGCCCATCAACTGGAGCACCTTCAGCAGCGACTACTACAACGAGAATTGGACGCTCATTCAAAATCTGCGCCCCATCATCGCCGCGGCCGGAATCCCCTACCACATCGATCTGCTCAACGAAGGCATCCCGCCGCTGTCCTCCCCGGGATACGCCCCGCTGCTCCAATACGACCAGATGCTGTGGAATGACTACGTCGCCGCCTACGGCAGCAGCGACACCATCGGCTTCTCCATCATCGCCGACGCGGCCCATGCCAACAGTGTCAGCCAAGTCTACGCAAAAAGCGCCTACGGCAACCCCGGCGCACCGCCAATCTTTGACGTCCACATTTACGACGAGACCGGGACCAGCTTCGCCACTGCCTACAGCTCACTTACGTCGCAGGGATACAAGGGCGTCGACTGGATCATCGGCGAGGCGTACTACAACGATGCGGCCGAGGCGGCGTCTCTGCGCCAGCAGATCACCAGCACCGGACAAACCGTCCTCTTCCTGACGCAGTGGCCCCTCACATCAGGCCCAAGTTGCAGCCCAGACGTGAATGTGGCTCCCCCGGTGAACTTCGCCAACTACCAAGCCAAGGCATTCTGAGAAGTGTGCAACGGCTCGCTCCGCCATCTCTCTTAAATCGACGGCTGCGAACCTGCAGACGCCGTCACATGCTCCACAGACCAGCCCGTTTCCCCTTTAGCCAGGTTGGCCGTCGCGGTCCGCGGTGCGCTCCAAATGCCGACTGACGGGAATGCCGTCCGCATCTCCTCAGTCTTCGCCCAGTCCGGCAGATTCACTGCAAATTGATAACTCACCGAAAAAGTGTTTCCGCTCGACTGAACAGGGGTGTAGTTATCCACCGAGGTCACCTTCGGCGATCCAAAACAGAAGTTTCCATAGCCCGGCTCCGTCGGCTCAGGCGTCCACGCAGCTCGGCCCTGGGCAGACAGATCATAATCGTTCACCTGCTTTGACCCCAGCAGGAAACGCTTCTTTTCTTCCGGGGTGCGCGTCAGCAGAGCAGCATCGGTCAATGCGTCAAAGCCCTTGGTCTGTTCGTCGTTGTTTGTATCAGCCTGCGCGGGAAACTTCATCGAGGTAGGAAACAGGCAAACTGGCTGCCCGACAAGGTAATTGTCCAGCGCACTCTTGAAATCACCCTTGTCCACCATGTTTGTGTTTGAGTGGCACCCTGTTACAAATGCCACGGCCAGTGCCGGCATTGCGAATATTCTCCAACTCCGCATCATCATCCCCATGCAAAACTTGGATGCAGAATTCAAGTCTTGAGCATCTTGACTTGCTTAGACGAGTTACGACTGAAATGAACAGTTGTTGGAGATCGAGCCGTGCGCTGACTCGCTGACTTGCTATCGCGGCGAAGCCGCTGCTAACTTGCTGAATTTGTCTGACCGGATTTCTTGTTCATAGGGAACTGAGCGGAGTCGAAAGACCTACTTCTTGTAAATTCCGGAGAAAGGCGGGAAAGCACAAGCCCCAACAAACCCATTAATCATGAGGCCTCATAACGCCATAGCCTCGGCAAAAACCCAGGAGCGCCTGCGACAGGATCGCTCTGCGGAAATGGCAGTGCTTTCATGCGATTCTGCGCCGCATCGTCCGGGGCTGAGCGGCAAATGTCAAAGTGCTGATCCGGAGGGTAAGCGCCCACCACAAGAAAATCAGAGCTCGCCGTGATGCGGCAATGTCCCGTGCCCGCCGGCAAAACAGCAATATCTCCCGCGTTCACCGTCACAGTGCTTCCCCCAATCCCGCCCAGAACAAGAGTTGCTTTCCCTGCGGCAAACCCCAGCACTTCGTGCGCAGTGGAGTGGTAATGGTGAAAACTGTACACACCGTTGCGCCACTGCGGCGGCCAGCCGTTGCGCAGAAACAGCTTTTCGAAATGCGCCGCAGGGTCCTTGCCCCGCGCAGAAACCGCGCCACGATAGATAAGCACTGGCAGGTGAGGATTATTCGGCATCCATCCGTTTCGCGAGAGTTGCTGAATCTCCGGCTCGCTCGCCGACTCGCCCGCCCCACCGGTTGCGCGTTCGAAGGCATTCGCATCCGACACCGGAGTGAGGCCAATCGCGGTCAACATCTGGTTAAATTGCCTGATACTTAATTCCATCCATGACACCTGCTGATCGTTAGATGAATGGATGCCAGCTAAGTTGCATCAACCACCCGCAAGAGAACAGCCGCAACCCAGGCCTTCGAGTCCAAATCGGGATCAGGAAGCCGCCGGCTTTTCCGCCTCGATCGGCTCAACGCGAATCTTTGCAATGCGCCGCCCATCCATTTCCGCTACCTTCAGGCGCCGCCCCTCGTACACAATGCTCTCGCCCTGTTCGGGAATGTGACCCAGCCGCATCAGCAGGAAGCCGGCCAGCGTTTCCACGCCGCCATCGCGTGGCAATGCCCATTGCATCTGGGTTTCCAGGTCGCGCAGATTCACGCCCCCATCCATCACCAGAGCGCCAGACGCCGTGGTCAAAACGGGCAGCGTAGGCGAATCGAACTCATCGTCCAATTCCCCAGTCAATTGTTCAATGGCGTCCTCGGCGGTAACCAACCCAACCGTCGATCCATATTCGTCAACCACGATAGCCAGATGCCGTCGCCGCTGTTGAAAGTCGCGGATCAGGTCCAGCACCGACTTCGTTTCCGGCACCACCAGCACGTCGCGCATCACCTGGATCAGTTTCAGCTCAACAAAGGACGATCCCGCAGACCGCGCCGGGCGAAAGTGCATCAGCCGGCTCAGGTCCTTGGAATAGACCACCCCGACAATGTGCTCCGGCCCGCGCGTTTCGTCGTAAACCGGCACGCGCGAATGTTTCCGATCAATCACCTTGGCACTCGCCTCTTCCACCAGCATGTTCGATGGCAGCGAAAAGATTCTCTGCCGCGGAGTCATAATCTCGCGAATTGAAACTTCATCCAACTCCAGCGCGCGATGAATCAGCGTCTCCTGAAATTTAGGCAGCAGCCCCATGCGCCGTGCCGCCGTAGCAATCAGCTTCAGTTCTTCAGGCGAGTGAACCTGCGCCCGCTCCGACATGGGAATATCGAACCCATGCAGAATCACGGCAGCCGAGCTTTTCAGCAGGCGCACGGCAGGTCGCGCGATAGTCATAAAGATCAGCATCGGCGGCGCAACCGCGACGGCCAAAGCCTCCGCACGCCGCAACGCAAGCGACTTGGGAACAAGCTCGCCAATAACAACATGAAAGTAAGTGATCAGACAGAAGCCAAGCACGACCGCAACCACATGTGCGTAAAAGACCGCAAGCGGATGACTCAGAGGCAGCAGGCCGAACCATCCCAGCACAATGTTGGCCGCCAGCGGTTCGCCGATCCACCCCAGAGCCAGCGAGCACAGCGTCACCCCAAGCTGCACAGCAGGCAGAAAGTCGTCGAGATCCTGTTGCAGCGTCCGCACGGCACGTGCCCCCGGAACGCCCGCGGCAAGTAGTTGCTCAATCCGTGTGTCGCGGATAGAAACCAGCGCGAACTCCGCGGCCACAAAGAATGCGTTCGCCAAAATCAGCATGGCGACAGCGACAAATTGGAGCAGCGGCAGACCGTTCATCCCGTTCTGGAGAATAGCATTCTGCCGACTCGGAACGATGCTTTCACAACGCTTCAGGCGCGAATCGCAAGATGAAAAAAACCGGAGCTAAGCAACTCCGGCGCGTCCAAAGCGTCGATAGCCAGTTGCGGCTCTTCGGAACTGAAGTAGTACACCTCGCGCGAGTGGCTCCCGGCAACAACGCATGAACCAATCCCCGTAAACACAATCTCGATCTTCGTCCCGGGCGGCAGGGCCGCAGTTGGAGCCGGCAGTGGGGACTCCACTCGCTTCGGTCTGCTTTCCTCGCCCTCGCTGCCACAGCAGCACATACCGATCTGTCTCCTCAGTTCACTCCACGTCGCAATGCATTAGACGTGCATACACACAATAACGTCAAATTCAGACGTTTTCCTCTGTTTTTTCGCTTTGACCTTGCTTCCGGTACCCCCGGGAACCGCTGCCCCGCCGCTTGCGTATCAAGGTGCGTATCAAGTTGTGTGGCAAGAATGCACCGTTCCTTGCGCCGGGCAGCGTTGACGGCGAAAAACTCAGGCCGTCTCACACCCAAGTTCCGCTTGCTCGAAAACTGGTTCAACCTGTAAGCAAAACGGCTTTCTTAATTCTTCGGAGGTTTCTGGTGGCTGCAGCACGCAAGAGCAAAAAATTCTGGATCTGGATAAGCGCAATTGTCGTGGTAGTTTTGGCAGTCGCGGGGCTCGGCCTCATGCGCCTGGCAAAGGGTTCCACCATCGATACCAACCGCCTGGCCAAAGTCACCCGTGGCGACGTTGCACGCTCCGTCGTGGCCACCGGCCAGATTCAGCCCATCACCAAGGTCGAAGTCAAAAGCAAAGCCTCCGGCATTGTGGAAAAGCTCTATGTCGACATCAATAACGTCGTCAAGAAAGGCCAGCCGCTGGCACAACTCGACCAGATGGAGATCCAGGCGCAAGTGGCCGCGCAAAAAGCGCAGCTTGCTTCCGCCGAGGCCAATGTAGGCACCTACGAGGCAAACATCGAGCAGGACAAGGTGAACGCGGCCGCACCCGATCTCCCCATGTACAAGACCACCCTCGATCGCAACACGGAAATGTTAAAGGACGGCATCGTCAGCCACCAGGCCTACGACGATGCCAACAAGGATTACCTAGCCGCCCTCACCCGCCGCGACAGCTCAAGGGCGCAGATCGGTGTCGACAATGCCAAGTTGCGGCAAGCCCGCGCGCTCGTACAGCAGAGTCAGGCAAGCCTCCTTCAGCTTGAGGAGCAGCTTAGCTACACCACCATCGTTGCGCCCATGGACGGAGTCATCCTGTCGCGCGACGTCGAAATCGGCGATGCAGTCAGCTCCATCCTCGTGCTCGGTTCCACCGCCACCCTCGTCATGACCGAAGGCGATGTAAATGAAGTCTACGTCGATGGCAAGGTCGACGAAGCCGACATAGCGCACGTCTACATGGGTCAGCCCGCACGCATTAAAGTCGAGAGCTTTCGCGATCGCGTGTTCAACGGCAAGGTCACCAAAATTGCTCCCATGGGCGTAGAAAAAGACAACGTCACCACCTTCGAAGTCCGCGCTTCAATCAACAACCCCAATGGGGAGTTGAAGGCCCTGATGACCGCCAACGCCGAAATCCTCCTCGATGAACATAAAGGCGTACTAACCGTCCCAGAAAACGCAGTAGTGTATGACAACCAGAAGAACGCATCCGTCATGATCCCCGACAAGAATCAGAAGGACGGCCAGCGAAAAGTTCCCGTCACAGTCGGCCTTTCCAATGGCTCGGTCACCGAAGTTCTCAGAGGGCTGAAAGAAGGCGACCAGGTCGTTCTACAGCAGTAAAAATCCGAAGGCGAGAATCGGGTCGCAAACTGTTCGCAGCCGTACATCTCTGTTCGAAATCGGACAGATTCATCCGGCGCAAATTCAATGCCATACCCCGATCCGCTGAATTCATTGGGATTTGCACGATTCAGCCAATGGCCCTCAATGTGCATCTCCAACGGTGAAGCAACACGCATTCCGCGAGAGGACCGTCCTCCCGCACGTTCCAGACCCAATCACTGAAGCGAGGCAAACCATGAAGCATCACCTCCTGGCAACAGCAATCCTTGCACTGGCCATTCCAGCACTGGCCTCTGAAGCAACCTTCGACCGCACCCTCACTGTAAGCGGCAAAGTGGAGCTTTCGGTGTCCACCGGTTCGGGCAACGTCCACATCACGCCCGGAACTGACAATCGCGTCCACGTCATCGGCAAGGTTCGCTCCACCTGGGGCGACAGCGACGAGCGCGTTCGCCAAATCGCCGCCAATCCCCCCATTGAGCAAGCCGGCAACATCATCCACATTGGCAAGCACCACGACGGCGACAACGACTGGATGCACCACGTCAGCATCGACTACGAGATTCAAGCGCCGGCCAATTCCTTCCTCGAAGCCTCTTCCGGCTCGGGCAATGTCACTGACGACGGTGTAGGAGAAAACTCCAAGCTCAACACCGGATCGGGCAACATCCACGCCACCGGACTGCACGGCGGCTTTACCGTCGGCACGGGCTCCGGCAACATCTACGCGGACACCACCAGCTCCGGCGACGTCAAGGCTGAAACCGGCTCCGGCAACATTGAGTTGCGCAACCTCCACGGAGGACTCAAAGCCACCACCGGCTCGGGCGACATCAAGGTTGCAGGTGCGCCCACTGAAGGCTGGCATCTCGAAACAGGCTCCGGCAAGGTTGAGCTCTGGGTGGGCGACGCCCCGCTCACGCTCGACGCCTCCTCCGGTTCCGGCGGCATCCACACCGACCGCGAAATGCTGACCCAGGGTTCAATGAATGCGCACCATGTCACAGGCAAGTTAAACGGTGGCGGCCCCACGGTACGCATCGAAACCGGCTCCGGCGAAATCCGCATTCACTAAATTGTTCAGACCGGTGCTACAGCCGGCTAAGCGGTGCATTCACAGGCGGGGCTGCAAGCTCCTGGAAAAGCCTCGCCTGTCTTTTTTCCCGCCGCACTCAAGCACAGTGCAATAAAGTAGATCAAGTGCGAACCCCCTCCTCATTCTGGCTTCTCCTCGTCGCCATCCTCTGCTGCTTCCCGCCCCTATTCGCAGCGCCAGCCGCGCCCAAACCCGTCATCGTCGCCTATGTCTTCCCGCAAAACGCGCTAATTCATGACGGCGATATTGCGGCGCAAAAGGTCACGCGCATCAACTACGCATTCGCCAACATAAAGAACGGCCGCATCGTCAATGGCTTTGAAAATGACGATCAGAACCTGGCCGCGCTAGTCGGGCTCAAGAAGCAGAACCCGTCCCTCACTGTGCTGGTCTCAGTAGGTGGATGGCTCTGGTCGGGCGCATTCACTGACATGGCATTGACCCAATCAAGCCGCGCCGCGTTCATTGCCAGCGTGGTTGAATTTGTCGATCACCATCAGCTCGACGGCCTCGACATCGACTGGGAATACCCCGGCCTCGCCGGGTCCACTCAGCACTTCCGCTCCGAAGACAAGCAGACCTACACGCTCCTGCTCAAAGAACTCCGCGTGCGCTTCAATGAGCTGGAAAAGCAGCTTCATCGCCCCCTCTACCTCACCATTGCCACCGGTGCATCCCCCGAGTTTCTGACGCATACCGAGATGAACAAGGTGCAGCAGTACGTGGACACCGTCAACCTGATGGCCTACGACTATTACGAGCCAGACTCAGACGCCATCACGGGACACCACGCTCCGCTGTTCACCAATCCAGCCGACCCAAAAAAAATCTCTGCCGACACCTCCGTAAGGCAGTACGAGCAGGCTGGTGTCGCTCCGGCAAAGATCGTGCTCGGCGTCCCCTTCTACGGCCATGTGTGGGGACACGTACCTGCGGTCAACCACGGCCTCTATCAGCCGGGAACGAAAGTAAACAATCCCTGGGTGCAGTACGGCGGAATCGACGCCATGCTGAAAAATGGATTCATCCGTTACTGGGACCCAGTGGCAAACGCACCCTATCTTTACAATGCGGAGAAGCAAACCTTCGTCTCATACGACGATCCAGATTCCCTGGTTTTGAAATGCAACTACGTCCTCGAAAACAAGCTCCGAGGCGTAATGTTCTGGGACTACGAAAGCGATCCGACAGGCACAATGCTCGATGCCGTCGACGCAGGGCTAAGAAAAAACTCCACCGCCTTTTGAACCGTTCCGCCTTATCGCCTCCTCGGAAGGTTGATGGACAACAGCAGGAGCCAACTCACTATACTGGAATTGTCTCCGAAAACCAGCCCCACCCAGCTCCCCTTAGCCCAAGTGTTTCTTGCTCGCTTGACGAGTTTACGGACGACAGCTCCACATCCAACGTTTTAAAAATTTGCGAAATCGGGAGGATACCCTGTCGCCTCCCCACCAGGGAGGTCTTTCATGCGTAGTCTCGCCGCCATCTCGCTCCTCATCCTTCTGCCCGTCTCCGTCGTCGCTCAGCAGGCGCCTCAACCACTCCTCGGCTTCACGCCGCAGTCCGAAACGGTAGAGCGCACATGGGAAAGCAAATTCCAGTCCATCCCCGATTCAAAGCGCATCGCCGACAATATGCACCTGCTCGCCGCACACCCGCACAACGTCGGCTCAGCCGCGCAGCGCGCCAACGCCGAATGGCTCGTCAAGCAGTACAAGTCATGGGGATGGGACGCGAAAATCGAGCAGTTCGACGTGCTCTATCCCACGCCAAAAGTGCGCGTCCTTGAGCTCCTGGGGAGCAAGCCCTATAAGGCAAAGCTCGAGGAACCCCCAATACCAGAAGACCCCTACACGCAGGACAAAAGCCCCGCAATGCCGCCATACAACATATACGCCCTGGATGGCGACGTGACCGGCCCTCTCGTATACGTCAACAACGGCATGCTGTCCGACTACGAGGACCTTGCGCGCAACGGCGTCTCCGTCAAGGGCGCCATCGTCATCGCCCGCTACGGTGGCGGCTGGCGCGGCCTCAAGCCCAAGCTCGCCTATGAACACGGCGCCATCGGCTGCATCATCTACTCCGACCCCGCCGACGACGGCTACGGTCAGGGCGACACCATTCCCGCCGGTCCCATGCGCCCTGAGTGGGGCGTGCAGCGCGGCTCTGTCGCCGATACAACTCTCTACGCAGGCGATCCACTCACCCCCGGCGAGCCATCCATACCCGGCACCAAGCGCCTGGACATCAAAGACAGCAAAGTGATGGTGCAGATTCCCACTATCCCCATTTCGTGGGGAGACGCTAAGCCTTTTCTCGAACAGCTCGGCGGCCGTACAGTGCCGGCAACCTGGCGAGGTGGCCTGCCCATCACCTATAAATTCGGCCCCGGCCCGGCCACAGTCCACCTCAAGATTGAATCCGACTGGGGCACAAAGCCAGTGTTGGACGTGGTCGCAACCATGAAAGGCAGTCAGGAGCCTGACACCTTGATCGTGCGCGGCAACCACTATGACGGCTGGGTCAATGGCGCGGACGATCCCATCAGCGGACAGTCCGCCCTGCTTGAGGAGGCGCGCGCCCTCGGCGAACTGCACAAGCAGGGCTGGAACCCAAAGCGCACCCTCATCTACACCGCATGGGATGGCGAGGAGCCGGGACTGCTCGGATCGACCGAGTGGGCCGAGATGCATGCGGACCAGTTGCAGAAGCATGGTGCCGTCTACATCAACTCCGACGAAAACGGCCGCGGCTACTTCGGCGCCAGCGGATCGCAGTCCTTCGAGCTGATGGTGAACGACGTTGCGCACGAAATGGTTGACCCTGAAACCGGCAAGTCTGTATGGGATCGCCAGAAGGCAGCCCAGCTCGCAGGCCGCGGCCGCGGGGCTGCCGCCGCCAGCAGCGAGCGCAAGACGATAGAGTTTGGCCCGGCTGGCAGCGGCTCTGACTTCGCCGGCTTCATCGACCACCTGGGCGTCGCATCCATCAACATCGGCTACGGCGGCGAGGACCGCGGCGGCACCTACCACTCCGCTTACGACACGCCCTGGCACTGGGACAAGTTCGCTGACAAGGACGAGGTCTATGGCAAGCTCTTCGCCCAGACCGCCGGCACCATCGTCATGCGCATTGCCGACGCGGAGGTCATGCCCTACAGCTTCAACGAGTTGTCGCTCACCATCGATGGGTACACAGCCAGCCTCAAAAGTGAGCTAAAGCAGTTACAGGCAGACTCATCGGCGCGTTCGCGTCTCTTGAAGAGCGGCGCTTATCAGTTGGCGAATGACCCCAAAAACTCACTCGCGCCGCCGCCCGAACTGCCCATGCCTCCGGCGATGGACTTCGCCGCCCTCGATACCGCTTTAGAGAAGCTGAAATCGGCTGCCGCTCACTACGCCCAGGCCAGCGCCAAGGCGCCCGATCTCTCTGCGGAAAAACGTAAGCAGATCAATGACGGACTGGCCCTTGCGGAGCGCAAGCTCATCGCCGCCGATGGCCTTCCCGGACGTCCCTGGACCAAACACCTCATCTACGCCCCAGGCACCTACACCGGCTACGGCGCAAGCACGCTGCCAGGCGTCCGCGAGGCACTGGAAGCGGGCCGCTTCGACGAAGCAAAGCAGCAGCTCGATGTGCTGGTACAGGCGCTCAACGACGAATCAGCCCTTATCGACGGACTAGCAAATCTGGCCGGCCAGTAGAGGCCAGATGCCCCCGGTCTCAAGGGAACCCCATCAAGTCGGGGGTGCCCCAGGTCCCTCGCCCTTGCGGACCGGGGATTGGGGTGTTGGTCAACAGTTCGGGACGGGGAATTGCGTCTCCGATTTCTGGCGCAGCGAAGCTGGGACCCCGTCGGCGGGTGGCCACGCTCCGTCCCTCCAAAGCTGAGGGTGTGTGGCCCACATCTGACCAATAAATGTGGGTGGCCCATATCTCGATTCTGAGGCATGGGATAGCAGGAAGCCGGCTGTCGAATCCCCCAGTTCTCGATTTTGAGACCTGGGAAAGCTCAAACGCTTCTGCCAACAGATATGACTCGCGAAATGTCGGCTTCTCGAATGTGATTCACTCGACCCGAATGACAGCCGACCCGAAAGTAGCTTCCTCGACGCCATCCCGGCACCCTCCGGTTGGTAAACTAGAATCATGGTTCGCGTAATCCGCCCTATTCCCGTAGACCGCTTGAAATTGCTCGTCTTCGACCTGGATGGCACCCTCATCGACTCCGCACAGGACCTCTGCAACAGCGTCAACGCGACACTGGCGGAGTTTGATCTGCAACCGCTGCCTGACAACGTGGTGGGCACCTACATTGGCGACGGCGCCTTGATGCTGGTCCGCCGCGCGCTTTTTGGACTGGAAGCAACCGAAGTTGACGAGGATTTTCTGGCCCGCGCCTACGCCTTCTTCCTTGACTACTATCGCGAGCACAAACTCGACTTCACCTACGCCTACGTCGGCGTCCTCGAAACCCTGACCGCCCTCCGCACGGCTCCGGATGGCAGTGCACGCAGCATGTCTGTGCTCACCAACAAGCCCGTTCGCCCCGCCCAGGCCATCTGCGAAGCCCTGGGGCTGGCTCCGTTTTTCCAAAACATCTATGGCGGCAACAGCTTCGCCATGAAGAAACCAGATCCCATGGGCATGCGCACTCTCATGGACGAAGCCGGCGCACTGCCCGAAGAGACAGTCCTCATCGGCGACAGCGAAGTGGACGTTGCCACCGCGCGCAACGCAGGAACCTGGGTAATCGGCTGCACCTTCGGCCTGGCGCCCCTC
>Ga0302320_10024600_pt1 | contig 11741 bp, 8 predicted proteins | sample Bog_T0_3_FD_202130 | JGI IMG/M metagenome (GOLD analysis project Ga0302320, IMG submission 202130) | Peat permafrost microbial communities from Stordalen Mire near Abisko, Sweden - Bog_T0_3 | ecosystem: Environmental > Terrestrial > Soil > Wetlands > Peat | place: Sweden: Abisko, Stordalen Mire... | reverse complement strand
GCGAACACCTCAAGCGCTTCCTGCCGCTCATCGCGGCCGGAAGCCTGCTGCTCACCCTGGCCGGAGCCTGCCAGGGCATCCTGATCGCCACCCTCCGCTTCGTCCTCGGCGACAGCCTGAGCATGGGCGGGCCCGTCGACCCCACCAGCCTGACGGTGCGGGCCAAGGTCTGGCTCATGTCGATCCTGCCCCCCGCCTCCCACCTGCAACAGGAGAGCCTCCTGATCCCCGCCTTCATCGTGGTGGTGTTCGTGCTGAAGGGCGTCCTGACCTACAGCGGCACCCTGCTCATGGTGCGCTCGGGAATCCGGGCCACCCTGACGTTGAGGGAGCGTCTGTTCTCCCACCTGCTGCGCCAGGAGCCGGCCTATTTCCAGCGGCACCCGGTGGGCGAGCTGCTGCAGCGCTGCATCTCCGACGTGGGCGCGGTTCAGGGCATCGCCTCCAACCAGTTCGCCGACGCGGTGCGGGAGATCACCATGGCCCTGGCCATGCTGGGCACCATCATGTTCATGAACTGGCGCCTGTCCATGACCATCTTCATCGCCGCGCCGCTGGTGGTGCTGCCCATCAAGAAGCTCAGCCAGCGCATCCGCAGGATCAACCACCGCAACATGGAGGCCTCCTCCCGGCTGCTGCAGCGGCTCAAGGAAGTCTTCAGCAACATCCGGGTGGTGCTCGGGTTCGCCCGGGAGCCGTTCGAGGAGGAGCGCTTCCGGCAGCAGAACAACGAGCTGTTCCGGCTGATGATGAAGTCCGCCCGGGCCCAGGCGGTGGCCCACCCGATCATGGAGCTGGTGGGCGGCCTGCTCCTGGCCGGGCTGCTGGTGTACGCCTCCAGCACCATCAAGAGCGGGGCCATGACAGGCCCGGGATTCCTGGCCTACATCATCGCCGTCTACGCCTTCTACGACCCCATCCGCCGGCTCACCAAGCTCAACAGCGAAGTCCAGGTGGCCCAGGCCAGCCTGGACCGGGTCTACTCGGTGCTGGACCGGGAGTCCACCATGCCCATGGCCGCCCACCCGGTGCCGGTGCCGGCCGAACCCCGGCGGCTGGCCTTCGAGAACGTGCATTTCGCCTACAACGGCCAGGAAGACGTGCTGCGCGGGATCAACCTGGAAGTCCACAAGGGCGAGACCGTGGCCCTGGTGGGGGGCTCCGGCGGCGGCAAGACCACCCTGGTGAACCTGGTGCCGCGGTTCTTCGACCCCACCTCCGGCCGGGTGACCCTGGACGGCATCGACCTCAGGGATTTCGATCCGCGCGAGCTGCGCCTGCGCATCGGCATCGTCACCCAGGAGACGCTCCTGTTCATGGACTCGATCCACGACAACATCGCCTACGGCAAGCCGGCGGACCGCGAGGCGGTGGTGGCCGCGGCCACCAAGGCCCAGGCCCACGGCTTCATCTGCGCCCTGCCCCACGGCTACGACACGCTCCTGGCCGAGACCGGCTCCACCCTGTCCGGCGGCCAGCGCCAGCGCCTGGCCATCGCCCGGGCCCTGCTCCAGGACCCGCCCATCCTGATCCTGGACGAGGCCACCAGCGCCCTGGACACCGAAAGCGAACGGGCGGTGCAGGAGGCCCTGGAGATCCTCATGCAGGACCGCACCACCCTGGTGATCGCCCACCGCCTCTCCACCATCCAGCGGGCCACCCGGATCTGCGTGCTGAACCACGGCGAGGTGGCGGAGATGGGCCCGCACGAGGACCTGCTGGCCGCCAAGGGCGAGTACGACCGCCTCTACCAGCTCCAGTTCCGTTCCTGATGAAGCGCCAGGCCTTCCACTTCGATCTGCCGCCCGGGCTGATCGCCCAGCGCCCGGCCCCCGACCGGGACGGGGCCCGGCTCCTGGTGGTGGACCCCCGGGACGGGAGCATCCGCCACCGGACCATCCGCGACCTGCCCGGACTGGTGCCGGAAGGCGCCCTCTGCGTGCCCAACGACGTCAAGGTCCGGCACGCCCGGCTCCTGCTCCGGCGGCCCGGGGGCGGCGCCGGCGAGGCCCTGCTGCTGCGGGCCCTGCCGGAGGGCTTCGAGGCCCTGGTCCGCCCGGGCGCGCGCCTCAAGCCCGGTAAGTGGGCCAACGTGGTGGACCCCGCGACCGGCCAGGTGCTGGCGGAACTGCGGGTGGAGGAGGCCCTGGACGAGGGCCTGCGCCGGGTGCGGGTCACCGGGCGCCGGGGCGACCTGGACTGGGACGAGGTGGACCGCATCGGCCGCATGCCGCTGCCGCCGTACATCACCCACCCCGCCGGCGAGGAGGATGAAGGGCGCTACCAGACCGTGTTCCGGGCCGAGCAGGGCGAGGCGGTGGCCGCCCCCACCGCCGGCCTGCACTTCACGGAGCGGCTCATCGCCGAGCTGGTGGAGGACCGGGGCTGCCTGTGGCGCCCGGTGCGGCTGCACGTGGGCCTGGGCACCTTCCGCCCCATGACCGCCGAGGATCTCCAGGACCACGTCATGCACGAGGAGCGGTTCGAGATCCCCGAGGCCACGGCCGCCGCCCTGGAGCCGGTCCTGGCCCGGCGGACCCGGCCGCTGCTGGCGGTGGGCACCACCAGCCTGAGGACCCTGGAAGCCGCCTGGGACGGCGCGGCGCTCAAGCGCGGCGGCGCCACCCGGCTGTTCATCCAGCCGGGCTACCGGCTGCGCACCGCCGACCACCTGCTCACCAACTTCCACCTGCCCGAGAGCACGCTGTTCGTGCTGGTCTCGGCCCTGCTGGGGCTGGAACTGGCCCAGGCCGCCTACGCCGAGGCGATCCGGGAGCAGTACCGCTTCTTCAGCTACGGCGACGCCATGCTCATTCTCAACGCTAGAGATATTCCATGAATTGACTGATGACCGGGATCTTGTGCCGCTTGCCCTTGCAGGCCTGGAGCACCGACATCACCGACATGCCCAGGCACCAGAGCAGCCAGATGGGCAGCAGGAAGCGCACCGCCAGCGGGCCGAGGATGGGGAACAGGCCCATGATCACCAGGGCCAGGGCGATGGCCGTCTCCACGAAGGCCAGCAGCACTCCCTGGCGGGCGTGCCAGAGAAGTTCCTCGTCCTCCCGGCAGCGCAGGTAGGGCAGGAACGCCCAGGGCCCGGCATAGCACAGGATGAGATCCCTCAGGCGTTCACCCTGGTAGAGCGGGGCCGGAGCATCCAAAGGCACCTCCATTGCCAGGATACCTTAACGCTTGAGGAAGAGCAGCACCGCAGAGACCGCCATGAGGACGCCGAACCCCTGGCGCAGGCGGGGGGCGCGGGTGCGGAGCGCGATCCTGGCCCCGAAGTAGGCCCCGAACAGGAAGCCCACCGCCACGCCGCCCAGGGCCAGCCAGGGCAGCCCGCTGCCATGGCGGGCGTAGACGATCACCCCGGGCAGGCCGATGGGGCCCAGCATGATCACCAGGCTGGTGGCCTGGGCCTCGTGCTGGGACAACCGCATCATCCACACCATGAGCGGGATCATGAGGATGGCGCCGCCGATGCCCAGCAGACCAGAGGCCAGGCCCCCGGCCAGGCCGATGCCCAGCCCGGGCAGCCAGATCCGGGCGAGCGGCGCCGGGGCGGCGCTGACCTGGCTTGCGACGGGGTGGGGCTTTTGCAGCAGGGTGCGCGCGGCCATCAGGACCAGCAGGCAGGCGAAGCCCATGCGCAGCGGCGACTCGGGGATCAGGCTGGCCAGGCCCGCCCCGGCCCAGACCGCGGGCAGGAACCCGCACATGATGGCCGCCGCCAGGGCCCAGTGGATGGTGATGCCCATCCTGCGCATGTAGATCACGGCCGGGAGCCCGTTGGGCAGCAGCGTCGCGGCCAGGGCGGTGCCCTGGGCCTGGTGCTGGTTGAGGCCCAGCACCAGCCCGAGCATGGGGATGAGGATGAGGGCGCCGCCCACGCCGAACATGCCGGCCAGGATGCCGCCGCTGACTCCCGACACGAGACTCCCTAGCGCCGTGTACAACACTGAACCCATCCTGCCTCCGTCATAAGATACTGTCACAACGCAGGGTCTGAGACGATGGCTGGGACCGGGGCGCCTCCCGTGTTCCAATGGTAGGGACTGGAACCCTGAAGCCATGCAGATCAAGTTCTCCGAAGACGTGATTCTCGACAGCCGGCGCGCGATCATTCTGCCGCGCCAGGAGACCCTGGTGGTGGCCGACCTCTTCCTGGGGCTGGGCGCCGCCCGGCGCAAGCGGCCCGACCCGGTGCCCAACGGCCAGCACCACGAGATCTGGGAACGGCTCCTGGGGCTGCTGGAGGAGTACAAGCCCCGGCGGGTGGTGCTGCTGGGCGACATCAAGCCCAACCAGGGCCACCTGGAGGACGAGGAAGGGGAGGAGCTCAGGGCCCTGTTCCAGAAGCTCCAGGGCCACGCCCGGGAGGTGATCCAGGTGGTGGGCCATCCCGAGCGGGCCTGGGGCCCCTCCCTGGAGAACACCGGGATCCAGCCGCTGGACTCCTACCGGGTGGGCGCCAACACCCTGATGCACCGCCGGCGGATCTTCGTCTATCCCCGGCACGACCCCCCCTCCGGCTTCTGGATCAACGGCGGCCTGCATCCCCTGTTCGCCCTGCCGCTGGCGGGCCCCGACGGGGCCGAGGGATGGATCCGCTATCCTGCCTTCCTCTACACCGGGTTCGCCCTGGTGATGCCCTCCTTCGTCTCCTACGCCCAGGGCTGGGAGGTCATGCAGCCGGAGCGCCTGCCCAAGCAGGCCAGGGCCTGGAAGGTGGTGGGGGACTACCACATCTCCCCCATCGACCTCACCACGTTGGCCAACCCTCCGGAATCCCAGCGCCTGGTGGTCCGGCCCCAGGCCAAGAACCGGCCAGCTAGCCGATCATCCGCCGGTGGTAGTTGATCTGCCCCAGGTGGTAGCCCAGGTGGGCCACCAGGCTCAGCAGGAACAGCCCGGTCTCCATCCGCTTGCCGCCCATGGCCGAGGGGAATTCCTCCTTCAGGATGGCCGGGTCCGCCGCCGACAGGGCGTCCTCCACCGCCTTGGCCGCCGCGTCGATCTCCTGGAGCACCTTCGCCCGGGGCAGATCCCGGACCGTGAACTCCCGGTCGCGGTTGCGCACGTAACCCGAGTGGCCCACCTGCTCGCCCACGAAGAACTGCAGGTTGCCGGCCAGGTGCAGGGCCAGGCTGCCGCCGGGGTTGGCGATCCCGGGCAGTTCCCGCCAGAGGGCGGCGTCGTCGGGATAGCGCTCCACTTCCTGCCGCAGGGCGGCCAGGTCTCTGAGAAAGATCGTCTTCAATTCCTGGATCATGGTCACGCTCCTTTGGCCCTGGATTTCATTGTAGGCCAGGGTGGTTGTTGAGGATCCGAAGCAAGATTGACAATAAATAAATAATAACCTACCTTGCCCTTGCTACGTGCTGGGGCGGTATGGTCAAGATGGGCGTTCTCTGTGGGCTGCGTTCGAGACGGTGCCGGCCTGCCGGGGGCGGCGGATGAAGCCGGGCGGGCCGCTCCGCCTGGGAGAAGCCGCCGTGGTGGGCATCGGCATCCAGGGCCTGGGCCTGGAGGGGGCGGATGCCTTCATGGATCTGCTGTTCCGCAACCGGGACGACCTCCCGGAACCGGTCCAGGAACGGGACCCCATCCTGCTGGCCCAGGCGGCGGCGGCGGAGGCCATGGCCGGGGCCGGGGCCTGGGATCCGGCCCGGTCGGCGGTGTTCCTCAGCCTGGACCGGCCCGGCGGGGACCTGGACCTGCTGCCCCGGATGCTCCAGCGGGAGTTCGGTTTCCTGGGCCTGGGCGGGGCTTGCCTGGGAGATGAACTGGGCGGCAACCGGGCCATGCAGGCGGCGGTCCGGCGGATCCAGGCGGGGGTGCTGGACGGCGCCCTGGTGGGGGCGGTCCAGACCTGGCCGGAGTCGGCCCTGGACGGCGCCTGCCCCGGCGCGTTCGCGGTGTTCCTGGCGCTCCGCCGCAGGGATGCCGCCGAGAAGGCCGGGGACCGCATCTGGGCGGTGGTGGGGCCCGGGCCGGAGCGGGAGCGCAAAAGCATCCGCTTCGACCCCGGCAACCTGCTTTCCGGCCAGGGCCGGACGGTCTCGGGCCTGCTGCAGGTGGCGGCCGGGTGCGTGATGGCCGGCCACCACGCCTGGTACTGCCAGGAGGAGAGCCGCTGGGAACCCTTCCTGGACCGCACCGACGGCGCCGGCTTCCTGCTCGAGGTGGAGACTCCGGGCGGGGAGCGGACCCGCACGGATCTCTGGCGGCCCTTCCTGCCCGGGCCGCCGCCACTGGCGCTGCTGGCGGCGCCCGGGATCTTCCCCTACGCGGGCGCCACCGAGGAGGAGCTGCTCCAGCGCGTTCTCCGGGATGAGCCCGGCGGCCAGGGCCCGGTCCGCCTGGCGCTGGTGGCCCACAGCGAACGGGAGCGCAGGGAACTCCTGGAGCGGGTTCCCCGGCTGGTCCAGTGCGGCCGCGAGGGCTGGCTGGAAGGGGGGGTCTGCTTCTCCAGCGCCCCGGTGCAGGGCAAGATCGCCTGCCTGTTCACCACCGGCGGCACCAGCTACCTGGGCATGGGCCGCGACCTCCTGCTGGGGCTGCCCATCCTGCCCAGCCTCATCCGCCCGCTCCAGGACCTGGCCCCGGCGGACTGGGTCTATGGGACCCACCCGGGCAGCTGCGGCGACCCGCTCCACGAATGCGCGGGCAGCATGTTCCTGAGCCAGGTCCGCGCGGGATTCACCCGCGACCTGCTGGGGCTCCGGCCCGATCTGGCCCTGGGGCTGTCCCTGGGCGAGCTGAACGCCCTGATCGCCTACGGCGCCTGGGGGGCCCCGGAGGGCGAGCCCGAACTGCTCAAGCGGGGCGGAATCTACGCCAAGCTGTTCAGCGGCGCCGCCGAGACGGCCAGGCGCCAATGGGGGCTGCCGGAGGGGGCCCAGGTCCAGTGGCGGACCTGGTCGGTGTTCGGCCCGGTGAGCAAAGTCCTGGAGCGGTCCGCCCAGGAGCGCCGGGCCCACGTGAGCATCGTCTTCTCGCCGGTGCACTGCCTGCTCGCCGGGGACTCTGATGTCTGCAGGCGGATCCTGGCAGGCTGTCCCGGCCTCACCGCCTTCCCCGCCGTGGGCCTGGCCGAGCATACCCCGGTCATGGCCGGGATCCGGGCCGCCTGGTACCGCCTGCACCGCCGCCCCACCCACCCGGTGCCAGGGGTGGCCTTCTATTCCAACCACTTCGGCGGCGCCTACGAACCGACCGAGGAGCGGGTCGCCGAGGCCCTCACCGGGCAGGCCATGGCGCCCCTGGACTTCCCCGCCGCGGCCTGGCGGGCCTGGGACAGCGGGGTGCGCGTCTTCATCGAGCACGGGCCCCGGAACCTCCTCACCTCCGCGCTGATGCGGATCCTGCCCCGGCAGGAGGGGGTGTTCCTTTCCCTGGACCTGCAGGGCGAGAACTCGTTCAACCGCGCAGTGAAGGTGGCCGCGGAGCTGTGGTGCCGGGGCGTGCCGGTGGACCTGGCCCGGCTGCAGGCCGCGCTGGGCCAGGCGCAGGACCAGCCGGGCCCGGTGGACCCCATGCTGGACGTGGCGGCGAGCCTGTTCGCCGCGTCGCTGGAGCGCACCGGGACCCTGGACGAAGCCTGCCAGGCCTGCCTGCGCCAGACCCGGGGCCGGTTCCTGGAACTCCTGGGCCAGCCGCCGGAACAGGATTAGATGGATGCTATGAGGTCGATCTCGACCTTCGCCCCCTTGGGCAGCGCCGCCACCTGGACCGTGCTGCGGGCCGGCTTGGCTCCGCCCAGGACCCGCTCATAGACCGCGTTGAAGGCCCCGAACTCGGCCAGGTCGGTGAGGAAGACCGTGGCCTTGACGACCTTGGACCAGTCGCTGCCGGCCTCGCGCAGGATGGCGCCGAGGTTGGCCAGCACCTGCTCGGCCTGGACCTCCATGGGGCCGGCGGCCAGTTCCATGGTGGCCGGCACCAGCGGGATCTGGCCGGCCGTGAACAGCAGGTTGCCCAGCACCTGGCCCTGGGAATAGGGGCCGAGGGCGGCGGGGGCGTTGGCGGTGCGGATGGTCTGCATGGGGCCTCCTGGGTAGCGCTTCAGCTCTTGCCCCACCGGCGCTTCTTGTTGTGGCGCCAGGGCTTGGCGAGGGGCGGGGCGGGAATGGGGGTCTCGAAGGGCGAGGGCGCCGGGGTGCCTTCGGGCTCCGGGTCTTCCATGCTCTCCACCCCCTCCTCGATCTGCATCTGGACCACCTGGGCGGTGCGGTGCATGAGCGCGGCCAGGCACAGGCTGGCCTCGATCCGGGCGTGGGGCAGCGGGCCCAGCTGGATGAACACGGACGGGTCGGCGGGGATGGTGCGGGGCAGGGCGATGTCGGGCAGCGCCACCGGGGGCGCGTCGTAGGCTTCCTCGGACATGCGGAACCAGGGCTCGGCCATCTCCCGGCGCCGGGGCAGGAGGTCCACCACCGAGACCACCTTCTTCGGCCGCCCGCGCTTCCTGGGGGCCTCCGCCACCGGGACTTCCATGCGCGCCTGGAGCGCCTCCAGCACCTCTTCCCGGGTGCGCCCGCGCAGGTCGAACAGCAGCCAGGGGTCGCGGTCCAGGGCCTCGGCCATGATGTAGCAGACCGCCGCCACGTGCTTGCAGGGATTGGCCCAGTCCGGGCAGTCGCAATGGGTCTGCAGCTCCTTGGGCACCCGCGGGTAGAGGCTGGCGCCGGATTCCCGGAAGGTCTCGTCCAGCCCCTGGGGCATCTCGCCGGCCAGGAGCGAGGCCACGAACCGGCTTTCCAGGTGGATCCGCTCGAGGGCCTTCTCCCACTGGGCGGCGGTGAGCGCGGGCAGTCCCAGGGTGACGTTGTAGGTCTTGCGGCCATGGACCTTGGCCTGGATCTCGCCGGGGCTGACGGTGAAGTGGCTCACGGCCCCTTCCTCCGCGTACTTCTTGCCGCGGGGCAGGCGGTTCTCGAAATCGTCGCCCAGCTGCTCCAGGGCGGTGATCCACAGGCGGCCCCACCAGGTGGTGCCGAAGCGCTCGCTCAGCGTGTTCACGAGATCACCCCTTTGCGCAAGGCGGCTTTTGGCTTCTTCCTGGCAGTCCCCTTGGCCCCGGGCGGCCGCCCGCGGGCGGGCCGCGCCAGGGCGGCCGCCTCCGCCCCGGCCAGCGCCAGGTCATCATCCTCGTCCGGATCGGCCGGCGCGGGTTCCGGGGCCGCGGGCGCGCGGCCGGCGCCGTTCAGGTGCCCGTTGCCGTTGCCGTTGCCGTTGAGCTCGTCCTCGCTCATGATGTCGATGTCCGGCTCCAGGAGCACCAGGCGGCGCAGGGCGTCGTCGTCCAGCTCGGTGAGCCAGCCTTCGCCCGAGCCCACCACCCGGTCCGCCAGGTCGCGCTTGGATTCCAGCATGGCGTCGATCTTCTCCTCCAGGGTGCCCATGGTGATGAGCTTGTGCACCTGGACGTTCTTGGTCTGGCCGATGCGGTAGGTGCGGTCCGTGGCCTGGTCCTCCACCGCCGGGTTCCACCAGCGGTCGAAGTGGAAGACATGGGTGGCGGCGGTGAGGTTCAGGCCGACCCCGCCGGCCTTGAGGCTGAGCAGCAGCACCTTCGCGCCGTCGCTGTCCTCCTGGAAGCTGCGCACCATCTCGTCGCGCTGCTCGCGGGAGGAGCCGCCGTGCAGGAACGGCGGCTCGAAGCCCAGCACGTCGTTCAGGTGGATCTGCAGCCGGTCGCCCATCTCCTTGAACTGGGTGAACACCAGCGCCTTCTCGCCGCTCTCCAGCACTTCCTCCAGCATCTCGGTGAGCCGCTCCAGCTTGCCGCTGCGGCCCTTGTAGGGCCCGGTCTGCTTGAGGAACTGGCTGGGGTGGTTGCAGATCTGCTTGAGGTGGGTGAGCAGGGCCAGGATCCGGCCCCGGCGCTCGATGCCCTGGGCCGCGGCCAGGTCCAGCTCCATCTGGTCCACCCGGGCCTTGTAGAGCATGGCCTGCTCCTTGCTGAGCTGGGTGTAGACCTTCATCTCCAGCTTGTCCGGCAGGTCCTGGATGATGGTGCGGTCGGTCTTGAGCCGGCGCAGGATGAACGGGCCCACCCGCTGGCGCAGTTCCAGGGCGGCGTCCGGGTCCCGGTACTTCTCGATGGGCGAGGCGAACTGGTCCTTGAACTGGGTCTCGCCGCCCAGGTAGCCGGGCAGGGCGAAGGCCAGGATCGACCACAGCTCCAGCAGCCGGTTCTCGATGGGGGTGCCGGTGAGGGCCAGCTTGAACGGGGCCTTGAGCTTGCGCACCGCCTTGGCCTGGAACGAGCTGGCGTTCTTGATGGCCTGGGCCTCGTCCACCACCGCCATGCCCCAGTGGCGGGCGCCGAAGATCTCCTCCTCGCGCCGGATCACGCCGTAGGTGGTGAGCACGATGGTGTGCGGGCGGAAGACCTTGGGCAGGCTGTCCCGGTTGTTGCCGTGGTGCACGAAGAACGGGATGGTGGGCGCGAACTTGGCGATCTCGCGCTCCCAGTTGCCGAGCAGGGATGTGGGGCAGACCAGCAAAGTGGGCGGGCCCACGCTGGGATTCTTCTGCTGCCGGTGCAGCAGCAGGGCCAGCACCTCGATGGTCTTGCCCAGGCCCATGTCGTCGGCGAGGATGCCGCCCAGGCCGAGCCTGGCCAGGCCGTCCAGCCAGGCCAGGCCGCGCAGCTGGTAGGGGCGCAGCTGGCCGATGAAGCCGGCCGGCTGCACGATGGGCTGGTCGGGGAGGATCTTCAGCTCGTCCAGCGCCGCGCCGAAATCGCCCGCCGCCTCCACTTCGATCGCCTCGCTGACCCCGGGGATGTGCGCGGTTCCGGTGAGGGCCGCGGCCAGGGCCTCGCCCCGGCTCATGCTTTCGAAACCGGCTCCCCGGCTGGCCTGGATCACCTGGGTGATCTGCTTCAGGGTGGCCGGGTCCAGGGCCACCCACTTGCCCTTCCAGGCCACCAGCGGGTGCTTGAGGCTGGCCATCTGGGCGAAGTCCTGCAGGTCCAGGTTGTCGTTGCCCAGCATCAGCGACCAGTCGGCCGACACCGCGCCGTCCAGGCCCTCCTGGGCCGCGCCGCCGCCGGCCTCCAGCAGCTGGCGGGCGCCGAGCTTGACCTTGGCGCGCAGCCGGCGGGCGCCGCCGAACTCGGCCAGGGCCTCGGGAATGTGCACCAGGAACCCGGACTCCTTGAGCTGGGAGGCGCCGCGGGTGAGGAACTCCCAGGCTTCGGGCGGGGTGAGGATGAGGTCTTCGGGCTGCCTGCCCGACAAGGTCCCCTGCAAGGCCGGGAAGAAAGGCACCGCCCGGGCCAGGCCGCGCAGCAGCACCTTGCGCGCTTCCAGCACCTCGGGCTCGGTGGAGGCCTCCCACAGCCGGTTCACCGGGATCACGTCGCCTTCCTGGGTCTCCAGGCCCACCCGCAGGATCCAGCCGCCTTCGGACAGGCGGTCGGCTTCCTGGATGGCGTCCCGGTCCGGCGGCACCGGCGGCGCCTCCAGCTTGAGGCTGGGCCGGATCCACTGGATCCGTGCGCCTTCGCTCCACTGCTCCAGCTGCTCGCCCAGGGTCCGCTCGGTGATGCCGATGGTGGGGAATTCGTTCATGGGGTGGCTGAGGGCCACCATCAGCCGCTCGTCCCAGGGCAGCCGGTCGCGCTTGTGCCCGCGCAGGCGGTGAATCAGGCCCAGCCTGGGATCCTCGCCCTGGCGCAGCGACCCGGCCACGAACCGCACCAGGAAATCGGCGCCGTCCTC
>Ga0302320_10024596_pt1 | contig 11742 bp, 11 predicted proteins | sample Bog_T0_3_FD_202130 | JGI IMG/M metagenome (GOLD analysis project Ga0302320, IMG submission 202130) | Peat permafrost microbial communities from Stordalen Mire near Abisko, Sweden - Bog_T0_3 | ecosystem: Environmental > Terrestrial > Soil > Wetlands > Peat | place: Sweden: Abisko, Stordalen Mire... | reverse complement strand
TCCCGCTCCAGCGTTTGAAACAGACGGAACGGCTGACGAGGCCGGAGGCGAGGACAGAATACGATGTTCGAGCAGGCAGCGATCGCAGTTCGGGATGAGCAGGGATACGCGCAGCTTCACGCGCGGATCGACGCCGCTTATGACGCGCGGGACGTGGAAGTTTTTCTGAGCCGCGTGAGCAAATCGAAGCTTCGCATCCGCAATTTTGAAGGGGTTCTGCAGCGCGGATTGCTGGGCAAAGAGGCGGTGGCGCTCTATGAGGCTCTGCCGGTATCGGACCGGGGTTTGACCCGCGAGCGCTACCTGCGGCTGGTGGAAGCGGTGCCGCTGGAACTGCGGCAAAGGTATTACAGGGCGTACGCCTACTACTGAGGCGGCCAAAAAAGTCTAACGAAAGGGACTGATAGGATCATGGCGAAGGAAAAGTTTGACCGCTCGAAGCCTCACGTGAACGTGGGGACGATCGGGCACATCGATCACGGCAAGACGACGCTGACGGCGGCGATCACGAAGGTATTGCAGAAGCACAACCCGAAGAACCAGTTCCGCTCGTTCGACTCGATCGACAACGCGCCGGAAGAGCGGGAGCGGGGCATCACGATCGCGACGGCGCACGTGGAGTACGAGACGGCGAACCGTCACTACGCGCACGTGGATTGCCCTGGCCACGCCGACTACATCAAGAACATGATCACCGGCGCGGCGCAGATGGACGGAGCGATTCTGGTGGTGGCGGCGACCGACGGTCCGATGCCGCAGACCAAGGAGCACGTACTGCTGGCGCGGCAGGTGGGCGTTCCCTGCGTGCTGGTGTTTTTGAACAAGTGCGACGCGGTCGAGGACGAAGAGCTGATCGAGCTGGTGGAGATGGAAGTGCGCGAGCTGCTCGGCAAGTATCAGTTTCCTGAAGATGCGCCGGTGATTCGCGGCTCGGCGCTGGGCGCCTTGAATGGCGAGGCCAAGTGGGAGGCCAAGATCGATGAGCTGATGGAGGCGGTGGACAAGTACGTGCCGCGGCCAGACCGGGCGGTGGACCTTCCCTTCCTGATGCCGATCGAGGATATTTTTTCTATCTCCGGGCGCGGCACGGTGGTGACGGGCCGTATCGAGCGCGGCAAGGTGAAGGTGGGCGAGGACGTGGAGATCGTCGGCTTCCGCGAGACGCGCAAGTCGGTCTGCACGGGCGTGGAGATGTTCAAGAAGCAGTTGGACGAGGGCATGGCCGGGGATAACGCCGGCATTCTGCTGCGCGGCATTCCCAAGGAAGACGTGGAGCGGGGGATGGTTCTGGCCAAGCCGGGATCGATTACGCCGCACACGACCTTCAAGGGTTCGGTGTACGTGCTGAGCAAGGAAGAGGGCGGGCGTCATACGCCGTTCTTCAAGGGCTACCGTCCGCAGTTCTACTTCCGGACGACGGATGTGACCGGCGTGGCGCAGTTGCCGGAGGGTGTGGAGATGGTGATGCCGGGCGACAACGTGGAGCTGGAGGTTGAGCTGATCACGCCGGTGGCCCTGGAAAAGGGGCTCCGGTTCGCGATCCGCGAAGGCGGCCGCACGGTGGGCGCGGGCACGGTTTCGGAGATTGTGAAGTGAGTTAAGACAGGGAATAGGGAACAGGGAACAGGGATCGGACACAGAGCTTCGAGCAAGTTGAGGCTTCAGGCGACAGCAGGGAAAAGAACCGATCTCTGACCCCGAACTCTGGAAAAGGAATTGAGATGCGGGAAATTGTGACATTGCAGTGCACCGAGTGCAAGGAGCGGAATTACTCGACGACGAAGAACAAGAAGACGACCACGGGCCGTCTGGAGTTCAAGAAGTTTTGTAACCGTTGCCGTAAGCATCAGGTACACAAGGAAACGAAGTAGAGAAGATAGTTTTCAGTTGTCAATTTTCAGTTGTCAGTTTGAATGATCGGCGGATAATCTCATGGGCTTCAATCCGCAAGAAAACTGATAACTGAGAACTGGCCACTGACAACTGCTTTTAGGGGCGTAAGCTCAACGGTTAAACTGTCGGTCTCCAAAACCGAACTTGGGGGTTCGAATCCCTCCGCCCCTGCCAGATTGGTGAGGCAGTTTTTGGCCGCCGGTTAACAGCTTTTTCATCGGGAGGGTAGACATTGAGGCTCACCGGGAACAAGCTGGAAGCTGAGAGCTAAAAGCTGGAAGTTGTTTCAAAGGGTGCGGCCGGCCGGGCGCCGGACGCGAAGGAATGGAAGCATGGCAACGAAGACGGCAATCGATAAAGGCGAGGAGCGTTCAGCCAAGCGGCAAGAACCGGGAGCGCTGTCGGAGTTTTCCGGCAATGCGCTGGGCTGGTGGAGCGACTTTCGCCGCTTTCTGAGCGATGTGCGGGCGGAGATGCGCAAGGTGGTTGCGCCTTCGCGCAAGGAAGTGGAGGTGACGACGACCGTGGTGGTGATCACGGTGTTCATCTTCGGCATCTTCTTTTTTGTGGTGGACTATATCTTCAGAATCGCCATGAACGGGCTGATGAACAAGCTGACCGGGATGTAAGCGTGAACGCAGCCGGAAAAAGAGAACAGAATGGCAGATGAGCTGGAACAACCCGCCGAACCGCTAGCAACCGAGGCGGAGCCACAGACGGAGCCACAGGCGGAACCGCAGCCGGAGCGGAACGAGCGCTTCAAGTGGTACATCCTGCATGCCTACTCGGGCTTCGAGCGCAAGGTGCGCGAGTCGATCGAGAGCCGCGTGCAGGCGTTTGGGCTGCGCGACAAGGTAGGCCGGGTGATGATTCCCACCGAGCCGGTGACGGAGATTGTCAACGGCAAGAAGCGCACCGTGGAACGCGTGTTCCTGCCCGGTTATGTGCTGGTGGAGATGGAACTGGACAACAATCTCTGGCACGTATTGAAGGACACGCCCAAAGTGACCGGATTTCTGGGCACAGGCGACAAGCCGGTGGCGCTGTCGGAGGAAGAGGTGAGCTCAATTCTCTTCCGCTCAGAGACGGCCAAGGATAAGCCGCGGCTCAAGATTAAGTTTGAGAAGAGCGAACAGGTTCGGATTACCGATGGCCCGTTCGCCAACTTCAATGGGGTAGTGGACGAGATCAACGAAGATCGCGAGACGCTCAAGGTCATGGTGACCATCTTCGGACGCTCGACGCCGGTCGAACTGGAGTTCGGCAAGGTAGAAAAGATTGAGTAGTTGCGGCTCTTAGCTACTAGCTTTCAGCTTCTAGCCGGTGAAGCCCCCTGGCGCACACCGGTTGCAGGCAAACGCTAAGGCGGCAGCACCAAAATTCGCACAAGGAATGACCAGCGAACAGCTAGAAGCCAGGAGCTAGCGGCTGGTTGCAAAGGAACTTATTCATGGCACCTCCGAAGAAAGTTACCGGCTACGTAAAGCTGCAGATCGAGGCTGGCAAAGCCACGCCTGCGCCGCCGGTTGGCCCGGCACTGGGCCAGGCGCAAGTCAACATCATGGAGTTCTGCAAGCAGTTCAATGCGCGCACGCAGAACAAGGAGATGGCCGGGTTGATTATCCCGGTTGTCATCAGCGTTCATGCCGACCGCAGCTTCAGCTTCATCACCAAGACGCCTCCGGCGGCGGTACTGCTGAAGAAGGCGGCAGGGATCGACAAGGGCTCGGGCACGCCGAACAAGGAAAAGAAGGGCAAAGTGACGGAGAAGCAGGTGCGCGAGATCGCCACGCAGAAGATGCCCGACCTGAACGCCGCTTCAGTGGATGCGGCCGTGAAGAGCATCAAGGGCACCGCGCGCTCGATGGGCATTGAAGTTGTAGCCTGAGCACTGCGGGAACCAAAACGCAAAAGGCTCTCCCTGGCGGAGAGCCTTTTTGCGTGCACGGCCAGAAATATGCCGGGAAGGTTACGCTGCCGGCGTCCTATTTGGGCGGGGCGGGCGTAAACACTTCGCGCTTGTTGCCGGGCTCGGGTTTAGGCTTTGGTTTGGGCGCTTTCTTGGTTTCTTTCCTGCCTTTGTCTTTATTTCCCATGGAAGCAAGGATGCCATAAAAGGGCGCCTCTGGGAAAGGGCCAGGATGCGCTATTCTGCGCCCCCACACGCATGGTGGCGCAAAAGCTCTTATCCCAGAGCCTGAGCGGCGCTTACGTAGACCTGGCGTGGAGCATTGACTTTGGTGGATGGAACGGCCACCTTAACCTGCAGACTCCGTATTCCGGGCTTGTGATCGAGAGGAGCGGAGAAGGTGAGCGCGTACTGGTGCCGCAGCCTGCTGCGCAGATTCTCAAAATACGGCTGGAAAGAGACCGGGTTGCCGGGCCCCTGCCAGTAGCTGAAGCCGCCCGTAGCCTCAGTGAGCTGGGCAAGCAGGCTTTGGCCGGCATTGTCTTCGTACGGACTGCGATCAACCGGGCCACGATTGCTCCAGTACATGGAGTAGACGGCCAGATGCGCGCGCACCGCGTCCAGGATTGCGGCGTGGACATAGGGGTCCTCGGGATCGTAGCGCATCTCATATTCATCCACGCCGTCGGTAATCATGACTGCGACCCGTCGCGCCCCGCGATCCTGCGAGGGCCAGTGTTTGGCCAGATCGGAGAGGCAGAAGTAGGGGCTGCCGTTGCCGCCCGCGACGTTGGCGGGAAGATGAAGCCCGCGCAGCACCGCCGCCGGATCTGCCGATAGCGGCGAGGCAATCACGGCGCGCCCGTTTTGCATGTAGGCGACAGCGATTTTGGTGTGAGCGGGAACCTCGTTGATAAAGCTTTCGATCTCGCCGAGCTGGAGGCCAAGGCTGCTGCGGGCGGCGCCGTCAATCAACAGCACCAACTCGGTGCGAGCGGTGTCGCCACTGAGCCGGGTCCAGCCGGTTACATTCGCCGGTTTGCCGTTGACCTTGATCTGCACATCGCGGAGGGATACCTGAGCTTCTTGACCATCGGGGCGCGATGGCAGGACCGTGACGACGGCGCGGCCTTCACCCTGGAGATCGCTTATTTGCGCGAACGCGGACGCCGCCAATAGAAGCACTCCGGCGGCGAATGAAAGAATCGTTGCGAACTTCTTCATTGCCATTGCTCCACCCGAAAAGGCGCAGGCCTCCTGGATCGCGCCGCCGTGCATGGCCTGCATATCGGTCGTTTGATTAGACGCGCGGGTGCGGGAATGGATTCCGCGCGCAAACGTGAAGTGCGATATTCTGTTGCGTACGCGCGGATGCAGGCGGTCTGGCCTGCATATGGCGTCCGCCGCGGGCAACGCCATCTTTGCCGCGACGGGAACCCGCATTCTCATTCTGCCTATGGCCCCGCGCAACGTCGTACCGGGAGAGCCGGACTCGACATTCCGTAGCTGAATGCCGGAACACAACTCGCCCTGAGCCGTCGCGCAGTAACATGGCGAGCCGATACCTGCTGACCGCTGACACTGCGCCAAAGGCCTGGAGAGAAGACGAAATCCGCGGAGGAAGATCTGAAAGAAGACAACAGCGCGCAGAAATCAGGGCTTGGCCGGCGGCAGTTCATGAAGCTGGGCATTGGCGCGGGCGCCGCGCTGAGCCGGATGGGGAATCCCTCGCGTGCGATTGCTGAAGAGCCAGGCAAGCTGCCGGTGAGCGAGCTGCCGGTGAGCGATTCCACGCAGCCGCAGGCGGGATGGCTGGACGGCGGCAGGCGGACCGGACCGGGATGGAAGAACCATGCGAACCGGCCGTTTGGCAACGGGCCTATGGACGAGACGACCCGCGCGATTGTGTCGTATGTGAGCGCGTTCTCAGAGGCCCAATTGACGGACTCGCTGAGCGACGCGGTTTGTTTCACGATGCTCGACACAATGGCGGCGCTGATTGCGGGGTTTGAATCCGAACCGGCCCGCATTTGCGCGCGCATGGCCCGCAGCACACGTAGCGACCTGAAGAGCACCGTTCTGGGATATGGCATTACGACCTCGCCGGAGCTGGCCGCCTTTGCGAACGGGTGCATGATCCGGCACACGGATTTCAACGATATTCCGCACAATAGCGACATTGTTTCCGGAATCTTTGCCATTGGCGAGGCAGTGCATGCGACCGGCTCCGAAATGCTGGCTGCCATTGCGCTTGGTTACGAGCTCGCCAGCGGCATCAAAGCAGGCGACAAAGGACCGGGCGCGGGATGGGACGGCATCGCCAATGGCCCCGCTGCGGCGATGGCGATGGGAAAGCTGCTGAAGATGAACGAAGATCAGCTCGCCAACGCGCTCTCGCTATCGCTGGTTCCGCATCTGCCGCTGAAGGTGACGCACGTGGGCGCTCTCTCGATGTGGAAGGGTTGCCACAGCGCGGAGGCTGTGCGTTGCGCGGTCTTCGATACACTGCTGGCGCGCGAGGGAATGACGGGGCCTTCGGAGCCGTTTGAAGCGCGGCAGGGCCTCTTCGACCACATGGGCCGGCCTGCACGCCCACTGCGGCTGCCCGTCTCGGCGGACGGAAAGATGGCCATCGAGAGCGCGGGTTACAAGCGCTTTCCCTCAGAAGGCTCGACGCAGTCGGTGCTTGACGAGCTGATTCCGGCGGTCAGGGCGTGGACCAGGCCCGAGGAGATTGCGTCGATCTACGTGGAGCTGCCCTATGACGGCTGGCTTGAGACGATGGATCCGCCCAAGTGGGACCCGCGCAATCGCGAGACCGCCGATCACAGCACGCCTTATGTAATCGCGCGCGCGTTGCTGGATGGGGAGATTTATCTGGACTCGTTCAGCCAAGAAAAGTTCATGGATCCGGCAGCGAGAGAGCTGATGGATAAGATTACCGGTGGACCGGATTACAGTTTTTCCTACCAGGGCGAGGCGCGCATCACGGTCGTAACAAAATCAGGCCGCAAGCTGGTGAAAGAAACGCTGCTGCATATGGACAGGCCGATGACACACCAGGAGATCGTCGACAAGTTCAACCGGGTATGCGCGTACCGAGCGATCGCGGACGAGCAGAGAGACCGTGCGCGTGAGGCATGGCTCAACCTACGCAAGTCCGCGGATTTTGCGGAGCCAATGAGGACTCTGGCCAGCTTTGGAACTCCGCGGCCGTTGTGACTGTGCGTGCGGCAACGTCGCGGCATGCAGGCGATTAGTCTGGGTTCCTGGAGAACGGACGCATGAAGATGAAGCTGAGAATCTATGGCCAGATCGCATTGCTCGCGGTCGCAGCGATGGCTGGAACGTGCGGGAGTGCTGCTGCGCAACCCAAGCCCGCAGCCGAGCGCATGATCCCGAAGTTCCGCGTGGACCCGCACTGGCCGAAGATTCCCCATGGATGGACACTCGGACAAGTCTCCGGTGTGGCCTGCGATGCGGAGGATCACATCTGGGTTTTGCAGCGCCCGAGAACCGTGCATACGGGCCAAAAGCCAGCGCCGCCGGTGCTGGAGTTCGATCAGGCGGGCAACTACATCCAGGGCTGGGGCGGTCCGGGCCAGGGTTACGATTGGCCTGCGCAGGAGCACGGCATTTTCGTCGATTCCAAAGGATACGTGTGGATCAACGGGAGCGGAAACGACGATCAGGTGCTCAAGTTTACCGAGGCGGGGAAATTCGTCCTGCAGATCGGTCACGGTGGCCAAGCAAAGTCGAATCAGAACACGCAGGGTTTTTGGAAGCCAACTGCACTGTTTGTTTATCCCAAGACCAACGAAGTCTTTGTCGCGGATGGATACGGCAACAAGCGCATCATCGTGTTCGATGCGGATACGGGAGCGTACAAGCGGATGTGGGGCGCGTTTGGCAATGTCCCGATGGACAATTCCGCCGTAGATGGAAGCAGGACCGCGCAAGCGCCGGAGGTGGACCGTATTCCAGCCAGGAACCTGCCGGCGAGCGATCCGGGGCCGGCGCAGTTTGACACCGTGCACGACGTCAAGATATCCAACGACGGGCTGGTGTATGTGGCCGACCGCGGCGGCAAGCGGGTGCAGGTGTACACCATCGAGGGCAAATATCTGCAGCAGACATTCATCGATCGCTGGTGCGAGGCTCCGGGAGGGTCGAACAATTATTGCGGCAATGGAGAGACGGCTGCGAGTGTGGCGTTTTCAGCAGACGCGGGACAGCGGTTTTTGTATGTCGCCAGCAGAAGCCCGGAGCGTGTATGGGTGCTTGACCGGAAGACGCTCGAACCGCTGACTTCGTTTGGACGGCCGGGCGTCGCTCCCGGAGAGTTCTACGTGATTCACGAGATGGCTACGGATTCAAATGGCAATCTGTACACCGCCGAGGTGGAAGACGGAAGACGCGTGCAGAAGTTCGTGTTCGAAGGAGTCGTCCCGGAGCCTTAGCCGTGAAGTCCGCGTGATGGAATCAAAGGGAGGGCTTACTGAGATTTGCCAGACACTGCCTACTCCACCGTGACCGACTTGGCGAGATTCCTCGGCTGGTCCACGTCGCAGCCGCGGCGGACGGCGATTTCGTAGGCAAGCAACTGCAGGGGCACGATCTCGATGAGCGGCGAGAGCAGCTCGGGCGCGGGCGGAATATAAATGACCTGCTCCACCAGGCTGCCGATCAGCGTATCTCCCTCTGTAGCCACGGCAATCACGCGGCCTGAGCGCGCAGTGACTTCCTGAATGTTGGAGAGGGTCTTTTCGTAGCGCAGTTTTGAGGCGGGGTCGCGCTCGTCGCGCGTGGCCAGCACGACGACGGGCAGCGTTTCGTCGATGAGGGCGTTGGGGCCGTGCTTCATTTCTCCGGCCGGGTAGCCCTCGGCATGAATGTAGGAGATCTCCTTGAGCTTGAGGGCGCCTTCGAGCGCGATAGGGAAGTGGATGCCGCGGCCGAGGTAGAGGAAGTCGCGGGCGGTGGAGAAATCGCGCGCCAGTTGCTCGCACTGCGCGGTGCAGGCGCGCAGCGTCTCTTCAATTTTGACGGGAACGCGGCTCAACTGCTCAATCAACTCCAGCGACTGGGCTGCATCGAGCTGCCCGCGCAGTTGGCCCAGCTTGAGCGCCAGCAGAAACAGTGCGGTGAGCTGCGCGGTGAAGGCTTTCGTCGAGGCGACGCCGATTTCGGGGCCGGCATGGGTATAGATGGCGCCGTGAGCTTCGCGAGCCACCATGGCGCCCACCACGTTGCAGATGGCCACGGTCTTTGAGCCGAGAGCGATCATCTCGCGTTGCGCGGCCAGGGTGTCGGCGGTCTCGCCGGACTGGGTGATGAGCAGGCCGAGGGCTTCAGGGCCGGCGATGGGATCGCGGTAACGGTATTCGCTGGCGTAGTCCACATCGACGGGCAGGCGGGCCAGGCGCTCAATCATGTACTTGCCGGCCAGCGCGGCGTGCCAACTGGTGCCGCAGGCGGCGATGTTGATGCTTGAGAAGCGGGCAAGCTCCTCGTCGGCAATATCCATCTCACCCAGAAAGACCTTGCCCGAGTCCAGCGAGACGCGGCTCAGAATGGTGTCGCGGATGGCGCGGGGCTGCTCCCAAATCTCCTTGAGCATGAAGTGCTTGTATCCGCCCTTTTCAGCCTGGATCGGGTCCCATTGAATGCGGGTCAGCTCGCGCTTGATAGGGTTGCCGTCGAAGTCGGTCAGCTCGACGCCGCTCAGGGTGAGGATGGCCATGTCGCCGTCGGCCAGAAAGTAGATGTTGCGCGTGTGGTGAAGAATGCCGGGAACATCGGAGGCGACAAAGTATTCGCCCTCGCCCACACCGATCACGACAGGCGGCCCGAGGCGCGCGGCGACAATCTTGTCCGGCTCGGCGGCAGAGAGAACGCCCAGCGCAAAAGCGCCGGTGAGGCGCTTGACGGCGCGGCGCACGGCAACCTCAAGCGGGACGGGCTTGCCTGCGGATGCGGCGTCGTTCTGGACCTGTTCGATGAGGTGGGCGATGATCTCGGTGTCGGTCTCGGTGACGAACTTGTGACCCTGGGCGATGAGCTCACGCTTCAACTCAAGATAGTTTTCGACGATGCCGTTATGGACGACGACGATGCGGCCGGTGCAGTCGCGGTGGGGATGGGCGTTCTCTTCCGTGGGTCGGCCATGGGTGGCCCAGCGGGTGTGGCCGATGCCGAAGGTGCCTTCAAGGGGATGCTCGCGCAGGACTTCTTCAAGGTTGCCGAGCTTGCCGGGGGCGCGGCGGACATCGAGGGTCTTGCTGCCGGGGCTGCCGACGGCAATGCCTGCCGAGTCGTAACCGCGGTATTCGAGGCGCCTTAGCCCCTCGATGATGACAGGAACGACCGACTTCGGACCGACGTAACCGACTATCCCGCACATATTTCGATTTTAAGCGACGGGGCGGGGAGGCAGGGATTGGCCGGTTATTCCTCGGCGTCTTCTTCAGGTTCATCTTCGGGTCCAAATCCAGGTATGAAGTCTACGCAGGATTCAGTTTCGTCGCAGGTGGAGCAATCCTCGGGAATATCGCAGTTTACGACTTCAGGGCCCAGCTCATCTCCGGCGGCGGTATGGGTGATGGAATGGACGGTTGTGCACGGGATGATATCGCATCTGTGGTCGACATTCTGGGAGGCGATCTGGAGGGCGTAGAGAAAGAGTCCGGCGCGGCGCGGATCGAGTTGCGATGAGCCAAAGTGCGTCAAGAACCTGGGAGAGCGCGACCTGGATGGCGCTTCGATCTTCAAGGATGGGGAGCTTGAGTGGAGCGCCGGGCGCGGCTGCGGGCTTGGCGGCGAAGCCGTGCAAACGTGTGTGGAAGTAGCAAAACGGCTTGCCACGGAGGGCAGGCGCGCTGCATTTCCAGCCGTTGGGCATGATGTGACGACATTCGCTGTACATTGGGTATACCCCCCCCCTCCTATTTCTGTAGGGAAGTTATTTGTTTGCAACAGATACGGCATGGGCAGCGCCGCAAATTCCTCATTTCGCTGGAGTTGCCTGCAGATTCCTGTGGTGAAAGGAGTTATGGGCGGCTTCAGGGGTTTTTCAGGCTACGGCAGTCTCCGTCTGGCCCAGAATGAGCTTGTCCTGGGCCGCATTGTTTTCAAGCCAGGAAAAGCTGCAAAGGCCCGAGCCTGAAGGCCCTTCAAAACTTCGTTCTCTTTCAGAGGGCTAGCCCTCTGCTCCCTCCGAAACTGCCCGATCGGGGTTGGAAGGAGGATGTCGATAGAGCGATTGTGCGCCGGGGAGGGGTAATTGTATGCAATTCAGGGGCGTGGAACAGGGAATCGGGGGCGGCTTATTGGGTGCGTCGAGGCTCGAAAGGATTGCCTGCAAAGTTCCACCTACCCCATCCTACGTTCGCTCAAATGGTTGCGTTTGTGGGGCGAATGTTCGCCTAAGTGGTTGCGTTTTTTTGAGGGGTTAACCGCGAATAGTTGCGAAACGGGGATGTGAAAACCGGGAATAGTTCTGTTTTAAGCGAAAGGGTTGCTGTAAATTGAACCCTTTTTGCGAAAATGCGCTGAATTGGCACGGGATATGGGCGTAAGAGATTGAAAACAAGTGACATTCCCGAGTTGTAATTCACTGTGTATTGCAGCTTTGAAATGGGCAGCTTTTGACTGTTGGCCGTTGGTTGCGCGGACAGCCCGCGCAGCGGGCGGAAGACGGTAGCCCCACGGCGCTTACCTCCCCGGTCCCCAAAGGCGAGGGACCGGGGGCACCCTCAACGTGGTAAGAAACCGTCACTGGGACCGGGGCCACCCGCCAGGGTGACCGCAGGGGCTAAGGAACTCCTGCGCAGGTGCGTGATTTTGCATCGACAACGCGAGCGCTGTTGATTTTTTGATTCTGAATAGGTTTTCTGTCGGAAAAGACGGGGTGCTGCTGGTCATTTTCGTCTCTCTGAGGC
>Ga0302320_10024591_pt1 | contig 11743 bp, 8 predicted proteins | sample Bog_T0_3_FD_202130 | JGI IMG/M metagenome (GOLD analysis project Ga0302320, IMG submission 202130) | Peat permafrost microbial communities from Stordalen Mire near Abisko, Sweden - Bog_T0_3 | ecosystem: Environmental > Terrestrial > Soil > Wetlands > Peat | place: Sweden: Abisko, Stordalen Mire... | reverse complement strand
AATGCGGCAATTCCGTGCATCAATGCGCGGGACCGGCCGGCGGCCGCTTGGAAATCGCAGCCTGCATGTCGCGCATGAGGATTCCCCAGGTGCCGTGCGCACCGCTCACGGCGCGCGCGAGAAAGTCGTAAAGAGGATGAAGGTCGGGCTGGCCGACAGCGCCGCCGATCGTCAATTCCTGCGTCAAAGGACGGAATCCGTCGGCTCCCTCCCGGTTCAGGAGCCTCATCCCACTGAGAATCACGGCCAGATCCTGGCGGGCGGCAAGGCTTGCATGAAGAACGATCGGTTGACGCAGCAAATCGCGGGTCCGGGCGTCGGCGATCCGGCCGGTCGCGCTGAAGCGCAATTGCGGCGAGTCGAGGTGGAATTGCTCCACGGTGAGTTCACCGTCGGCGGCAAGCCGGCCCGATGCCTCGCATCGGTCAAACTCCACGTTCGACAACTGGCGCACCAGCCGGCCCAGGGCGCGCAGCTCCGGGGAAAAGGTGAACGAGCCTCCCAAGATGAGGAGGCTCGAGGTCATGTCGGCTTTCGGAAGAGTCAGCCGCAGGACGCCGTCGCGGGCGCTCATCGAAAAGTCCCCGGTCGCATGGTCCGCCAGCTCCTCGATCCGTTCCGCGCCACCGGACATGGAGATGGCAAGACTTAGCCGGCCGTCGATCTTGGCCGTTTCGTTCGGGAATGCGAGAGCCACGGCCTTTTGCGTGTCGAGTTGATTGACGCCAAAATGCGCTATCATGCGGTACGGACCAGCCGGGTCCATGGCCGCGTATTTGACCGCCAGATCCGCCGTCCAGTCTCCGCCCAGCATTCCACCCGTCAACTTCTGCAGGGCAAACGTGTCATCCGTCACGACCCATTGTCCGACGAGATGTTCTATCGTGTAGGGCGCGAAGGCGAGAGTCCCTATGTCGAGGCTGAAGGTCCCCCGCAGACCACCCCAGATCGGTCCCGCCGCGGCGGGGGTGGAAGGGGCCTCGACCTGCAACAGCGGAGCGGCGCCGGCCTTCTGCCCGGGCGCCTGCGCCGCTCCGGCAGTTTGGGATTGAGGCACGGTTGACGCCGCAGGCCGCGGCTTTCGGGGGCGGGCAGGCGAGAATGCGGCCGCGAAATCCCTCACCGCATCCAAATCGAGATACCGGCTCTCGAATTTCGACGAAATGTCCAGCAGTTCGAGGTTCTGGCGGTCCACCTTCAACAGGAAAGTGGCATCGCTCGGACGGGGCGTTGAATGCAGGGTGGCTTCGACGCGAAAACCGCCGATTCGCTCGGCTGCGTCGGCCCTGGCCCGCGCGACCCACTCAACGGCCGGCGCCGGCCGGCCGTCGCGCCCGACAAGGCCGGTCAGCTGACCCCGCACCTCGATCACCTGGGTCTTCACCGGGTCGTTTGATATTTCCAGGTTCATGATGCCCTGCGCCGGGAGGCGCGCATGGGCCAGAAGAGGCAGCCGGCCGATGGCGCCCAAATCGGCCCAAATTGCCCCGGATGCCTTCCGCATCTCTGCCTTCTTCTCGCTTCCAGCGATTTCAAGGGCGTTCTCAAAGCGGGCCAAGCGTTCGCCGCCCGCGGCGGCGACGCCATAGGTCATGTTCATTCCCGTCGTGTAATTGACATGGAATACCGGCAGCAGCGCATAGGAGACACTCAAATCGAAGGCATTCCTGAAATGCAAAAGGCCGCGATCGACGAGGATGTCGCCACGCCGCTCCAGCTTGAAATCCTCCACGGCGAGCGGTTCCACCGATGAGAGGTGAAACCTTCCCGGCGACAGCTGCAGCTCCATCTCCGTCGGCTGAAGCGTCCCTTCGATGGCAAATCCCTTCGCGATCAGATAGGGATTGAGCCAGGCGAGCGGGATCCGGCCACAGGCAAAACGCAGGGGCCGCGGCGAACTTGCGAGCCATTCGGACTGGGGCGTCCGCTCGATGAGGACAGGAGCCTCGCTTTGCGCCGAGACAAGAACCGAGCCGCCTCCATCCACCACCTTGAACGCAAACCGGTCGAGGTTTGCCGCAGCGGCGGATTCAGCAGAGCCCGCCGCGGAGAAAGAGGCTTGCAGGGGACCAAATGTCCCCCCGCTGTTCGGCAGTGCGGGCAAGTCCACCACCAGGGAGATGTCGACCGCGGGCCGGTCCGCAGCTCCATGCATGTCGAAATTGAGCGAGCCGCGGAGCCGGTTTCCATTCGCATCTTCTCCGGCAATGTCCTCAAGACGGATCCATCGTTCGCCCGAGCCAAAAGCGGCGCCGGGTGAAAGGCTGAAGTTGCCGCGAAAAACCTCCCGTCCGCCCACCGCGAATCGGAGATTTGTCGCACGCCAGGGTGTCGTCGTCCAGAGGATGAGACCCCTACCCTTTTCGTAGCGAACGACCGACTCGCCTTCGCTCCAGGCCCCTTCCAGGGAACGGCCGGGCAGCCAGCGTGAAATCCACGCCAGGGGCAGTTCCTTTACGGAAAACTGCGCCAGATCGGAGGTGTCGAGCGCGCCGACGACGGCCGAAAGCCGGCCGGCCTCGAACGCAAAGGGATGCGCCAGGCCCAAGGCGACGAAGGGCGTGGCCTTGGGGGCCGGGCGCAGGGCAAACTGAAGCGCGCTGAGCGTCACCTCCTTCCCGCTGCGGCTCATGGCGCATCTTCCGGTGATCAGGAAGGGCAGCGGATGCTCCGGTCCGGACAGGAGGGTTGGAAGCGCGCCATCAAAGCCCGCCTTGAGCTGCGTGACCCCATCCTGCCATGAGATGTCCATGTCCAACTTTGCGGTCACTGAATCGCCTTTTTCGGTCTCCAGGCGAAAATCGTCCGCGACTATGCTCATGCCGGTCGCCGTGAACCCCAATCGCGGACTGGCGCGGAGGTGCAGCGGCAGGACGGACGGCAGCGAGCCTCCTCTGGCTCGGATCGGCTCCAGGTCCAGCGGTTCGACAGGCGATAGCTCGATCGCGTCAGGCGCCAAAGCGACCCTCCACGCCGCGTTCAATTCCCCGGGACCCACCGAAATCCCGCATGGTTTCAGCCAGGGATTGGCCCATGGCAGGGGCAGATGATCCAACCTCAGCTCAGCCACCGCCGCGCCGGACCGTTTCCATGGCCAGAAGACCATCGGGCCGAGCAATTGCAGCCTTGCCGACCCGGGCCCGCCGGTGGGACTGATCGTGACGGCGCCGCTCGCAAGCGTCCACAGGCTGCCGTCGCCCTGCGCAACCGCCTCCGCATGGCAACGGACGGCCCCTATGACGCCGAGCTGGGGCAGATCGTTGGTCAGGATGTCAACCGCAGCCTTCGCCTGCATCTGCTGCGTCGCGAAATTTGCGGAAAGATCGATGGAGGCCGTGGCGGTTGCAATCGTCGCGCCGGCGCCCTGAAGGAAACCGGCCGCGGCCGGCTTCATGTTGAGCTCGATGCGACCCACCAAGACGGAGGTTTCCCGGCGGAAGCGCCCGTTGAATTCCAAACCTCCATCTTCGGGGAATGCAATGACCGCGCGGTAATCCTCGCCCTCCAATCGGCCTGAGACGGACAAGTCGTACAGGCAGGCGGGGGCCGGATTGGGTGCACCCGGGGCGGCGGTCTCGCCGCGAATCGCCAGACTTTCGATGGAACCATCCCGACCTGCCGCGACCCGGATCGTTCCGTGGCCATGCCAGGGACCGGCCGCCGCGCTCGCAGGCGAGCTTAATTCAAACGAATAATGCAGCGTCCCCGTTGAATCGGGCGCAAATCCGCCTCCGCTGCATTGCCAGGTGCAAACGGCCACGGCTTCGGTCCCGCGAACGAGGTTGAGCCGCCCGCTGAGATCCACGGCTTCCACGGATGCCCTCAGGCGAAAGGACTTGAGCAACCCGGCGAAGATCTCGTTCGGGGAGCGCGGGATGCCTGCGGAGGAGGCTGCCGCCGCCGTCCCAGAGGTCGCGGATAAGGAGGCTGTCCCCCCAGTTTTGCTGACTGCGGGAGCGGATAGGTCGTAGGAGCAGTCAAGGTTCCGCCCCACGCATTCGGCCACGATCAACCGGCCCTCCGCCAATCGGGACGGGACAACCCGGACGGTGAGGCTCCCCGCGTCCACATGCAGCCCGTTGTGGACAAACTGCACCCGCCCCAGAGAAAAGCCGGAGAGGCCGGCCCGGAGCCGGCCGATTTCAATCTGGTCGGCTCCCGAGGAAAGAAGCGCCTTCCGCAGCAGGGCCCGCTGGACCGCGGGGACCAGGCACAACCCGATCGCAAGAAGAAACGCCGCCACGATTCCGGCGACGACCGCGATCGCGCGGCCGATGCGGGGTCTCCTGCGGGGTCCAAAGCGAGCCATGCCGAAAATATTCTCCTCGTTGTGTCACAGCGCCCGGCGAAAGAGAAGCGTGGCCACGCCAAGCGCAACTACGGCAAAGCCGAGCAAAAAGAGAAAATCGAACCCGACCGCACCCAGCCCGGTGTTCTTCAGGAGAAGCTCCTTGAAGCCGTGCACGGCATAGGTGAACGGATCCACAGCTGAGATGAGGCGCATCCACGGCGGGAAGGCGTTGACCGGATAGACGGCCCCGGACGGGAAGAATAGCGTTGTGTTGAGCACGCCGAAGATCGCCCGCGGCACCAGCGGATCGTTGACCCGCACGACGATCAGGAACATCATGCTGATGAGCGCGAGCGCCGTAGCGATGACAAGCAGGAGCAGCCGAAACAGGCGTGCCGCATTGAATGGGTCGGGGATTCCGGCGATCAGCGAGCCGGCAGTGATGAGCACAACCCCGGATAGGACCGCCTTCGCCACGCCCGACAGGTTGAAGCCGAGAATGAGTTCCAACTTGCTGATCGGGGTTACCAGATAGCCCTCGTGCAGGCCCCTGGCCTTGTCATCGATGAAGATGATTCCGCCACCGATCATCGCGGACACAAAGATCGCCAGCACAATCGTGCCCGGCAGCAGGAACTGGATGTAGGGCACGTACGGATAAACCTCGACCACCGAAAGCGTCGCCTGCGCGGGTACGCGGACGCCGGACGGCTGCTGGCCATAGGCGCCCAGCATCTGCTGGAAGGAGGCGCCCAGCGCGGAAGACGAGAACTGGTCGGTGTTGTCCTCGATGAGGGCGATTCGGGGACCCGCGCCGGCGAGAACCTTGCGGGAGAACTCCGGTGGTATGTTCAGGACGCCATTGATGCTGCCGGCCCGCAGGTCCCGAAGGGCAACGCCCAGGTCGGAATAGGCCACGGTGTCGAACGTTCGCGCATTGGCCGCAACCGCCTGCAGCATTTCCTTCAGCTTCACGGCCGGCATGCCGTGATCCTCGTCGACCACGCCGAGGCGGAGGTTCTTGATCTGCCCTCCGAAAGCGTAGCCGAGCACGACAAGTTGAAGGAGAGGCATCAGCGTCGTCATCAAAATCAGGACCGGACTGCGCCGAAAGCGGCGCAGGTCGCGTTCGATGATCGCCCACATGCGATTCATGGGTTCCGTTGCGCCTGGCGCGGCATCATCATGAAGGGGCTCCTGGCATTGTCGGGAGCCTGCAGGGCATCGCGCAGCTGATGACCGGTGTAATACGCGAACACGTCGTCCAGGGTCGTGCTCTGGACGGAGAGGGATGCAATGGCGACACCAGCCCGGCGGGCGGCGGCCACCAGCTCGACGGTCGTGAGGGGGCCATTGTGCGATGCGATGCGGAAAACGTGGTCGTCGGCCTTGACCTCGGCCACCTCCGGGAGCGAACGCAGGGTGCCCTCCCACTGCGGCGGCACGGCCGAGAAGCTCACCTCCAGGACATTCTTGCCGGGGATCGATGCCTTGAGCTTCAGCGGCGAATCGAGCGCGACGAGTTTTCCGTGGTCCACGATGGCGATCCGATCGCAGAGCTTGTCGGCCTCATCCATATAGTGCGTGGTAACGATGATTGTCAGGTCGCGCTCCTGCTTCAGGCGCGAGAGCATCTTCCACACGGCCACGCGCGAGAGCGGATCGAGGCCGGTCGTCGGTTCGTCGAGAAAGAAGATCTTTGGCTCGTGCACGAGGCCGCGCGCTATTTCAAGCCTCCGCCGCATCCCGCCCGAGAACATCTTCAGCGGCTTGTCGGCCCATTGTGCGAGATCGACGGCCTCCAGCAAACCGGCTATCGCGCGGCGGGCCCGCTCTCTCGGGATGCTGTAGAGCCTCGCGTAAATGCCCATGTTCTCCTCGGCGCTCAGGTCGAGGTCGGAGGTCATCGCCTGCGGGATGACGCCTATGGATTTGCGGACATCGTTCGCCGCCCGAACCACATCGAAGCCGTTCACGCGCGCCGTCCCGGAAGTCGGCGGGACCAGCGTCGTCAGCATGCGGAGCAGGGTGGACTTTCCCGCGCCATTCGGACCGAGCAAACCGAAGATCTCGCCGTGGCCGACGCTGAAATTCAGGCCGTCCACGGCGCAGAAGCCGCCGAATCTCTTTGTAAGCTGTTGGACCTCGACGTCATCCATGGGCGGCGGCCCCTACTGCAGAGGCAGGACCACGGTGGCAGTCATCCCCACGGCCAGGCTTCGGTCGCGGTTGTCGCAGCGCAGGCGGAATTCGAAGGTCTTGATGTCGCGCTTCGAGCGGCTCACATCGCGCTGGGTCGCGTAGTCCGCATCGATGCCCCGGAAGAAGACCGTGCCTTCGCGCTCGTCGCCGGACGGCAGCCGCACGGCAAGCCTGTCGCCGAGTCGGATTCGCTCGATGTAGCTTTCCTCGACGTCGGCGCGGACCCACAGATCATCAGGGTCGATCAGCGTCAGGATGGCCTGGCCGGGATTCACCACCTCGCCCTCGAGCGCGGCGCGCACGTCGACCACGCCGCCGATTGGCGCGCGAATTTCCGTGTAGCCCAGATGAACGCGGGCCTTCTCATGCTGCGCGGCTGTCGCCGCGAGCTGCCGGCGGCTTGCCTCGAGCGCCGCACGGCGCATGGCGACCTGGGAGGTGCCGGCCCTGGCGAGCTCCACCGCGGCCCGCATCGAGAGGACTTGCTTGTGCTGGGACTCAGCATGCGCCTTGGCGCTCGCGTAGGCCGTGCGCGCCTGGTCATAGGCTTGCGCGGAATTGGCGTCGCGCTCGCGCAAATCCGCCTCGCGCCCGAAGGCGAGGCGGGCATTTTCCAGGTCCGCCTCGGCCTGCGCGGCCTGCGCCTCGGAAGCGGCAAGGTTGGCCTCGGCCTGCCGAATCTGGCTCTCAGCCGTCTCACCCACGAATTCCAGGTCCGCCTCGGCCTGCGTCACCTGCGCTGCGGCGCCGCGCTCGCTGTTTTCGTAGAATGCCATGTCGGCCTGCCATTCCTGCGGAGCAATGAGTCCGAGGAGCTGCCCCCGCTCCACCTTGTCGCCGGGCTTGACCGCCAGCCGCTGCAAGCGGCCCTGGATTTCCGAGCTGACCACAATGTCGTCGGTTGTCACAACGCCGGTGAGCACGAGGCTGGGCCGGCGGCGCCCCGCCAGGATAAGGACGATCACGGCCGCCAGCACGACAACGGCGACGATGAGAGCGCGGCGTTTGCCGATGGCGTCCAGATGCAGGCTCACGTGGCGGAAAAATGTGGGGCGAATCGGGGAAGATTGCCCGCGACCAGGCCGCCCGATGCGCGCAAGCCCATTCCGGCCCGCACAACCGCCGCCGCTTCGGGCGCCGGCGGAGAGATTCGGGCGGCTGCGTGCAGGAGGCACCCCGGCGTGGGACAAAGCATGCCAAAAACTCAGATGTCCGGGTGTTGCATGCGAGCAGAATATTATTTTCACTGTCTGCTCCCCGCACAAGCGGGGACCACCGCTGCATCCCTGTCCGCCCCTGCATGATTACCCCCGCACAAGCCCAAAAAAATGTCCAGGAGTCACTAAGCGGCTTTCCGCCGAGGATCACGGCCGCCTACCTCGCCTTTGCCGAGAGCGGGGATTTGGCCAGCCTGGACCTCGTGGCAATGGGCGTCCTCCAATTCTACCTGGCCAGGAAGCCGGAAAAACCGCTCGACGAAATTCCGGGCTCGACCCGCCTCGTGGATGACCTGGGTTGCGACTCTCTCACCATGATGGACACGGTTTTCCTAATGGAGACCCTGTTCAGCATCAAACTCGAGGACAGCGAGCTGCCCAAGATCATCACGCTCGATGACCTGCGCGCGCTGCTCCGCCGCCTTGCCGGCGGCGGCGCAGCCGCATCGTGAGCGGACCGCCTCATGTCCGCACCGCGTGCTGTAGTCTCAGGACTCGGCTTCGTCACCAGCATAGGCAATGATCGCGCATCGGTCGCGGCGAGCTTGCGCGACCTCCGTTCGGGAATCGAATCCCACGAATTCATTCCGGGGGTCGACCTTCCGGTGAAGGTCGCCGGCACGATCAAGGGCTTCGACACCTCCGCCATCCATTGGGCGGGATGGCGCTGGCCGGAAGGTTGCTCTTTCAGCCGCGAAGTCCTGCGCGGCATGCCTTCGCACGGACTTTATGCCCTCTGCGCGGCCGAACAGGCGATCGGCGACGCGCGCCTGACAGGCGCCGAACTGACGGCGGAGGACACGGGACTGTTCTGCGGCTCGGCCGGATCGCCGCGGCTCATGCGGCATTACCTCAACCAGCTCCATGATTCGCACGGCGAGCGCGTGTCGCCGATGGGCGTTGTCAGCACGATCGCCGGCTCCCTGAACTTCAATCTCGCCGCGCATTTCGGAATTCGCGGAGCCGTCGCCGGCTTCGTTTCGGCGTGCGCCTCAACGACGCAGGCTATTGGATACGCATTCGACGAAATCAGGCTCGGAAGGCAGCGCCGCATCCTGGTTGTCGGCGGCGAAGACCTGACCCTGGATTCGATCTATCCCTTTCATGGGATGCGCGCATTGTCGCGCAATCCCGACCCGGCCCGGGCCTCGAGGCCGTTTGACCGCGACCGGGACGGATTTGTGGGCACGGGCGGTTCGGTCGCCCTCGTGCTGGAGGAATCCGAATCTGCCCGCGCCAGAGGCGCGCCCATGTACGCGGAGCTTGCGGGATGGGGCCAATCCGGCGACGGATACAATGTGGCAAATTCGGATCCCAAGGGCCGCGGCCTCGCAGCGGCCATGGCGCGCGCCCTGGCCGCCGCCGGTGTGTCCCCGGGCGAAATCGACTACATAAATGCCCACGCGACATCGACGCCTGCGGGCGACGCCTCCGAAGCCCTGGCGCTGCGTTCGGTCTTCACGCTGGCCAGGGCGCACCCATATGTCAGCAGCACGAAGGCGCTGACGGGGCATTCCCTTTCCTGCTCCGGTGTGATGGAAACGGCCTTTTGCGCCATTGCCATCGCCCAGGGCTTCATTCCCGGCGCGGCGAATCTCGACAACCCCGACGCCGCGTGCGAGGGCCTGAACCTGCCGCAGAAGACCGTCCTGTCGGCCCCTCGCGTCATCCTGAAGAACAGCAGCGGGTTCGGCGGCAGCAATGTCTGCCTCGTCCTGCGCCGATGGGCGCAATGACGGGAGGCTCCAATGGAAGAATTTTCGCGAAAGACCGACGCCGATCCATCCGAGCCCGGATTTTTTCGGGGGCTGTTCGACCAAACCCGGCGGGCAAGCGTCGACCGGTGGCTGGCGGATTGCGGCCGATTCTGGTGGGCGCTGATTGCGCTGAACCTGAGGAAGACGCTGTTCGCCGCCCGCGGCCGGAGCGGCCGGTGGCCGTGCCAAAGCCCGAGCGATTCAGGCCTCGCGTGGGAGACGACCTGCGAGGCGAGGGCTTTGTGGAACAGTCCGGCGCGATTCCGGCGCGTGTGCCCGATCCTGAAGAAAGCGCCCGACGGCCGCTGGGTCTGCTCGGTCGACACGGCGGACGTGCGTCCTTTCTGGGGCCGCGCGGCGGCCTGGTTTGGCGGGGCCGCCATTGTCCTGTTCGTCGCCGGCACGATTCTTGCCTTCGGTTATCTCAGGATCGTCGGGTATCCGGTCCGCCTTGGATCGGTCGCCTGGCCTCCATCCTGGCACGAAGTCCGGGAAGCCCGGGCGAGCTATCTTTTTCAGAAGGCCGAACTCTCCCTGCACGCCGATTCGGACAGCCCTCCCGCCAAGAAATGACCGCCCAAAGAGTCGGCGGGATGGGCGCATGATCGGGCCTCTAATGGCCGGGGATTAGAAGCCATCCCGCCTCCCGGTCGAAGATCGCTGCGGTCCCCTGCCCCGCCTGCCGCGCCCGGGCCTCCGCCTCGACACGGTCTTCCTCCCTCATCAACCCCGTGATCGTGATGCGCGCCGTCCGTTCCGGATCAAGAAGCGGTGCATCCGGCGGGACGGAAGGGATTTCGCGGCCCGGAACGAAACCCGACCCGTTCGCATTGGCCTGCGCTTCCAGGTTCGCTGCCGGAACGAATCCACGGCCGCGTTCGACGGCCTCGATATTCCAGCCGCCCGGTTCCGCAATCTGATACATGACCTGCGGCCCCAGAAGCCGCCCCTCCGCATCCTGATGCGCGCGAAGAGTGACCATTGCGATCTTCGGATTCCGGTAAACAGGCTCCGGGGCCTCGACGAAGCGGACGACTTCCGCCATCGGCGGTTTGACGGCGCCGGACGCCGCCGGAGTCGCCGCTGCTGCGCCAACCGGATGGATTTGCCGGGTCGCACAACCGCTGAAAAACGCCAGCCAGCAGGCTGTCGCCGAGGCGAGGGGTTTGAATCGTGAATTCATCGGATCATGGGATTTTCATTGGAGCGACGCGCCGGCGACGGACGATGGGCCGGAGCCAGGTCCAGGTCCGCCTCGAGCTGCAGGCAGCAGGCCGTGCCTGCGGGAATGACGTAATAGGCCGCATACCGCTCCTCGATCTCGCGCAGCCGCGCCTGCGCGAAATCATCGACCGCCTGCGCGGAGGCCTGGTACAGCGATCCGCGGAACCTGTCCGGCACCGAGGTCTGCACGCCCAGGCTGTTTTCCCCGACTGTCAGCTGCGTGGTCGCACGGGATCCCAGGATTCCCATGAGACCGGTGAACAGATCCGCGGCATACGGGGTCGCCTGAACCCAGGAGGGAGGCGGAACATAGCTGGCGCGAACGCCAGGACGGATGTTGCAACCCATCTCGTCCGCCTCGACGGCGCTCGCGCTCGCCGGCACCTCCAGGCCGTCCGGAAACAGGACAGTGTCCGCGACCAGGTTCAGGCGGCCGTGCATGGGCCGCCCGGAGAGACGGCCCAGAAGCCGGATGCCGAAATCCAACTGGCGGCGCCGGTTGAACACAAGGTCGCCTGCTACGCCGAACTGAATCACCGCGGACGGATTGCTCGTATCCACAGTCGTCAGGAAGCAGGTCCTGACGAGGGTTCCTTTCGGAACGACAAAGCTCGCCGCTCTGGGCGCAGCCTCCGGCTCCAGGCCAGCCTGGCCGTCCGAGAGGACGTCGGCCGCCGGATCCCGATATCCGAGGAGATCCGGATGCTCGCCGCCTGCGGACACGGAGGCGCCGGTCCGCTCGGCCCCGGCTGCAAATGCAGGGGGGAGCGCGGCGAACTTCGATCCGCGGTCCGCGTCTTCGCCCCCGCTGTCGAGCGGCGTCCGGGAAGGGCCTGCGTGGATGCCACCCTCCGGCGGCGCGTTGGCCAGGGCGGCTCCGATCGCGTCAAAGGAATCGCGAGAGAGCGGCGTTCCTCCATCCGGCGATCGCGCGTCCGCCGAAATCGCAGACCGCAGCCGGAAGCTGCGTTCCTCGGGCGGCACCGTCTTCTTCTCGGACTTCACCGGGGACATCGACGAAGCCGCACGGGTGATCGGCGAATTTCGGGACC
>Ga0302320_10024590_pt1 | contig 11743 bp, 9 predicted proteins | sample Bog_T0_3_FD_202130 | JGI IMG/M metagenome (GOLD analysis project Ga0302320, IMG submission 202130) | Peat permafrost microbial communities from Stordalen Mire near Abisko, Sweden - Bog_T0_3 | ecosystem: Environmental > Terrestrial > Soil > Wetlands > Peat | place: Sweden: Abisko, Stordalen Mire... | reverse complement strand
GTGCAAAATCAGATTGGTGGACCCACCGAAGGCCGCATGGAGCACCATGGCATTGTGGAGCGCGTCCTCGGTCAGGATCTTGGCCAGAGTCAGGCCCTGCTTCTCGCATTCCATGACGGCCAGGGCCTAGCGGCGGGCCATGTCCCGCCAAACCGGCGCTCCCGAGGGGCTGAGGGCGGAGTGGGGAAGAGCCATCCCGAGCGCCTCGCCCAGGACCTGGCTGCTGGCGGCCGTGCCCATGAACTGGCAGCCGCCGCCGGGCGAGCCGCAGGCCTTGCAGCCCATTTCCGCGGCGTATTCCAGGGCGATTTCGCCGTGGGCGTAGCGCGCGCCCAAGGTCTGCACCTTGGCGGTGTTCTCCGCTTCTTCCGCGAGCAGCATGACGCCGCCGGGCACGAGGATGCCGGGGAGGTGGCTGACGCCGGCCAGCGCCATCATCATTGCCGGCAGCCCCTTGTCGCAGGTGGCGATGCCGATGACGCCGCGGCAGGTGGGCAGCGAGCGCACCAGGCGCCGGAAGACAATCGCCGCGTCGTTGCGGTAGGGCAGGCTGTCGAGCATGCCGCGGGTGCCGTTGGTCCGGCCGTCGCAGGGGTCGCTGCAATAGCCGGCAAAAGGAATGGCGCCGGCGGCCGTGATCGTCCGCGCCGCCTCCTCCATCAAAAGCCCCACCTCCCAATGCCCGGTGTGATAGCCGAGGGCGACCGGCGTGCCGTCCGGGGCGCGGATGCCCCCTTGGGTGCTGAGGATCAGGAATTCCTTGCCCAGGAGCCGGCGGGGATCCCAGCCCATCCCGGCATTCTGCGTCAGCCCGAAAATCTGCCCGCTCGAAGCGTTTTTCAGCATCTCGGAGGTCAGCGGCAACTGGCCGGTCGGGCCTGGCGAGGCCGTGCGGAGCGTGTAGATCGACGAGTCGGACGAATCCAAAAACGCGGGCTGGGCCATGGTCCCGATCAGGTCACGTCGTCGCGGGTGAACTGGCCGTTGACCAGCCGGAGGATGCCGAGGGTGTTGCGGTTGCGCAGCGGCACGGGCAGCAGGTCCTCCGGGAAGTTCTGGTAGCAGATGGGGCGGACGAAGCGCTCCAAAGCGGCGGTTCCGACGGAGGTGAAGCGCGAGTCGCTGGTCGCCGGGTAGGGGCCGCCATGGTGCATGGCCGGGCACACTTCCACGCCGGTCGGCCAGCCGTTGACGATGAGGCGGCCGGAATGTTTTTCCAGGAGAGCGACCAGGCCCCCCGCGGCGGCGAGATCGGCGGCATTGCCCTGCAGGGTGGCGGTCAACTGGCCGTCCAGGGCGCGGGCGAGGGCGGCCAGGTCGGCTTCGTCCTTCGCCGTGACCAGGAGAGTGAAGGGGCCGAAGATTTCATGGGCCAATTCTGGCCGGGCGCGGAAGACCTCGGATGTGACGCGGGCGACGGGCGCGGTGCCTTGGGCGAGCCACTCGACCCCGCTGACGCCGGCGACCCCGCGCTGGAAGCCCGCGGCAATCCCCGGATGCAGCATGACGCCGGCTGCGACCTTTTGGGCCAATCCGCCCACCGCGGCCGCGAAGGCTTCCCAGGCGGGCGACTTCACGCCGAAAACCAGACCCGGCTTGGTGCAGAATTGACCGACGCCGAGGGTGAAGGAGTTTTTCAACTCCTCGGCCAGGGCGGGCCCGCGTTCCGCCAGGGCGCCGGCGAGGACGAAGACGGGGTTGAGGCTGCTCATTTCCGCCGAGACCGGGATCGGCCGGGGTCGCTGGGCCGCGGCGTCGAACAGGGCGCGGCCGGCGGTGTGCGAGCCGGTGAATCCGACCGCCTCGGCCAGCGGATGGCGGACGAGGCGAAGGCTGGTCTCGGGGCTCTTGCCCTGGAGGAGCGAGAAAACCCCAGGCGGCAGCTTGGCCGCGGCGGCTGCGCGATTGATCGCCACCGCCACCATTTCCGATGTTCCGGGATGGGCGGGATGGCCTTTGACCACCACGGGATTGCCCGTGGCCAGGGCCGAGGCGGTGTCGCCGCCGGCGACCGAGAAGGCGAGGGGGAAGTTGCTGGCGCCGAAGACGACGACCGGTCCCAGGGGTTGGAGCAGGCGGCGAATGTCGGGGCGGGGCAGGGGCTTGCGCTCCGGCAGGGCCGGATCGATCCGGGCCTCCATCCAGGAGCCCTCCCGGACGACCTCGGCGAATAGCCGGAGCTGCCCGCAGGTCCGGGCGCGCTCGCCGGTCAGGCGCGCCAGGGGCAGGCCGGTCTCTTCGTGGGCGCGGGCCAGGAGGGGCTCGCCCAGGGCTTCGATCTCGGCGGCGATGCGCTGGAGAAAATCCGAGCGGTGCTTGCGGCCGGTGCGGGCGAACTCCTCGGCGGCGGCCGCAGCGGCGGTCAGGGCCTGGTCGACTTCCTCGGCGGTGGCTTCGCTGAAGCCCGGGGCGAGAGGCTGGCCGCTGGCGGCAACCACGCCGGTGAACGAAGGGGCCTGGGCGGCGAGGGCCTGCCCGGCGATGAGATGCTTGCCGTGGAGATTCACAAGAGATTTAGGCGACGGAATTGATCAGGGTGCCGATCGGGGCGATCGTGATGCGGATCTCATCGCCGGAGCGCAGCGTGAACTCGTCCGGGGGGACGACACCGGTGCCGGTCATGAGATAGGAGCCGTGGGGAAAGGAGTTTTCGCGGAAGAGATAGGTGGCCAAGTCGGTGAAGGTGCGCTTGATCTCGCTCAGGGCCGTGCGCCCGGCGAAGACCCCGGCGCCGCCGCGGCGGATCTCGATCGAAATTTCCGTCGTGGCCGGCAGCGGATCGGCGATGAGCAGGCAGGGTCCGATGGCGGCCGATTTGTGGTAGAGCTTGGCCTGGGGCAGATAGAGCGGATTCTCGCCCTCGATGTCGCGCGAACTCATGTCGTTGCCGACGGTGTAGCCGAAGATACGGCCGGCGGAATTGATCGCGAGAGTGAGCTCGGGTTCGGGCACGTTCCAGCGCGAGTCCTGCCGAATCCTCACCGCTTCGCCCGGGGCCGCCACCCGGTGGGGGGTGGCCTTGAAAAAGATTTCCGGGCGCTCCGCCTTGTAGACCTTGTCGTAAAACGTGCCCCCGCCGCTGTCCTTCGACTCCTCCATCCGGGCGGTGCGGCTGCGAAAATACGTCACGCCCGCGGCCCAGATCTCCTGGGACTCCAGCGGTGCTCCGGGGCGGGTCGGGGCCGGGGCGGGGCGGCCGTTCTGAAGGGCCGCGGCCACCATCGCCGCCGCGTCGGCCGAGGCGAACAGGCTGTTCCAGCTCAAGGCCGGACTCGGCAAGACATACTTTCCCTGGCTCTCGATCACGATGCCCTCCGCCGTGGCGTGGAGTTTGTACATGGGACGGAAGAAGTAGCACCGATGCCGGCTGCGTGTCCAGCCGCGTCCGAGGCCGGCCGGGTCCGCTTTGCTCTCGCCTCTCTTCTCCCTCCGCCGATTCTTGCGCTTTTCCCCTGCCATGCCCGCTCCTGTGCAAAAATCCGTCGTGGTTTGCGGCGGCGGCGTAATCGGACTGACCAGCGCCCTCCGGCTCGCGCAGGCGGGCCACCGGGTGACGCTCCTGGAGCGCGAGCCGGAGGGCGGGGATTCATGCAGCTTGGGCAACGCCGGCTATGTTTCGGTCAACCACGTCATCCCCTTGGCCGCACCGGGGATGGGCAAGGTGATGCTGCAGGGGCTGGGGCGGCCGCGCCGCCCCTTTTACGTGCAGCCGCGTCTCGATCCCGCCTTCTGGCGTTGGAGCTGGCTTTTCCTCCGGGCGGGCACGCCCGCCCGGGTCGCGGCCGCCGCCCCGCTGCTCCGGGACCTGGCCCTGGCCAGCCGGTCTTGGTACGAAGGCTTTGCCCGCACCCATGGCAACGCCTTCGACTTGGCGCTGCGCGGCCACTTCAATATTTGCCGCACCGAGGCGGCGCTGGCGGAGCTTGCGGCCGAGTCCCGGTTTCTCCGCGAGCATGGCGTCGAGGCCGAAGTCCTCACCGCGGCCGAGACGGCGCGCCGCCAGCCGGGCGTGCGCATGGCCATCGTCGGGTCGGTCTTTTATCCCGCCGACAGCCACCTCCATCCGCCCGCGCTGATCGCTGCCCTGGTCGCCGCCGTGAAAGCGCTGGGCGTGGACTTGCGCTGGAGTACGGCCGTGACCGGGTGGCGGACGGCGGCCGGTCGCGTGGCCGCGGCGGTCACCGCCGCCGGCGAGGTGGCCGCCGATGAGTTTGTCCTGGCCGGGGGCTCGTGGTCGACCGGGCTGGCCGGCCAGTTGGGCCTGCGGCTGCCGATCGAGGCGGGGAAGGGCTACAGCCTGACCTTGCCCCGCCCGCCGTCCTGGCCGGGGGCGACCATGACCTGCGTGGAGTCGCGCGTGGGCGTGAGTCCCACGGCCGACCGGCTGCGCTTCGCCGGCACCATGGAACTGACTGGCCTCAACGACGTGCTGCGGCCGGAGCGGGTGGAGCAGATTATCCGCTCCGTTCCGGAGTATTTTCCGGAGTGGCGGGAAAGCGACTTGGCCGGGATTCAGCCCTGGTTCGGCCGCCGCCCGCTCTCCGCCGACGGCCTGCCCTATATCGGTCGCTTTGGGCCTCAGCCCAATCTCATCGCGGCCTGCGGCCACTCCATGCTCGGCATGTCCCTGGCGCCGGCCACCGCCCAGCTGGTGGCGGAGCTGGTGGGGGAGGAGAAACCGTCCTTCCCGCTTCCGCTGCTGAGTCCGGACCGTTACCGCTAGGCCGGCTTAGCGTTCAATCTCAATCGGGAGCACGAAGACCCGGGATCGGTCCTCGCGGCTCGTCGGGGCTCGCTCCGGCGGCCGGATGATCGCGTCCCGTTCGTAGATCAGCAGCATCCGGTTGGGCGCGATCTCGACCAGCTTGGTGTAGGCGGTCGTTTCCCACTGGGTGTAGTCGCCGGTATCATGGCGGGAAATGCGGTAGGTCGGATCGCTCTCGCAGGAATTATGGTGAGCGATGATGTCGACCTTCTGCCAGGCGGCCGCGCGGGGATCAGCCGAGAGCCAAAGATCGATGCCGGGCCGGCCGGTGGAGAGGGCGATGACGCCATTGGCCAGCCGCAGCATCGAGGGCATGACGCTGTAGGCCGGCAGGGCGTCGGTCGGGCCCCAGGTCCGGCCGCCATCGTGGCTGTAGTTGCGCCGCAGGTTCCAGCTGGGCCCGGAGCCGACCCGGAAGGCGGCCATCAAATCGCCGTCCGCCAAGCGAATGACGGTCGACTCGCACGGGCCCTCATAGCGTTTCTGGCCCTCAAGAGCGGGATCGGGCGAGGCGACGGTGGCGTAATAGCGCCAGGTCGCCCCTTCGTCGCGCGAGAGGATCAGCATGGTGTCGTAATAGCGGGCGCCTTTTTTTCGGCCGTAGATCGTAGCCAGAACCCCGCCCTGGGCCGGGAGGACGTTGCCGGTGAGGCAGAGGCCGACATGCCAGTTCTCCTGCGGCTGGGAGTTGGGTGCGACGTCCACGGGCCAGGGCCAGTTGACCAGGCGCACGCCGTCGGGAAGAATGACGATCCGTTTGCCGCCCTCTTCGAAGAGCAGGCCGGGGCCGGTGAAGTTGCGCTCGTCTCCGACTGTCTGCTGCACGAGTTCGGAGGGTATCGCCAGGAGGGAATCGTGGGTGCGCGGCACAAACACCATGGGGTTGTGCTGCATGATCAGGCTGTAGCGCCGGCCCCAGGCCCGGCCGCCGTCCCGGGAGATTTGCCAGCCGCTGATGAAGACCGGATCGTCCTGGCTGTCGCTGTCCAGAGCGTAGGTCGCGATCAAATTCCCGCCGGGAAACTTCGCGAGGCCGGGGAAATAATGGGCGAAGGACATCTGCATCTTGCCCTGTGCATCCAGGGTCTGCGTGCCCCAGCTGACCTGGCCGGTGACCTGGACGGGCTGGCCGAGCCAGGCCTTCAGGCCGCCCAAATCCGCCGCCTTCATGGTGGCGCGGTCAAAGAGGCCGGCCGAGGCGGTCGGTTTTGCCCGGCTCGCGCCCGTCAGGAGGCAACTGGCCAGGAACAGGCCTAAGGCCCTTCGAATCGCTCCCGAGGTGGAGGTCGCCATGGTGGCCTCACCAGGCGGTCCAGCCGCCGTCGACCACGAGGTTGTGGCCGGTGACAAAGGACGCGCTGTCGGTCAGAAGGAAGAGGGTGGGTCCGACGATCTCGTGGTTGATGCCGACGCGGTTGAGCGGCGTCTTTTTGTTCAACTCCTGGATGAACTCGGGCTGGGTTTTCTTGATCGTGGGATTGGGAAACGGCCCGGGTGTGATGGCGTTGAAGCGCACCCCGGAGGGACCGTAATGCACCGCAAAATACCGCGACATCTGCAGGATGGCGGCCTTGGTCGTGCCGTAGTCGATCGGATTCGGCGTCATTGACCAGCGATAGATCCGGGGATCGGGCGAGACCACGCCGTACATGCTGGAGAAAATGACGATGCTGCCCGAGCCGCGGGCCTTCATCTTTTCCGCCACCGCCCGGCAGACCAGGAAGGCCGGCGTGAGGGCGGCGTCCATCGTCTTCTGGAAAGTCTCGATCGGCAGGTCCTCCAGGCGTTTGCCGGCCGAACCCGCCGCCACCATGTAGACCAGGCCGTCGGGCACGCCGTGCTCCGCCATGATCTTTTCCACTTCGCCGGCCAGGGGCCCGAGGTCGGTGGCGTTCAAATTGTGCGCGACCGTTCGGGTCAGCTTCTTGTCGGCGATCAGGGCCGCGGCGCGTCCCTCCAGCTCGGAGCAGATGACCTTCTTACAGAGTCCATCGAGCGCCTCCGTGATCGGGGATCCGAGATAACCGGCGGCGCCGATAACCCAGACCGTCTTGCCTTCGAGCGAATACCACGGGTTGGTCTTGTGTTCCATGCAGCTTTGACCAACACGGATTCGCGGTCGGTGCCAAGCAGAGTTTTGGAAATTCTGCGGGCGCTCACCAATCGGCCAGGTCGACGGGCAAGGGATCGCACGGGTCCACTCACATCATCAGGAAAGGTGGCCGGGCAGACGCCGAGCTGGGACGAGCCCAGGGGTCAAACGGGAAACCGGCAGCGGCGGCGTTCAGGCTTGGCCTCCCCGCCTTTTTCGGAAGAAATGAACGCCTATGGGCAAATCGTACGATGTGATTGTCATCGGTCTGGGGGCGATGGGCTCGGCGGCATGCTATCATCTGGCCAAGCGGGGCGCCCGCGTGCTCGGCCTGGAGAAATTCGACATCCCCCACGCTCAGGGTTCGAGCCACGGCTATTCCCGGGCGATTCGCAGCACCTACTACGAGGATCCCGACTACGTGCCCTTGGTCACCCGCGCCTTCGCCATGTGGCAGGAACTCGAGGCGGAAACCGAGCAGAAGCTGATGCACGTCACCGGGGCCCTCTACCTGGGACCGGTCGGGGGTGACGTCGTGGGCGGCTCGCTCCTCTCCGCCCGCAAGTACAACCTGCCCCATGAACTGATGGACCGGGCCACCCTCGGCCAGCGGTACCCCCAGTTCCGGGTGCCGGACAATTTCGTCGGACTGCTCGAGCAAAACGCCGGTTTCATCCATCCGGAAAAAGCCGTGGCCGCCCACGCCCTCCAGGCCATGCGCCGCGGGGCCGAGTTGCACGGCCGCGAGGCGGTGACCGGCTGGACGGCGGAAAAACAGGGGGTGACGGTCACGACCGACCGCGGCACCTATCAGGGCGCCCAGCTGCTCTTCTGCGGCGGGGCCTGGACGGACAAGCTCGTCCGCGATCTGGGCGTGCCCCTGGTCGTCACCCGGCAGGTGCTGGCCTGGTTCTGGCCCAAGAGGCCCGAGCTGTTTCAGCTCGGCCGGATTCCGGTCTGGGCCCTCGACCGCCTGGACGGCACGACCCACTACGGCTTTCCCATGATGGCGGACAACCCCGGCTTCAAGCTGGCCCGCCACAACCGCGGCCTGGTCTCGGATCCGGACACGGTGGAGCGCTCGCCTTTGCCCGGGGACGAGGAGGATTGCCGCCAAGCGTTGCGAACCAACATTCCGGAGGCGGAGGGTCCGCTCCTCGCCCTGCGCATCTGCCTGTACACCAATTCCCCGGACTTGAACTTCATCGTCGACCGGCATCCGCAGCATGAGCGAGTGACGCTCGCCTGCGGCTTCAGCGGCCACGGCTTCAAATTTGCCACCGTCATGGGCGAAGTATTGGCCGACCTGGCCACGGCGGGCAAAACGTTGCATCCGATCGGCTTCCTTGGGCTGGGCCGGTTTCGGAACTAGGTTTGTAATTGACCCGGCCCTACAAATCGGCTTTCTGGGCGGCAGTGACCTCACCTGCAAACCGGGGTCGCTTTCTTACTTGGCTCCCGTCGGTTCCACCGCCGGGGGCCTTTTTCTTCCGGCCCGGGTCGGGACGGCGTGGGAATCAGGGTCGGGCGGCGGCCTTCGGAAACAAGAGCGCGCAGACCCCGCCGACAAACATCAGGGCCGCGAGGAGATAAAGGCCGGCCGCGGTGCTGTGGGTCAGGTCCCGGATCCAGCCAATAAGCAAAGGACCGAGAAAGCCGCCCAGGTTGCCGGCCGAGTTGATGAAGGCGATCCCGGCCGCGGCCGCCGCTCCGCTGAGCACGGCCCGCGGCAAAGTCCAGACCTGGGGCAGGCCCGCGGTGATGCCCAGGGTGGCCACAGTGAGGGTCGCCATCGTCGCCAGCAGATGCTGGCCGGCGAGCGCCCCTCCGATCAGTCCCAGGCCGCAGAGGAAGGCGGGCACGGCCATGTGCCAGCGCCGTTCGTTGTGCCGGTCGGAGCTGCGGCCGTTTAGCACCATGGCGACGGCGCCGACCGCCCAGGGGATGGCGGTCAAGAGACCGATCCGAAACGGATCGGCGACGCCGGCGGATTTGATCAGGGTCGGAAGCCAGAAGCCCACGCCGTAAAGCCCCGCGCAGAAGGGAAAGTAGACCACGATCGCGAGCCAGGTCTGGGGGTTCCGAAAGGCGGCCCCGGCTTTCGGAACTGGCCCGACCGGGGCATCGGTCGACAGCTCGGAACGGAGGAACGCCTTTTCCTCCGCCGTCAGCCAGGCCACTTCCCCGATCCCGTCCTTGAGATAGAAGAGGGCGGTGACCCCGAGGACGACGGCGGGGATCGCCTCGAGGAGAAACAGCCACTGCCAGCCCGCGAGGCGGCCCGCCCCGGTGCAGGCGTGGAGGATGCCGCCGGAGATCGGGCCGCCCACGACACTCGAGATCGGGATGCCTGTCATGAACAGGGCGATGATGCGGGCGCGGCGGGGGCTGGGATACCAGGTGGTGAGGTAATAGATGATGCCGGGAAAGAACCCGGCCTCGGCCAGCCCGAGGCAGAAGCGCAGCACATAGAAGGTCGCGGGGCTGCGGACCAAGACCATGGCGCCCGAGATCAGGCCCCAGCTGATCATGATCCGACCGATCCAAACCCGGGCGCCGACCCGGTGCAGGATGAGGTTGCTCGGGACCTCGAAGAGAAAATAGCCGAGGAAGAAGATGCCGGCCCCGATCCCGTACACCGTGTCGCTCATCCCTAGGGCCTCCATCATCTCGAGCTTGGCGAAGCCGAGATTGACCCGGTCCAAGTAGGCGACGACGTAGCAGACGAACAGAAAGGGGATGAGCCGGCGGGTGACTTTGCCGTAGGCCGCGGCGGCGGGCGAAACCATGGGTCAGAGCCCGCCGAAGCAGAGGTATTTGATCTCCACAAATTCCTCGATGCCGTACTTCGAGCCCTCCCGGCCGATGCCGGACTGCTTGACCCCGCCGAAGGGCGCGACCTCGACGGAGATGAGCCCGGAGTTGATCCCGACGATGCCGGCCTCGAGGGCCTCGGCCACCCGCCAGACCCGGCCGATGTCCCGGCCGTAAAAATAGGCAGCCAGGCCGAACTCGGTCGAGTTGGCCAGCCGGACGGCCTCGGCCTCGGTCTGGAAGCGGAAGAGCGGGGCGACCGGCCCGAAGGTTTCCTCCCGGGCGAGCAGCATGTCCGGCCTGGCCTCGGCCAGGACGGTCGCTTCGTAGAAGGTGCCGCCGCGGGCCGAGCGCCGGCCGCCGAGGAGAACCTTCGCGCCCTTGGCCCGGGCGTCGGCCAGATGCGCTTCGACTTTCTGGATGGCGGCGTCGTCGATCAACGGGCCCTGCTGGACCCCGGGCTCGAAGCCGTCGCCGATCTTGAGTTTGGCCACCGCCGCCGTCAGCAGCTGGGCGAAGGCGTCATAGACCTGGTCCTGAACGTAGATCCGATTGGCGCAGACGCAGGTCTGACCGGTGTTGCGGAACTTCGAGGCCATCGCGCCTTCGACCGCGGCCGGCAGGTCGGCGTCGTCGAAGACGATGAAGGGCGCATTCCCGCCCAGTTCCAGGGCGACTTTCTTGATCGTGTCGGCGCATTGGCGGAGGAGGAGCCGGCCCACCTCGGTCGAGCCGGTGAAGCTGACCTTCCGGACGATCGGATTGGAGGTCATCTCCCCGCCGATTTCCTCGGGCACCCCGGTCAGGACGGAAATGACGCCGGCGGGAACGCCGGCTTCCGCGGCCAGTTCGGCCAGGGCGAGGGCAGAGAACGGCGTCTGCTCCGCCGGCTTGATCACCACGGTGCAGCCGGCCGCCAGGGCCGGCGCGATCTTGCGCGTGATCATGGCCGCGGGAAAATTCCAGGGCGTGATCGCGGCGCAGACGCCGAGGGCCTGCTTGATGACGACGATCCGCTTGTCGCCGCTTTTGGCCGGGATCGTATCGCCGTACACCCGCTTGGCCTCCTCCCCGAACCATTCGAGGAAGGAGGCGGCATAGGCGATCTCGCCGAGCGATTCGCTCAGGGGCTTGCCCTGTTCGCTCGTCATGATCCGGGCCAGATCGTCCCGGTGCTGCAGCATCAGTTCATACCAGCGGCGCAGGATGGCGGCGCGTTCCGCCGCCGGTCGGCTGCGCCAGGCCGGAAGCGCTGCCTCCGCTGCGGCAATGGCCCGGCGGGTCTCGGCCGCGCCCATTTTTGGCACGGTGCCCAGGATCTGCTGGGTCGAGGGATTGATCACCGGGAAGGTCGCCCCGGAGTCGGCGTCCGCCCACGCCCCGGCCAGAAAGGCCTGGGTGTGGAAGAGCCGGGGCTGACTCAGGCCGGGCAGAGGCATGGTGGCTTTAGACGCAGCGGCCGCCGTCGACCTCGAGGCAGACGCCGGTGATGAAATTCGAGGCCGGTTCGGCCAGGAAGACCGCGGCGTTGGCAATGTCGGCCGGCTTGCTGAAGCGGCCGAGGGGGATGCCGCTGACAAAGCGCAGGCGGTTCTGCGGGGTGTCATCGGCGCCCATGAAGGTGGTGAGGAGGGCCGTCTCGCCCATCACCGGATTGATGGTGTTGACCCGGATCTTGTCCGGGGCCAATTCGACCGCCATCGACTTGGAGAGGATGACCGCGGCCCCCTTGGAACCGTTGTACCAGGTCAGGCCCGGCCGGGGCCGGACCCCGGCGGTGGAGGCGACATTGATGAAGGCCCCTCCGCCCTGGCGCCGGAAGACCGGGACGCAGTGGATGGCGGAATGGTAGATGCTCTTGACGTTGACCGCGTAGATCCGGTCGAACTCCTCTTCGCCGACGTTCAGCATCGGCTGATTGGCATGGCTGACCCCGGCGTTGTTGACCATGACGTCCAGTTTGCCGTGGGTCTTGAGGGTGAAGTCGACCAGCGCCTTCATGGCGTCCCCGCGGCGGACGTCGACTTGGCAGAAGGTCGCGCCCGTCTTGAGGTCATGGGCCACCTTTTGGC
>Ga0302320_10024586_pt1 | contig 11744 bp, 10 predicted proteins | sample Bog_T0_3_FD_202130 | JGI IMG/M metagenome (GOLD analysis project Ga0302320, IMG submission 202130) | Peat permafrost microbial communities from Stordalen Mire near Abisko, Sweden - Bog_T0_3 | ecosystem: Environmental > Terrestrial > Soil > Wetlands > Peat | place: Sweden: Abisko, Stordalen Mire... | reverse complement strand
TGGCGGCGGCCACCTCGACCGGCGGCATGACCGGCAAGCGTTACCACCGGATCGGCGATTCGCCCATTATTGGTGCAGGCACCTACGCAGACGACCGCTCGTGCGCCGTGTCCGCCACGGGCCATGGGGAAATCTTCATTCGTGCCGCCGTGGCCCACGACATTTGCGCCCGGGTGCGTTTCGGGGGCCGCTCGCTTGCCGAGGCGGTGCGTGAAGTCGTGTTGGAAGAGCTTCCCGCGCTCGGCGGCGAGGGGGGCGTCATCACCATCGACCGCGGCGGCGCCATCGTGATGGAATTCAACTCCGAGGGCATGTTCCGCGCCAGCCGCTCGGCAGGCGGGGAGCCGACGATCGGCATTTACCGCGCCGGCTGATGCGCTGAAGCGGCCGCTACGCGCTGCGCTGGCTGCCGCCGCGGCGCTCGAAGCGTCCGGTCCGCAAGCTGTGGTATTCCGCTTCCATGACGACCACGCGGTTTCGGCCCTGCTCCTTGGCGCTGTACAACGCCTCGTCGGCGAGCTGTATCAGGCCGTCGTGCGTGCGATTGGCGCCCGGGAGGATGAACGCCGCGCCGATGCTGACCGTGAGCCGGCTCGCGACGCGCGAGGCTTCGTGGGGGATGTTGAGCTCGGCGATGGAGCGTTGAATGCGCGTCAGCACTTCCGCCACGTATTCGCGGCTGGCCTCGTAAAGTACGACCGCGAATTCCTCGCCGCCGTAGCGGGCGACGAAGTCCATCGGCCGGCGCGCGCACTGGCTCAGGGATACCGCCACCGCGCGCAAGCACTCATCGCCCGCCTGATGTCCATAACGGTCGTTGTAGTCCTTGAAGCAATCGATGTCGACCAGCAGCACCGCGACCCGCTGAACGTCGCGCACCGCCTGGTGCCAGGCGCGCTGAATGTGCTGGTCGAACATGCGCCGGTTCTGGATGCCGGTGAGGCCGTCGCGCGCCACCATCTCGCGCAGCAGCGCGGCCTCGAGAAAGCGCGTACGGCTGGTCTTCTCGTGCATGTATGCCACGGACGCGCAAAACAGGTTGGCCGCCACGAAGGAGCCTGCGTCGAAGCCGAAATTTCGGCCCGGCAGCTGCAGCACCGTTCCGGCCGCGATGTACACGAGCGTGATCATCACGGTCGCGCCGAGCGCGTGATAGAAAATGAGCCCGCCCATGAAGTAGATGAATATCGCGGCCAATTCCAGGCACGGCAGCACGATCGAGGCGCCGCCGAGCGCGGCGATCAACTGGACCGCCACGACGCTCAGCCCCACGATGAGCGCAGCCATCAACGACAGGGGCGGATAAATCCGGTAGCGGCGCGCGGAGAAGCTCGCCGCCAGACACACCAGGAGCGCGGGAATCATCACCAGAAGATGCAGGGCGCTCGGGATCCGGTTGAGCGTCGATCCCAACACCGTCGCCTGCAGCGCCGAAAGCGCGACGATGGCCACGATTCCCAGGCAAAGATTCACGCGGATGTGCGGCAGGTGCTCCTCGAGCACGGCTTTCCGGTACACGGGCTCCAAGGCGTCATCGAAAGTAAGCCACGGAAACCCCGCCTTCAATTGCCGCGCGTACGGCAAATCGGGCAGTTCGTTTTCCGGGAATCCTTGGCCTCCGATCATTGCGCTCCACCTTACTCCGTGCCGCCGCGCAGCCTCAACGAATTGCACCACACGTTGGTGAAAAAATAGCGAGCGCCATGTCGCGATTTTATGTCAAAAGCACGGCCTCGCCGGGCCGGCTCTCAATCCGCCAGATAGTGCGCGAGATAGGTGTCGAAATCCGTCTTATCGGCGGCTTCGATCCGCGCTTGCTCCTCGTGCGACTCTTGCGCCGCAGCGGCGAACTCCGCCAGACGGCGCTCGTTCGGCGGGTAGAGGTCGAGAAAGTAGTCTTTGTGCATTTTGGACATGCGCTGCGCCAGCTGGAAGAAGGTTTCGCCGCTTTGCCGCATTTCGGTGAGCAGCCGCGCCGAGGGTGTGCGCTCGACCTCCTCGATCTTCGCGCGCTGCTGCTCGAGCGCCGTCGCGTAGGGACGCGACTGTTCGCCGTGATCCAGGAGCTCGCACAAACCCTGCATGGAATCGAGCAGATCGCGCGCCCAAACCAGCATCGACGCTTCGCGCCCGTCCCGATTGAGCATGAGGCCCGGCTCTCTGCCGCGGCGCGCCACCAGAAGATGGTTGGCGTCGAGCGCCGCCTGCTCCTCGAGCCCGATGGGGGCGCTGTCGCTCAGCACGCAAAGCGCCAGGAAGGCCTCGAGAAATCGCAGCTTGTTCTGGTTCACTCCGACCGGATCGAATGCACTGACGTCGAGCGCGCGAACTTCCACGTACTCGACCCCGGCGCGCCGCAGGGCCTTGGTAGGCCGTTCGCCGGAGCTCGCGACGCGTTTGGGCCTGATGAAGCTGTAATACTCGTTCTCGATCTGCAGCACGTTCGCGTTGAGCTGCCGGTAGGTGCCGTCCACCTTGACGCCCATTTTTTCATAGGGCGGATAGGGCGTGCCGATGGCCTTGGAAAGATCGCGCACGTAATCCTTGAGACTGTTGACCGAGACGCTCACCGTCGCCTGGTTCTTGTTGCGATACCCGATGTCGCTCATGCGCAGCGACGTGCCGTACGGCTCGTAGACGGTGTCGGCGTCGAGCACGGGAAGGTCGATCTCGCGGCCGGCGAAAAAACTCTTCGATACCGCGGGAGAGGTGCCGAAAAGGTACAAAATCAGCCAGCCGAAGCGGCGGTAGTTGCGCAGAACGCCGAAATACTGCTCGGACACGAAGTCCTGCCGCGCGAGCTTCGATTCATTGATGTGCTCGAGGGCGTCCCAAAGAACCCCGGGGAACGAGTAATTGAAGTGCACGCCGGAGATCGCCTGCATGATGCGCCCGTAACGCATGCCCAATCCGTGGCGGTACACCGTCTTCATCTTGCCGACATTCGATTTGCCGAACCGCGCGAGCGGTATGCCCGCATCGCCCGCAAAGGCGCTGGGCATGCTGGTCGACCACAGCAATTCGTCGTCGAGATGCCGGTAGACGAACTGATGGATGTCGCACAGGTATTGGAGCAGTTCCCAGGATTCCTGGAACGGCGGCGTCACCAGCTCGATGAGCGCCTCGGAGAAATCGGTGGTGATGTGCTCGTTGGTGAGCGGTGCGCCCAAGGCCGCGGGATGACCGGTCTGGGCCATGTCGCCCGCGGGCGTCACCCGCAAGGACTCCTTCTCGACGCCCTTGCGCCCGCCGCGCAGCACCGCGCGCTCCCCGGAGTTGATCAGGCCCGACAGCCTGCGTTCGAATTTCTTGTCGATCTTATTCGCCATATATCGCCTGGGATGATACCAGCTGGCCTCAAGGTAGCTCCGCGATCACCTCGATTTCAACGAGGAATCCAGGGTCGACCAGCCGCTGAACTTGCACCCAGGAGACCGTGGGCAGCCGTTCCTTGTCGTAGAACTCGAGGCGTACGTCCGAGGCTTTGAGCATCGCGTTCATGTCCGTGGTGTAGATCGTCTCCTTGACGATCTCTTCGAATTGCGAGCCGTGCGCTTCGAGCGTTTTTCGAATATTGGTGTACGCGGCGCGCATCTGCCCCGCCATGTCGCCCGGCGCCACCAGCCGTCCGTTGGCATCCACCGCCATCGTCCCCGAAATATAGAGCGTTTTATCGATCAGCACGGCCTGTGAATAGCCGAAGTCCTTCTCGTAGCCGTTCATGTGAAACACCTGCTTCACCCGCATCGGCGGCGGCTCGGGCTCCGGGGGCTGGCGCTCGCAGGCCGCGAAACACAGTGACGCCGCGCCGGCGATCGCCGCGGTTCGATAAACGCTCGGTCCGCTCATGTTCCGTCCCTCGAGTTCGGCTGCGACGATTCGGCGCGCTCCCGCAGCGCGCGCAACAACTTGGGCAGATCATGCCTGAGGGCCGCTCGGACGAGCCAGCGCGGTACCCAGAAGCCGGGAGCCAGTTCGAGCGAGTAATGGGCGACGGTGAACTCCCCGTCGCTCTCGAAATACCATGAGCCCTTCAACAGGCTCAAGTCCCCCGACACCCGCTCGATCGACACGCGGGCCGGGTAGTCATAGGCCGCGCGCAGCACATAGGTCAACCGGGGCACGTACCAGGAGTAATCGAGCACGTGGCGGATGAGCTGCCAGGACTTGTCGGGCGCGGTCTCGAGGACCTCGCAGCCGACCAGGCCGGGAACCATTTTGAGCGCCTCCCCGCAGCTCGTGGCCAGCGGCCAGACCACCTCACGGCGCGCGTGAATTCTCACCGCCGCCACGGCGCGGCCGCTCTGGGCCGACGGATCGAGCGCCACCGACACCTCGACGTCGCCGTGCTCCTCCGCATCGTTGGCGACATCCGCACGGGCCGAAACGGCCGAAATGAGCAGCAGGGAAGCGAATAGGACTGCGGGTCGCACGGATTCCTTGGACTGGAAGCGGACAGCGCCGTTCGGGTCAATGCGCGCCGTTCAGCCAAAGACCGACTTTGGCGTCGAGGATGTCCAGCGGCATGGCACCGTCATTGATGAGTGCCGCATGGAAGGCGTGGATATCGAATCGAGGGCCCAACGCCTGCTCGGCCCTCGCCCGCAGCGCGCGCATGGCATGCGCGCCCATGGCGCAGGCCAAAGCCTCGCCCGGCAGCGCGATGTCGCGGTCGACCGCCGCGCGTGCCGCCGCTTCGTCGATCGCGGCCTGCGAGCGCAGATACTCGAGAGCCTGCGCCGCGCTCCACCCCTGGGAATTGACGCCCGTGTCGACCACCAGGCCCGCGGCGCATCGAAGCTGGGCCTGAAGCGCGGCGAATTTCGATTCGGTATCCCGATACAGGCCCAACTCCTCGCCGAGCGATTGTGCGTAGACGCCCCAACCCTCGACGAAACCCGGGTCGCCGCCGAATCGGCGGAATCTCGGCAATTCGGCGCGTTCCGTTTGAGTCGCGATCTGCAAATGATGTCCGGGCAGCGCCTCGCGCAGGAACGCCGCGACGGACGGCACGAGGGGTTGCGCGGCACCCGCGGGGGCGTTGACGAAGAGGATCGCGGCGGAATTTCGATTCGGCGCGCGCCGATAGAACAAGGCAGGCGCGGCCGCCCCGAGAGAGTCATCGAGGCGCCGGATGGCGAAATCCGCCTGCGGCACGCCCTCGAACAACGTGGGCAGCGCGCCCGCCGCGTCGATTTTGAGTTGTTCGTAGTAGCCGGTCACGTCCTCGGGCTTGTCGAACGCGGCGCGCGGATTGCGCAGCGTGGCCTCGAAGAAGGCCTGGGCATTGCCGGCGAAGCCGGCCTCGGCGAGCAGCGACTGCACCCGCGCGTGCAGACGCTCGACCTCCGCCAGACCGAGCGCGTGAAGCTCCGCGGCCGTCTGATGCGAGGCCGTCTCGCGCTTGATCAGGAATGCGTACCACGCGTCCCCGAGGGGCAGCACGGAAAGGCCGACCGTCTGGCGCGCCCGCGGCAGATACTCATCGCGCAAAAAATCATGCAGCGTGCGGTAGGCGGGCAGGATTTTGTCCCGCACGCCCGCGGTGATTCCATCGGAGAAACGCCGGCGATCCGCGTCGGGAGCGGTGCTCGGAACCGAGCGCAGCGATTGGTAGAACAGGTTCGCCGGCGTGTCCGCGCCCAAGCGCGACAACAGCGGCAGCAGCTGCGCCACCAGCGGCCGCGGCAGCGTGTAGCCGCGCCGCAGCCCATCGCGCAGATTGGCGATCGCCTCTGCAGTCCAACGCACGTAGCCGTCCGCTCGCGATTGCCAGTTCTCGAAGTCCTTGGCGCTCAAGATCGCGTATTGGTCCTGTCCTGCGCCGGTTTGCGCGAACTCGAGGGGCATCGAGCGGAACGGATTGACGGGCAGGAGCTCCGAAGGGTAGGTGAAGCTCTCGGCGGCGAGCTCGCGCTCCCGCTTGAATATGTCGTACGTCAGCTGCGCGGGGGCGCTCAAGCGCGCGCGCGGCACGGCCGCCAGGGCCGCAAGATACCGGCGCTCGAACGCCAGCGCATCGGCGATCGATTGCGCGCCGATATCCCATCCCTCGCCGCGGTCGTAGCGAACCGCGGCGCCTTGAGGGAGCCACGCGGGGTTGAGCCGCTGGTATTCATCCCAATATGACTCGACCAGGCGGGTCAATTGATCGCCCGGCGCGATCGAAGCGGCCACGGCGGGCGGAGGCGGCGGCGCAGAGCCTGCGCCGCAGGCCGCGAGTGCCGCGCAGGCCGCGGCGGCTGCGATATGCAAGAAGCGGATCATCGAAGGATTATAATTCACGCGTCGCTTCATAATCCGCAAACGGGACAGGAGGTTCGGATATGTTGGTCGGAGCAAGTCCGCGGCGCGTCGCTGTGATCGGCGGCGTGCGCATACCATTCGCGCGCGGCAACGGAGCGTATGCGCAGGTCGGCAACCAGGAAATGTTGACGGCCGCCATCCGCGGCGTCGTCGATCGGTACGGCTTGCAGGGCCAGCGCTTGGGCGATGTCGCGGCCGGCGCCGTGATGAAGCATTCGAGCCAGTGGAACCTGACGCGCGAAACGGTGCTCGGCTCCGGACTCGCCGCCGAAACACCCGGGCTCGACCTGCAGCGCGCCTGCGGCACCAGCCTCGAGGCCGCGATACTCCTCGGCAACAAGATCGCGCTCGGACAGATCGACAGCGCCATCGCGGGCGGAGTCGATACCGTCAGCGACCCGCCGGTGGTCTTCCCGAGGGCCTTTCAGCAGCTCTTGCTCAGGAGCTACCGCGGCAAGAGCGCGGGCGAACGCCTGGGCCCGTGGTTCGGCCTGCGCTTCAAGCATTTGCGCCCGGTGTTGCCGGGCATCGCCGAGCCTCGCACCGGTTTGTCGATGGGCGAAAGCACCGAGCTCATGGTCAAGACGTGGGGCATCAGCCGAGCCGATCAGGACCAGTTGGCGCTCGAGAGCCACCAAAAGGCATCGGCCGCCTACGCATCGGGCTTCTACCAGGATTTGGTGCGTGAATATCTCGGACTCACTCAGGACAACAACATCCGTGCGGACACGAGTCTCGAGAAGCTGGCGAAGTTGCGGCCGGTATTCGATTCATCGCCCGCGGGCACATTGACCGCGGGCAACTCCACGCCCATGACCGACGGCGCCTCGGCCGTGCTGCTCGCTTCCGAGGCGTGGGCGCGCGAGCGCAACTTGCCGGTGCTGGCGTACCTCGCATACGGGAAGGTCGCGGCGGTCGATTTTGTGGACAAGCGGGAGGGACTGCTGATGGCGCCGGCGTACGCGGTGCCGCGGATGCTGAACGACGCCCAGCTCAAGCTCCAGGATTTTGATTTCTACGAAATCCACGAAGCCTTCGCCGGTCAGGTCCTGTGCACGCTCAAGGCGTGGAACGATGCGGCATTTTGCCGCGACAAATTGGGGCTTGCGGGGCCCCTCGGAACCGTCGATCGGTCCAAGCTCAACGTCAAGGGCGGGAGCCTCGCAATCGGCCATCCGTTTGCGGCGACCGGCACCCGAATCGTCGCGACGCTTGCCAAGATTCTCGACGAGAACAAGGCGAAGCGCGGCTTGATCTCCATTTGCACCGCCGGCGGCATGGGCGTCACCGCCATCCTGGAGCGCTGACCCGCGGGTTGAGCGCCCCGGACCATAAGCGCTATTCTTTCAGGCCACCCCCCCGACCAAAGACCGAGAGAAACTCATGGCACAGACAAGCGAGCTCACCGCGGACCGCGCCCGCACGGCGCACGAAACCCTCACGCTCAAAGACCCCACGCTGCTGCGCGAGCAGTGCCTGATCGGCGGCCGCTGGGAGTCCGCAGACCAGGCCGGAACCGTGCCGGTGCACAATCCCGCGACCGGGCACACGCTCGGCGTCATCCCCAACATGGGCTCTGCGGAAACCCGCCGCGCAATCGCGGCCGCCGCGCAGGCGATGCCCGCCTGGGCGGCGCGCACCGCCAAGGACCGCTCGAACGTGCTGCGGCGCTGGTTTGATCTCATGCTGCAGAATGAGCAGGACCTGGCGACGCTCATGACCGCGGAGCAGGGCAAACCCCTGGCCGAGTCGAAGGGAGAAATCGCCTATGCAGCCTCGTTCATCGAGTGGTTCGCCGAGGAGGGCAAGCGACTGTACGGCGACATCATTCCGGGGCACCAGCCCGACAAACGCATCATGGTGTTGCGCCAGCCGGTCGGAGTGGTGGCGGCGATCACGCCTTGGAATTTCCCCTCGGCGATGATCACCCGCAAAGCGGGACCCGCGCTGGCCGCGGGCTGCACCATGGTCTTGAAGCCGGCCACGCAAACCCCCTTTTCCGCGCTCGCGCTCGCCGAACTCGCGGTGCGCGCCGGCATTCCCGCCGGCGTGTTCAATGTGATCACGGGATCCGCCGCGGCAATCGGCGCGGAGATGACCTCGAACCCCACGGTCCGTAAACTGACCTTCACGGGCTCGACCGAGATCGGCAAGAAATTGATGGCCCAGTGCGCCGGCACCGTCAAGAAGCTGTCGCTGGAATTGGGCGGCAATGCGCCGTTCATCGTGTTCGACGATGCCGATCTGGATGCGGCGGTGGTGGGCGCCATCGCCAGCAAGTACCGCAACACCGGCCAGACTTGCGTGTGCGCGAACAGGTTCCTGGTGCAGGAGGGCGTCTACGAGCAATTCGCCGGCAAGCTCGCCGCGGCGGTCGGCAAGCTGCGCGTCGGCGACGGCCTCAAAGGTGTGACCGACCAGGGTCCGCTGATCGACTCCAAGGCCATCGCCAAAGTCGAGGAGCACGTCGCAGATGCCGTCTCGAAGGGAGCCAAAGTGACCGCGGGCGGCAAGCGCCACGCCCTGGGCGGCACGTTCTTCGAGCCGACGATTCTCACCGGGGTGACCAACGCCATGCTGGTCGCACGCGAAGAGACTTTCGGGCCGGTGGCGCCGCTGTTCAAATTCAAAACCGAGGCCGAAGCGATCACCATGGCGAACGACACCGAGTTCGGTCTGGCCGCCTACGTGTACACGCGGGATCTCGCCCGCAGCTGGCGGGTGTCCGAGGGCATCGAGTACGGCATCGTGGGACTCAACACCGGCATCATTTCCACCGAGGTCGCCCCCTTCGGCGGTGTGAAGGAGTCGGGCACCGGCCGCGAAGGCTCGAAGTACGGGATACTCGATTTCACCGAATTGAAATACGTGTGCGTCGGCGGCGTGAGCTGACGAGCCGGTGCTCGGGCGGTTTCTCGAGTATTCGATAGCCACCCCGGACATCCGGGCGTCCCTCGAGTTCTACGCCAGACTGGGATTCTCGCAGGCGGTGGTCGGCGAGGCCTGGCGGCACCTCTATGCGGTCGTGACCGACGGCAGGATTCACCTCGGCCTGCATCAGGACTCCACCCAGGCGTCCTCGATCACGTTCGTCAAACCGGAATTGCTCAAGCATCTCGCGGCGCTCGAGGGCGCCGGTGTCAATTTCGAGTTTTGCCGCCTGGACAATGACGTGTTCAACGAGCTCGGGTGGTTCGACCCCTCAGAGCATCTCGTTCGCCTGCTCGAGGCGCGGACCTTCAGCCCCACCAAACGCGGGGACACCGACACTTCCGCCTGCGGCTATTTCCTGGAGATCGGGCTGCCCGCGCCGAACATCGGGGCGTCGAAGGATTTCTGGGAGAAACTCGGCTTCGTGGGGATGGATGAGCCGGCGGCCGCGCTGCCGCACGTCTCGTGCACCAGCGACTCGATCAACATCGGTCTGTACGAGCCGGCGCATCTGCGGACACCGGCGCTCGTGTTCGACGCGGGCGATGTCGGCGCGGCGCTGGCGAGATTGGCTGCAGCCGGCATCGAGCCGGCGTTCCCCATTCCGGCGCCGCTGCGTCAGCGAGGCGTCGCGGTGTTGGTGGCGCCCGAGGGCACGTCGATATTACTGCTGCCGGAACCGGAGCCTTGATCCGCCGTCGCGACGAACTTGAACTTCACGCGCATTTCGTCCTGGACGCGAATGGCACCCAGGAACACGCTCAAGGGAACGAGGCCGATGGCCGTCTGACGCACGGCGACCGACCCGGTGGCGGTCAGCCGTCCGTCCGCATTCGACAGGGCGAACGGCACGCGCAGGGTCGACTCGTGCCCGGCGACGTTCACCGCCACGGTGGCCTCGAGCGCCGCTTGGGTATCGATGGCCGCCGTGCTCTGCACCGTGATCTCGGGGTATTCCGCCGCATCGAGAACGGCGGGACTCAGCATGTTGTGCAGTGTGCCGGCCTTGGCGTCCTCCGGCACGGGCTGCGAGAAATCCTCGCCCTCCTCGGCGCGCGCACCCGCATCGTCGATGACGAACCCCGCAGCCGGCACCGTCAACGCGAAGGTGGCGGCGGCCGGCGCGACCACGACCCACCCGGACAGCGCGCGATTGCTGATGACGTGATTGTGGCCGAGCGCGGCCATGGTCCCCGCCCGATAGACGAGGATCCGCAATTCGGACAGTTCGGGATCGAGGCGGTAGCGTGTGCCGCCCGCGGCCGGGGAGCTCGGCGCGACCACGGCGGGGGGCTGTCGCGGCGGCGTGGTGGGCTGCATGGTGCATGCGGCCACCAGCAACGCGAGCGCGGCCGCGCCTCGGACTTTGAACACGATTCGCGCCCTCCGCACTCTTGTTAGACTACTCGCAAGTTTGCACTCGGAGCTTCTCGATGCCAAATCAGCAGCAGCCGGATCGCTACGGCGTGCCGGCGCAGATCTTTCATTGGGTCATTGCGGCATTGATCGTCACGCAGTTCACGCTGGCATGGGCCGCGGACGATTTGCCGCTGGGCGCTCGCAAATTGGCGCTCCTTGCGCGTCACAAAAGCGTCGGGATGACCGTGCTGATGCTGGCGGTGCTGCGGCTGGCGTGGCGGCTCCGGCACCCGGCGCCGCCGCTGCCGGCCGGCATGAAGCCCTTCGAGCGCATCGCGGCGCGCGGCACCCACATCGCCTTTTACGTGCTCCTGTTCGCGATGCCGCTCACCGGCTGGATGATGTCGTCGGCGAAGAACTACTCGGTGAGCTGGTTCGGATTGTTCACCTGGCCGAATTTGATCGGCAAGAGCGAACCCGCGTTCGGTTTCCTGAAGGAAACCCACGACCTGTTGAGCGATGCGCTGTTCGCGATCGCGGTGTTGCACATACTGGCGGCGCTCAAGCACCATTTCTGGGATCGGGACGATGTGCTGGTGCGCATGCTGCCCTTCACCAATCGGGACAAGGCCAAATCGGCAGGGAGGTCGTGATGAGTCGAGCGGCGATATCCGCGGCATTTTGCGCCGCCTCGATCATAGCAGCGGCATCGCCGCGGGCTCTGGCGGCGGCCCCGCCGAGCTACAGCGCCGACCCCGGTTCCAGCCGCCTGGAATTCAGCGGCGTGCAGGCCGGCGCCGAATTCAAGGGGACTTTTCACAAGTTCACCGCCGCCGTCGATTTCTCGCCGGACGCGTTGGCCGACTCGAAGTTCGATGTGGTGATCGACATGAATTCCGAGGATTCGATGGACAAGGATCGCGACGGCACCATTCACGGCGCGGACATTTTCGATGCGGCGCATTTTCCGACCGCGCACTACGCCACGAAAAGCATCGCCAAGAGCGCCGCCGGATACACGGCCCTCGGCGCGCTGACGCTGCGCGGCGTCACCAAAGATGTGCCCATCGCCTTCAAGTTCTCCGCGGCGGCGGGCGGCGCGACCCTCACGGGCACCGCCGAACTCAAGCGCCTGGACTTCGGTGTCG
>Ga0302320_10024584_pt1 | contig 11744 bp, 8 predicted proteins | sample Bog_T0_3_FD_202130 | JGI IMG/M metagenome (GOLD analysis project Ga0302320, IMG submission 202130) | Peat permafrost microbial communities from Stordalen Mire near Abisko, Sweden - Bog_T0_3 | ecosystem: Environmental > Terrestrial > Soil > Wetlands > Peat | place: Sweden: Abisko, Stordalen Mire... | reverse complement strand
GGAACAGCCTCTACCGCAGTCTCCCGCGCTCGATTCCTCGGTCCTCGAGAATACGGCGAGCGGCTTCACCAAGATCCTCAAGACCGTCCGGAAGCACTGGCCCATCGCGGTGGCCTGCATCACGTTGACGACGGGGATCAGCGTTCTCGTCACGAAGTCGACACGGAGGGTCTACGAGTCCCAGTCGCTCATCGAGATCAGCACGCAGGTGTCGCAGCCACTCGGCGACAAGACGCGCGGAGTCATCGATCTCGGCGCCAACGACTACTGGGATGGACTCGCCTACGCACAGACGCAGTACAAGATCATCGTTGCCGACAAGACGCTAGGCGGCGTTGTGCGGAACCTTGGGCTCGCTTCCGAACCTGATTTCGGTGGGAAGCCCGGCGCGCCGGCTTCGGTCGAGGCGGCTGCGGCGGTCCTCCGAAAGCGCGTGAGCGTCGAGCCTGTGAAAGACAGCCGTCTCTGCGTCATCAGGGTGGAGGACTTCGACCCCAAGCGTGTGAAACGCATCGTCGACACGCTCACGACGACCTACATCCAGGAGAACCTCGACGCCGCTATCGAGTCGTCGACCGACGCCGTTTCCTGGCTCAACGGACAGCTCGATCACGTCGAGAAGGAGCTTGAGGAGACAGAGAACGCTCTCCATGCTTTCAAGGAGAAGAACGATCTCCCAAGCACGTCGATCAACGACGCCTCGAACGTTCTTCGCATGGAGATGACGGGCTACAGCGAAGCCCTCACGCGAACGCGCACCGACGAAGCCGAGCTCTCCGCGCGAGTCAACGAGCTCGCAAAAGTGGAAGCGAACCCGCAGGAGATGCCTTCGTCGGAGCTCCTGAAAGACACCTTCCTCACCGAAGCGCGAACAAACTACGAAACGGCCCTGAAAGAGCGCAACGAGCTTCTCGCTGGCGGCAAGGGCGAGAACCATCCGCTCGTCAAGGCGGCAGACTCGCGCGTCGCAGCGGGTCTGGCGGCACTACTTTCCCAGGTGCGCAACATCAAGGGAGCGTTCGAGCACGACCTAGCGATGATTCGCCAGCGCGCTTCTTCGGAGAACTCGCTCTACGAGACGTCTCGCAAGCAGGCGGTCGATCTCAACATGAAAGAGATCGAGTACCACCGGCTCGATCGGCAGCGCGATCAGAACGAGAAGCTCTATCAGTTCCTGCTCGAGCGCCTCAAGGAGGCCGATCTGGCGCGCATGATGCGTCAGAACAACATCCGCGTGATCGACCCGGGAGGAGAGCCTAAGATTCCGATCCGACCGGTCCTCACGCTCAACGTGATGGGCGGTCTCGTGGCCGGCCTCATCATCGGAATCCTCCTGGCGTGGCTGCGCGAGCAGCTCGACGCGACTCTCAAGGTGCCGGAAGACATCGAGCAGAAGCTCGGAGCGACGTTCCTCGGACTGCTACCCGAGATCGGCACGGACTCCCCTCTGAAGGCGATGACCTCGCGCGGAAAGAAGGCTCCTGCTGCGCCCACGGAGGCGCCCGAGCTCATCGTTCACAAGCGCCCGCTCAGCGGCTTCGCCGAAGCCGCGCGCGCCGTCCGCACGAACCTGATGTTCATGAGCCCCGACGATCCCATCCGCCGCATCCTCGTAACGAGCGCCGCTCCGACCGAGGGGAAGACGATGGTCGCCTGCAGCCTCGCGATCGCGCTCGCGCAGGGCGGACTCCGCGTGTGCATGGTGGACTGCGACCTTCGTCGCCCCCGCCTTCACCGCATCTTCGACCGCGTCGGCGACGCCGGCATCACGAACGTGCTGCTCGGCGAAGCGCGCCTCGAAGAAGTCGCAAAGCCCACGGTCGTCGAGAACCTCTGGTCGATCCCTGCTGGCCCGATGCCCCCCAACCCGGCCGACGCTCTCCACTCAGAGCGCTTCCGTAAAATCATGCAAGAGCTCGGCGAGCGGTTCGACCGCGTCGTCATCGACAGCCCGCCGCTCGTCGCCGTCACCGACGCGACCATCCTGTCGAAAATCTGCGACGGCACGATCTTCGTCGTCCGCGCCTTCAAGACGAGCAAGTTCCTCTGCCGTCAGGCGCTCCGCTCGCTGCGCGACGTCGACGCTCCATTGCTTGGCGCCGTGCTCAACGCGGTCGACCTCAACAAGCACGAGTACACGTACAATTACTACCACTACACGTACTACAAGCGGCAGGGGTACGGGCGCCCCGAAGAGGGTGTTGCGCCGCCACCGGTGCCGAACTGAGCGAACGGGGAGTTCACGCCTCCGCATCGTGGTAGACCCCCGCAGCGTGCGACAAGCCCAGACGATTTTCGCCGCGCTCCTGCTGGTTCTCCTCCCCTCGCGTGCCCGCGCCGAGCCCACGTCGTGGCTGGCGATCGGGACCGGACTCTCGTTCGACTACGACTACGCCTCCCACGGAGAGGCCGGCGCACTCGCAGTGGCGGCGGAGGTAGGCGTAGGCACCGATCCATCTCATCCTCTCGTGGTCGGCGGCGTCTTCCGTGCGCTCACGAACCTCGGGATAGGGGCCGATCCGCTCCCGCTATCGCTGGCGGCGCGACTTGCAACGTCCGGGTTCGTCCGTGGCGAGTGGGGCGTTGCTGTCGATCTCGGCGTGACGGCACGTCTTTGGGGCAGCCAGGCGTTCGGTCACTTCCCGTTCCAGCCGGTCGGCATCCTCGGCTTCCCCGGCGGGCCACAGCTCGAAGTGGGCGCGCTGCTCGGGGACGTGACGGGTACTTCGCCGGCCGCCGCTGGCGGCTTCGTCCTCTTCTCGATCGACTTCTTCCGGCTTGCGACACGAGCATCGGGCTCCCAGAAAGGCTTCTGGTCCGATCGCTCCGCCCCGCCCGTCACCACGACCATCCACGACCACCCCCCCGCCCCCTAACACCGCTCTCCGCTAAAACCCCATCACCACCGCCAGGTGCCCGCCAATCAGCGACGTGGACGTATTCGCATCCGCCCCCGCCGGCGCGCTCGTCAGGTGCACGAACGCTTCCCCCGCATCCAGCGTCAGCTCCACCCCCAGCGCGGGTCCAAACACGTGCCGGTACCCGACGTGCCCTCGCGGCTCGAGCACCGAGAACACGTACCCGACCGAGCTGAGCGACAGATGCTCGTACCCGAACGTCGCCCCCAGCAGAATCGCGTCATCGAGCCGCGCATTCAGCGGAATGCGCGCCTCGTACCCCCCGAGCACCCCCGGCCCGCTCAACGTCGCGCTCGACGACGCCCCGTTCACGTGGCTCACCGTCACCTCCGCCACGATCGTGCTCACGCGCGAGAACGAGTAGCGCAGATCCAGCCCGCCCCCCTCGGCCCACCCGAAGCCCGACGACCCGAAGTGCTTCGCCTCGAACGCGACCCCGAGCTCGAGCCCCTTGCCGCGACGTAGCGCCGACGTATCGGCCTGCGTATCGAGCAGCTCGCCTCGCTCCTGCGCGTCGATGCTCCCGCCGGTGCCGGTGTCGCCCCCGATGGACATCATCACCCCGCCGCCGGCCGCCTTCTCGTCCCCCTTCTTCACCTTGCCGGTCTGCGCTTCGAGCGCCACCAGCCGCGCGCGAATCGCATCCGCGTCGGGCGCATTCGGACGCGCCTCGAGGTACGCGCGGTAGTCATCCATCGCCGGGAACGGGTGCCCGAGCTTCTCGTGGCACGTCCCGCGATCGCGCCGCAGCTCGGGCGAGATGTTCTTTCGAAGCGCCTGATCGAACGCGTCGAGCGCGCCGGCGCAGTCGCCCGCGCGCATCCGGTCCTCGGCGACCTCGGACGCCTCTCCCGCGACCGGCGCGCTCTTGATGCCCGCGACGTCCCCCGCACCGGTCTGCCCCGCGGCTCCTCCACGGCCCCCACCGCCATGCCTCTGCGCCGCGCTCGTACGCGCACAGAGCAACGTCGCCGCGAAGACGGCAAACCGCACCCGTTGCCACTCGACCATGCCGACAAAGCTAGACGACGCCCGCCGCAAAGGCCGAATTTGTCGCCTCGCACGCAGGAGGCGCGAGCTCGGGGGGCCGGCGGTCGTGCGGCGAGGCTCAGCTCTTCAGCGCCCAGAGACTACGGTCGCAGGTCGTTCTCGACGACACGCCATCGGGCATTGACCTGCCCCCGGCGCGGCGTTCCTGGCACCATCGACGTCAGCGACCGCGTGGCGAGCGCTCGTCGTCGAAGGGCGGTGAGTCTCGAGGGACTGACCCCCTTACGCTCGAGCAGCCAGAGGCCGCCCAAATAGTACGGTTCATCGGAGAGCAGGGCGGCGACGATCGCCGCCGCGGAGGGCGTCGAGGGCCGCGCCTGGGCGCGCAACGGCACGACCAGAAAGATGCCCTTACCGACCCTACGCAGAGCGCCCTTGCGGACGAGGGCCGAGGTGATCTTGTCGGCCTTCTCGGCGCCCCAGCGGCCAGCGACATCGGCACGGGTGATACGATTCACCCGCGCGCGTTCCCACTCAGCCAGGATGAGCCTCTCGCGAGACGAGAGAGGGGCCAAGTAGATGTCTGCGGTCGAACTGCCGGAACTCGGCATTTCCGTAGACTAAATTACAACATGATCCAGGGCTAGCTCGCGCGAGAGCCGAGCCTCCTGGAGGTCAGGCTCGGACTCTCGGAGCCGTCACGACAGATCCGCCTCCTCGAGCACCGCGAGGAGAGAGCTACGGCTGCTGCGGCTGCCCCTTCGGCATCACCATCCCCGGCGGCCTCCGCACGAGCGGCCTCGCCCCCGACACGGCCGGCACCGGCGCCGCCGCCCCCGTCACTTGCGCTCCGGTCACCTGCGCCGACCCCGCGGCCGCCGCGGGCGCCTGGCTCGGATCCACCCACGTCACGCGCCCGAACCGCGACGCCTTGTGGAAGTTCCCCTGCCCGAGGATCGGCGACCACGCGACGCCGCCGTTGCTCTTCATCGCGTAGAAGTTCATGCGCCACACGTCGCCGTTCTTCGGCGGGTGGTTCGCCGCCTTCGCGAACGCGGCCCACGGGATCGCGGCCTCGACCGTGTACCCCTGATCGGTCCCCGCCTTGTCGATGTCGCCGTGCACGACGACCGCGCTCTTCAGCTTCGGGTCCCAGTCCTCGTGCCCGAACGGCCCGTTCGGATCGGTCTTCGGCTGGTTGTACGAGTCGTACTGCGTGTGGAAGACCTTGTTCTGCGGGTTGATCTGCAGCTCGTAGTAGTCCTTGTTGTCGCCGCTCGGATCGGGGTCCGTCATCATCTCGACGGTGTCCTTCATCCAGAGCTTCGGCTGCCCCGTCGTCGTCCACATGTCCTTCTGGTCGGCGCCGCCGGGCTTGGTGAAGCTGCCGATGACCTCCGCCTCGGTCACGTCGAACAGCACGTAGAGGTTCGTGTCGTCCCAGAGCATCTTGGCCGAACCGTTGACTGGAAACGAGGTGTTCGGCTTCCCCGTTCCCACATCAACAAAAGGGCCGAGGAGGGCCGCCTTCTGCCAGGCGGCGTCGTCACCCTTGCCGTCGACCGTGATCGTCTCGCCCACGGCGAGCTTGTTGATCGACACGCTGGGCGTGTTCTCCGTGTGCTGCTGCGGCTGCGGTGCGAGCCCGGTGTGGATCTTCCCGACGACCGCGCGGTTGTCGCCGTCGTTCGGCCCGGTCACGATCCGGAGCCGCGCGTCCCCCTTCCAGATCCCGGTGTAGACCGTGAGATCGGCCCCCTTCACCCAGTCGGGCATCTTGTACGGCTGCTCGTCGACGTAGACGTTCCCCTTCTTCCACTTGTCGGGGCCGAGCAGCTGCTTGTTGTTCCGGTTCTCGCGGAGCGGGCCGGCCCAGTCGAGGTTGTCGCTCTTGTCGCTCACGTCGTCGTGCAGGTGCGTGAACAGCGACCACCCGTCGTCCAGCGCGTCGTCGCAGCGCCAGTACATCGTGATCTTCACGTCCTGCCCGGGCTTGGCCGTCTCGGGGTCGAACTTGTACCCGACGAGGTGAATCTTGTTCTCGAAGTTCACGTCGACCTTGTGCTGCAGGTCGGCGGGAGCCGAGTCCAGGATGTACGGCTTGAGGCGATCCTGGTCGGCGCTCGTGAGCCCCTTCGAGCCCCCTACGCACCCGACCGCCCCCATGACGCTCAGCGTGCCCGCCGCGAGCGCCGCGCCCATCAGCCACGTCCAACCGGTTCGTCGTCGCATCACTCTCGTCTCCTCAGGGGTGCAGACCGTGTAGACCGCGCTCGCGTCCGCGCGGGACGCGTGCGTCCGTTTTTCGCTCAGCGCCGGCTCTTGCGCCGCGCATCTTTCTCGCGCTTCCGCTGCGCCTTCTTCGCATTCTTCTCTTGTGCCGACAGCGGCTTCATCTTCGTCATGCTCTCGGCGTCGTCCCCCATGCCGGGCATTCCGGGGAAACCGCCCATGCCCGGCATCATCCCGGGGAAGCCGCCCATGCCCGGCATGCCCGGGAACCCGCCCATGCCCGGCATCCCCGGAAAGCCCCCCGGCATCCCCGGGAACCCGCCGCCGCCGGCCTTCTTCATCTGCTTCACGGCCTTGCGCATGTTGTTCGCCATGCCGAACTGCTTCATGCCCGGCAGGTTGCCGAGGAAGCCCATGTTCTGACCGAGGCCGCCCATCATCTGCTTCATGAACAGGAACTTCTGAACCAGCTCCTGCACGGCCTTCTCGTCGTTGCCGCACCCCTTCGAGATGCGCTTCACGCGCGAGGGCTCGCGGATGAGCGCGTAGGGGTCCTTCCGCTCCGTCTTGGTGAAGCTCTGGATGATCGCTTCCACCTTCACGAGCTCGTTGTCGTCGAGGTTCGCGTCGGCCGGGAGCATCTGATCCATCCCCGGCATCTTGCCGACGAGGTCCTTCAGCGACCCCATCTTCTGGATCATCCGCACCTGCTCGAGGAAGTCGTCGAGGGTGAACTCCCCCTCGAGCATCCGCATCGCGTCCTCGGCGGCCTTCTTCTGGTCGATGACCTCTTCGAAGTCCTTCATCAGGCCGACGACGTCGCCCATGCCGAGCACGCGGCTCGCCATCCCCTCGGGGCGGAACTCCTCGAGCTTGTCGACCCCTTCGCCGATGCCGCTGAAGCGCACCGGCGCGCCGGTCACCTCTTTCACGCTGAGCGCGGCGCCGCCGCGCGCGTCGCCGTCGAGCTTCGTCAGCACGACGCCGGTGAGGTCGAGCTTCTCGTGGAACCCCTTGGAGACCTTGACCGCGTCCTGCCCGATCATCGCATCGACCACGAGGAGGATGTTCTGCGGCTGGACGGCGTCCTTGATCGACGCCAGCTCGTTCATGAGCTTCTCGTCGATCGCGAGGCGGCCGGCGGTGTCGAAGATGATTACGTCGCGCCCCGTCTTCTTCGCCTCGTCGATCGCCTTCCGGCAGATCTCGAGCGGCGAGTCGCCGGGGATGTTGAACACCGGCACGTCGACGCTCTTGCCGAGCACCTGCAACTGCTCGACGGCCGCGGGCCGCTGCATGTCGGCCGCGACCAGCAGCGGCTTTTTCCCCTGCTTCTGCAGCAGGCGCGCGAGCTTCGCGCACGTCGTCGTCTTACCCGAGCCCTGGAGGCCGACCATCATGATGCCGGTCGGGCGCTTCTCGCTCGCGTCGGCGTACGTGATCGCCGGCGAATCGCCGGGCGACATGAACGCGACGAGCTCGTCGTAGCAAATCTTGGTGAACTGATCGCCTGCCGTGACCGCGACGGTCTGCCCGTCGTTCCGCTTCGCCTTGACGCGGACGACCTCGCCCAGCGCCTTCTCCTTCACCCGCGCGAGGAACACCTTGACCACGCCGAGCTCGACGTCCGCCTCGAGGAGCGACAGCCGCACCTCGCGCAACGCCGTGTCGATGTTCTGCTCGGTGAGCTCGGTGAGGCCGGCGAGCCTATTTTTCGCTTGCCGGAAGCCGTTGGCGAGTGCGTCGAACATGGATGATCCTCGGGGGCGGACGAACGCTTAGCACGGACTTGTACCCCGCGGAAACACGGGAAAATCGCCACGATCTCCCGTCCTCCGACGCCACTTCGTCCCGTGGAAGCGCCGATCCCGCAGCTCGGCCCAGAGCACAGCCTCCGAGAGTGTCTCGGTCGTTCGGCACGTTCTCGCTCGCTGGGTCATCACGCGCATGTCAGGCGGAACATGAGCCCGCCTCGAGGCGAGCGCAAACGCGCCATCCGAGCTGCGTCAACATCCCCCTCTCCCCTCGTGGGAGAGGGGGCGAGTGGTTGCCGCTCGCGAAGCTTGGGGGGTGAGGGACGCGCGACGGAGGGAGCGGCTAACCGTATGCCCTCCGCCCCCTGGGCCTACAGCCCGTACTTCAAACGCAGCCCAATCACCTGCTCATCACATGCCCCGAGCTTCCCCCGCCCCTCCTCGATGGCGCGCGAGGCCTCGTCCAGCTTCGACGACAGCCCCAGACCGAGCGCCTGCTCGCGCGTCAGCTTCCCCGCGTCCAGGTCGTCGAGCGCGACCTCGACCTCGTGCTTCAGCGCGATCCCGCGCACCGTCGGCCGCGACGACGCGAGGCAGGCCTCCTTGGCCGCACAGACCTCCGAATCGGAGCAGGCCACCGCCTCCAGCATCTCGGCAGGGGCCGCCTTTCCGTCCATCGACGCCTTCCTGTAGCGCTCGACCACCGAGACGAGCGAAGCCGCCTCGCGCTTCGCCGAAGAACACCCCCACGACGACGCGAGGAGCGCCCCCAGGATCACACTTCGCAGCGCACCGACTCCCGCCGTCATCCGAGCTCCACTTTGTTCCACATCTCGCGCCGCATCTTCTCTTTGCGCCCGTCGGTCCGCGTGATGAGCCGCGCCGCGCTCCACGCCGCGAGCAGCTCCCCTTCCTGACCGAGCGCCGGGAGCGTGGTGCGCCCCGCGAGGTACGCCCCCGCGAGCGGCGCGCGGATCGGCTCCCCCCCGAGACCGTGCAGCGAAGGGGGGTCCACGTTCCACTTCAGGTTCATCGGCTCGGCGTCGATCGAAGCCCCCGTCGCACGAAGCTGCGCGCGGTCGATCGCGCGTCTGGCGCCCATCCGGTAGTCCCACAGCGGCCGCCCGTCGTGCACCGAGTCGACGACCAGGTAGTGACGCTCCACGAACGGAAGGAAGCGCTCCACCGTTCGCAGAACCGCCTCGCGCGCGACGGCGGGCTTCGGGTGACCGCCCACGGGGAGGAGCGCCTCGGCGACGAGCAGCGTCGCCCCCTTCACGCTCGACGCGAGTCGCTGCAGGTGGACCGTCGGACGCGCGGGATCGGGCGCGCCGAGCGACGGCAACAGGAAGGACTCGCTGGCGAGCGGCGCGGGGATCCCCTCGTTCCGCACGACCATGCTCACCACGAACCGCTGTTCGCCCGCGGCGAGGCGCGGGAGCCCGGCGATGGCGCGGCGCTTCGGCGCGTAGTCGATCGCGAGATCGAGCACGGCGTGCATGGGGAGATCCGCGACGATGAACTGCACGCCCGTCGGTGCCTCGTCCCCATCGATGACGAGACCGGTGACCCGTCCGCCGCGGTGGGTGATGGCCGACGCACGATCGGCCAGCTGCGTCTCGCCGCCGTGCGCGCGCACGCGCTCGAGGAGGAACTCGCTCAGCTCGTCCTCGCCGCGCGCCAGGTCGACCGGCGTGCGCGTCCAGGCCCCGTGCAGGCGCGCCACGGCGAACGACGACGGCGCGCAGCTGTGCGAGGCAAAGCGCGCGGAGACGTCCACGATCGTCCGGTACGCGTGCTCGCGCGGGAGCTCCGCGAGGAACGGTAGCCCTTCGTCCTCGAGGTGCGGCAGCGTCGCCGCGAGCCGCGCCGTCTCCCGGCGCTCCCAGAACGTCCCCGGCGGCCAGACCACGTCGCGCTCGAACGCCGCGTCGGCCGCCACGTTCGTGCGCGCCAGCTCCACGTAGAGCTCGTCCACCACGCGACGCACGGCCGGGAACTCCCGGTCGAGCTCCCGCGCGAACGCGGCGGGCTCCGAGGAAACATCGAGCCGGAGATCCGGCGCGAGGATCTGGATCATCGGGTCGCGCGGGATCAGCCGGCGACGGAACGTCTGCGACTGCGCCAGCTCGAGGACCACCCGCCCCCAGGCGGGAGACGCCGCGGCCAGGAACGTGAACGCACGGCGCGCGAGCGTCACGCCGTCGTAGGCGTACGTCGCCGGGCGAAACCCCTGCCCGAGGACGAGCACTCGCCACGACCTGCGCGCCAGGAGCGCGGCCGCAGCGAGCGCCCCCAACCCCGTGCCCAACACCGCGACGTCGTAGTGCTTCGCCATCGCCGCTAGTCCGCGCCGATCACCGTCTTCGCGATCCCCCGGACGCGCACGCGCGCGCGAGCCCCTCCGCTCGCCTCCACGCTGACGCGCCCCTCGGCGCACCACTGGAGCACCATGGGCAGGAGAGCGTGCTCCTTCTCGAGGATGCGCGCGCGGAGGCTCGCGTCGTCGTCCCCTTCGAGCACGGGTACGACCGCCTGCGCCACGATCGGCCCCGTGTCGGTGCCTGCGTCGACGAGGTGCACGGTGCACCCCGAGACGCGCACGCCGTACTCGACCGCCTGCGCCTGCGCGTCGACGCCGGGAAACGCGGGGAGCAACGCCGGGTGCACGTTCACGACGCGCATCGGAAAGGCATCCAGGAGCGTCGGCGTCACGAGACGCATGAACCCTGCGAGCACCACGTACTCGGCGCCGTGCGCCCGGAGCACGCGCACCAGCTCCGCGTCGAACGAGGCACGATCGGCGTACCCGCGATGCGGGGCGACCACGGTCGGCACGAGGGCTTTCTCGGCGCGCGCGAGCGCCTTCGCTCCCGCCACGTTCGAGATCACGACGCACACCCGTGCGTCGAGCGTCCCGGCGTCGATCGCGTCGAGGATCGCCTGCAGGTTCGTCCCCCCTCCCGAGACGAGGACGCCGAGCGCGATCACCGCCACACCACCCGCTCTTCGAACGGCGTATCCGCGGGGAGCTCGACGACGTGCCCGAGCGCGAACGGCTGCTCCCCCGCGCCCCGGAGCGCGTCCATGGCGCGCGCTTCATCCCCCTTCGCCACGACGAAGATGAACCCGATACCGAGGTTGAACGTGCGACGCATCTCCGCCTCCGCGACCGGTCCGCGCGCGGCGATGAGGTCGAAGATCGCGGGGCGCTTCCACGTGTGCTCGATCACGACACCGAGCCCCTCGGCGAGCACGCGCGGCACGTTGCCCGGGATTCCGCCGCCGGTGATGTGGCTCATCGCGCGCACGTCGATGGCGGCCTCGATCACGCTCTGCACGGCGCGCGGGTAGAGGCGCGTCGGCACGAGCAGCGCTTCGCCCACGCTCTTGCCCCCCAGCTCCTCCGGCCGCTCGCTCAGGTCACTCAGGACCTTCCGCGCGAGCGAGTACCCGTTCGAATGGAGCCCGCTCGACGGGAGCGCGAGCACGACGTCGCCGGCGCACACCCGTTTGCCGTCGACGATCTTCTTCCGCGCGACCACACCCACGGCGAAGCCCGCGAGGTCATACTCGCCGCCCGCATACATTCCCGGCAGCTCCGCGGTCTCTCCCCCGAGCAACGCGCACCCTGACTCCTTGCAAGCGTTGGCGATCCCGCGAATGACCCCCTCGGCGACGGCGAGGTCGAGCTTTCCGGTCCCGAAGTAGTCGAGGAAGAAAAGCGGGCGCGCGCCGCACGTGACGATGTCGTTGACGCACATGCCGACCAGGTCGAACCCGATCGTGTCGTGAACGTTCGTCGCGAAGGCCACCTTGAGCTTCGTGCCGACGCCGTCGGTGCCGCTGA
>Ga0302320_10024582_pt1 | contig 11746 bp, 13 predicted proteins | sample Bog_T0_3_FD_202130 | JGI IMG/M metagenome (GOLD analysis project Ga0302320, IMG submission 202130) | Peat permafrost microbial communities from Stordalen Mire near Abisko, Sweden - Bog_T0_3 | ecosystem: Environmental > Terrestrial > Soil > Wetlands > Peat | place: Sweden: Abisko, Stordalen Mire... | reverse complement strand
TGCCTCCATCTCTCTCTCCAACTCGGCACTCGCAACCTCATTAAAACTCCTATCACACATTCAGCATCATGGTAAACTCTACACCCTTCTTGACTATGTAAATCGCCTTCATTGAAGTTCGAGGCTGACTTCTCACTCTCCATTTAGACGTCCATAGGTACAGGTTACGATCTTAGCAACTCTGTCTTCTCGCCCGACGGCCGAAATTTCCAAGTTGAATATGCCGTGAAGGCAGTAGAAAATGGGGGAACTTCTATCGGTATTAGATGTAAAGATGGTGTGGTACTCGCAGTTGAGAAGGTCATTACCAGTAAACTCTTGAAGCCGGGAGCCAACAAACGCATCGCAACAATCGATAGACATATGGGTGCAGTAAGCATACTCTCGGACTCTCATTGTCATGATTAGCATTCTAAGTGGATTACAATAGGTATCATCAGGACTAGTTCCCGACGGCAGACATTTCACATCCCGCGCACGAGACGAGGCAGCAAGCTGGCGTAAAGTGTACAAGACTCCAATTTCGACCTCGGACCTAGCCAGCAGAATGGGTGGTTACTTGCAAGCATACACTCTGTATTCGTCGGTTCGACCATTCGGTATTACTGCGATTGTTGGCGGCTGGGATTCCGAGCAGGAGTTACCTGTAGATGGCCAAGTAGGCAGTGGTCCTTCTATCGGTTCGGGAGGAAAAGTTGAAGGCAAGAAGCACGGTGGACCAGGTCTCTACATGATAGAACCCAGTGGATTGTACTGGGGCTATTATGGGGCAGCTACTGGAAAGGGAAGACAGACTGCCAAGGCGGAGCTTGAAAAGTTGGACCTCGCTGCCGGCAAGCTAAGTTTATTGGATGGTGTCAAGGAGGCCGCAAGAATCATCTATGTCGCTCATGATGACAACAAGGACAAGGAGTTTGAGCTTGAGATGACATGGATAAGCAATTTGGAGGGTCCAACAAAGGGAAGACATGAAGAAGTGCCTAAAGACATTCTTGAGGAGGCCGAGAGATTAGCGAAGAAGTCCTTGGAGGGAGACGATGATGAAGAGGAGACAGATAAGGCGGCCGAGGGAGACAAGATGGAGGAATAGTCTCGTATGTGTGAAACCCCTTGTATTACCAATACTTACTTTGCATTTTCCGGTGCACAATAAACTAAAGTCACAGCCAGTTGTGATAACTGGTCGGTATCCCATTTTACCTCAAGTCGAGGCTGAAAGAGTTCGCCCTACGTTCTACTTTTGTGACTTCAGTCCTATTCTTGGAAGCAATTCAAGTCTAACCTGATGACTTCCTCCGGAGGGCCTTTCCTCTAAGCTAGTAATCAAGGTTGGCCCCTAGATACTTTCCTATTCCATTTCTTTCCCACGTCAATCCACCGGCCAAAACATTACTCGTAGGCCTAGTCACACCTACCTAGGTATGTATCGTTATGTTTCTCTTTTTCATTCCCTTTGCTGGTTTGAGTGGCAGAATTACGTGTCTACTATGCCTCTATTCGGCTCCGGAAGATTGCGACGGTTCACTTTTGCACCACTGGTCAAACTATAAACCAATTCCATCGATTTTCTGCCAAACACCCCACCGCGCATCATCTGTACATCGAAGGCGTGTGTGGGGGCGAACCTTAATGGCTCGAGGGTATTTTGTTTTGTGGGGCTCTGAAGTTCTATTCTCTATTTCTTGAGGGTATCGTGGCCCAGTGTGAAGGGGATTCAGTACTCCTTCATCGCCGCCTCAATCCTGAGGGGAAATGTCTAAAAATTGCTGCTGCCCAAACTACTGGTCCACCTCAACAACCCCAACGCTCAATTTCCCGATTGGTCAAACGCCCTAGATCAATAACAATTGATTTGCCCTCGTGACCTATTCAAACATTACACGGATTAGAAGCTTTCTTTACTCGTTACAATTATCACTAAATCTCTGCCAGTCACAATTGCCACGGCCTTGAATGGGCCTCGCTAAATATCTTATACCTTTCACAAAATGTACTTCCTTCAGTTAGAGTTATGAGAAAAAATGCTGATTAAGAATAGACTTTCAACGAGTCAGAGGCCTATCAGCTGCTCCTTCAGAGCGCAAAACAACATGTCGCTAATTACTTTGTACTACAAAAGTTGTATCAATGGATGCATTCCAAAGTTCTTATATCGACCCCAGACTAGACCCACGAAAACTGGGGTAATCGCCCCTGCCACACTGGCCACCTTCCTAGGTGCCGGATTGGGTAGGAAATCTTTTTTAGGGCAGCAACAATCAAAAGTCGCATCGCATTGCCGCCAGCGCAGAAGTACTCCGAAGGCGGATAATTGCTTTTCTATGTCCATTTGTTCATAAGTCGCGATAGGTGCTGGTGCTTCAAAGTTTGAGATTTAGTACGAACCAGTTCCGTCCAGCCGATTTCGTCAACTTTCGGGAGGATCTTTGCGCATACCTACTTTCAAGGATCTACGTTTGAATGCCTTCTCAACCACCCGGGCATCACTCAGGGGCCAGGCATCATGGACCTCCTCAAGGCAGAGGACCTCCAAAAAAACGTTCAGGATCCAATACCTCTTCTCATTCCGGGAAACCACGAGGAAAAGTTATCGTTCACTTCGTTCGTCATGCTCAAGTCAGTAATGTTTCCAAGTACATGACCGCAGAATCTAATCAATAGTAGTCGGAACATAATGTCGGTTTGAACCCACACCGAGTGGATCCACCTCTAACACCACAGGGCGAGCACCAATGTATTGCGCTCAAAGAAGCCTTTGCGGACAGAAAGATTGACTTTGTCATTGCCTCTCCCATGCGGCGGACTCTTCAAACTGCCCATCTCGGATTTGGCGGCAAAACATCGAAGATCATAGTACTCCCTGAATTAAGAGAATTTGGCGAAGGGCCAGGGTCTACTTCTATGGGTACAGCTAATATTAAATCCTGGGCCAACAAAAATGGGATTCCCGTAGACTTTCAAACCCTTTATAAGGGCTGGGAAGCCGACATTCAGGATAAGGATGGATATCCACCATCTCCGCAGCGTGCGAGATTCGTTCTGAAGGCCCTTTGGAAGTTAGCTGTGAAAGCTACTGCTGAGCCAGGAGAGAATAAGGGGAAGTGGTATGGTGTCGACGTGGCTGGGAAGTTGAAAAGAGAAGCCGATATGGAAATTGTTGTCGTTGCACACGGAGCATTTTTGAGTACCTTTCCAGGAAATCATGGTAAGCCATTCTTGAGGGTTAATTGGGTTTTTGGATAAAGGTTAGAGCTGATAAAAATGCAGATCCGCGATTTCGAAATGCCGACCACTTGACGTGTCTCTTGGAGAGACCTGGCCTGGATGGAAGAGTACACATGTTTGAGACGCCCGAAAGCAGAAAACGACGGCATCAACAATTCGGGACTCCTCCTCCTCGGAGCAGGCGAAGGAAACTAGGATGGTGAAGGTCAGAAGAGTATCTTCACGACTCACCATCTACGACATATTGGAAACCTCCCTCACAATACTAATTTGACAGCAGGCGTACGCATGAAATTTGCTTGGGCTAGTGGGCCCTCGGCGTTCTTGATTTATCGTTACCATTTTTCGGTTATGTTTGGAGGCTTCAAAGGACTTCTGCGATTTTGAATACATCACTTACTCCTTTCCAACAACATCTGCTCTGAGAACGGAAACATGATCAACCAACATTTCAAGCGCTGCAGGAACTGACTCGGTAAACCCAACAGCAATCATTTTTTGGGGGCGCTTCTCTGATCGCCTTTCATTCTTCAACGAAACACATCTGTGAGTGGCCAGGATCGACTCTATACAGAGTTTATTCGACGGCTTCTTCTTGGATCTTCATACGTCTTTTTTTTTACTCATCTTTCATCGACTGCGATGGATATTTCGATCTTTTCAAATATAATTCTCCCTACCTTTCGCCTACATCATCGACTTGGGCAATGTCTTCGATCGGTGTTGATGCTCCCGTCTTGTCAATCATTCTCCTTTCTCCTGTCTTTACAATTAGGGTGCGAGTAATTGCGTTGTGCTAAGTTTTGTCCCTCCCCAAGTTTGTCTAAATCCTAACTTAGTACTCTGAAATTTGATTTGAAAAGAAATCTAGTCCCGACCCTTGACTTGAAGAATGGCCCAAAAGGATTCCTTCGATTGTTGTGTTTTGATACATCATTGCACGCTAGTTAGATGCAAACAGCGGGAATAGCACATAAACCCCTGACAACCTTCCTATTGTTTCTCTACTGACTCTATTCAGTCAATTATGCATATCTTATCGCCTTCGCATATATGAAACAGACCAATTTATTGTATGTTACTCCATACAAAGGTTACACCACCCGTCGCTTAAACCTCGCTTACCTCCCTATTTTCAACGACATCCCGAAAATGTACCAACAAAAAGATACATACTCCAGCAAAACGACCCCGCCAAAAATTATAAAAGTAAATTATAGTCCGAGGCAAAATGTCTCTACTCAGAAATACTTAAATCGGGCACACTGATTCTTCAACATGATTTGTTTAACTGCAGGTTGGCCACAGATGTGGCCAAGTTGTATTGATTACTTCAAGTCCAAAGTCGATACCACTCTGCCTTACTTGCCGCTTCATGTTGGTTAATTCAGGTCTGCTTATTTTGTTTCATAAATCACACTTAGCTGCTGGCCGCCAAGGGTGAATGGACGATTGTGAGCATAGAGGCTGCTGCTGCCATACTTAAGTCAAGGCTTTGTCAACTTCGGACAGTGAATCGTATAAGGCTGGAAATAAACCGCAAATGTCAAGACTCAGGTGCGGATTTCGCCTGTTATTATTTTGATGACATACCTACTGCTAGAGTGTTCCATCCACCGCCATTGCCTGTCCTTCAACATCACACCTCCAAAGACCGAACCGCCAACCTGTCTTACATTTTCTCTACGTTTGCCGCCTGTAGCATAACCAACCTCGTATGGCTCTCCTTTCAGCCCATAATTGAATGCCACCAACCTCATTAATTGAACCATATAGCATGGAAGCATACAAATCTAGTCCAGAGAGTACAGCTCAACCTCAAGCCATCGCCAACCATCCCAGCACAGAACCAGACTCAAAACTCTTTCCCACAAACACCAACTTCACTGCAGAGCCTGTGAATGAGCCTGCCATTCGTATCAATGTGAATCCAGTTGGAGTGGAAGATATAGATGAGCTTCAGTCTATTTCTGTCGATCCCAATTCAGCCCTAGTTCCTCTCACAGCTCACAGCAGTGCAATCACAAGCCCTCCCAGTACGATATTCGATAAAAACGGATATTCAGGTCAATGCCTATCCAGCCTTAGTGCCTTCAACACATCTCTACCCCGCTTCGTTCATAACTCCAACAAGACTTCTTTGCACAATATGATTTCAGGCCCTGCTAGTATATCCTTAGGCGAGCCAGCTGCTTTGTATACTCTTAAGGAAACATTAGAAAAAGATAATGCAATACGAGCAAGAGAATTGGAGGAAACTTTCAAAGCACAGAATCCTAGGATGGTTACTACGATAGATTCCGACCGGAATGTTAGTAGTCTTCTAAGGTCTTTCACTACTTGCTTGAATCGCAATCAAGCTCTAGATAAGGCTAGTGCATTTGTGATAGGAGTCAGAAACTTTTCATTGGCCATATTGAAGCAACCGTTCTGGCTCTTTCACCGTAGTACCCCTTCTATCAAGCGGAGAGTACTCTTTCATTGCGTCCGCCACGCTCAGGCAAGTCTCCTCACAAAATATTGTTGCCAAATGATGTGACGACTGATGTTCCATAGTCACAGCACAATATTGGGGAGTCCCCTGAGTGCTTCCAAATCCACGACCCATTGCCCACAGACTTTGGATACGAGCAATGTAGATTGCTGAAAGATACTTTCCCTTTCATGAGAGAGATTGACTACATCCTTTGTTCTCCGATGAAGAGGACACTCGAAACGGCAATTACTTCATTTGCGCCTGCTATCTTTGAAAGAGGACTCAAGGTTGTGGCTTGGCCAGAGTTGCGGGAGTGGGGCCGCTGCCCAGCCAGTGAGTAGCCGTTGAACGTCTCAGCTCCCTTGAAACGCTCTCTCCAATGTCGAGGAGAGTTATCCTCCTTTAGCGGAACATTCAACTTGGATGTTCGGATAATTATCCTCTTTTTTTGAAACAACCTCCTCCTCCTCTCTCAGTTGCCCTTACTATTGTAGTCATACTGACTCCGATTTTGCATTTTAGGTACCGGTACACCTCTTAACGGTCTTAGACTGATCAATTCCACATTCGCCAACAACCCTATCGACTTAACACTTGTTTCGCCCAATTGGCATTATAATGAGGAGCAAGATAGATCAAGAGCAGCTCGTGTCAGAGCAGAGCTGTACGAGCTAGCGACCCTCTTACAGAATCCTTACCCTTGTAAATGGAAGCACCTCAGTGTTGGTGGCACCAAGAGATGGAGCAGAGATAAGGATATCCATGTCTTGGTAGTTTCTCATGGCAATTTTTTGAGAGACATGGTCAACATTGATGGTAGGCTCCCCTAGAAGGATCGTCAATTTGGGCAGTACTAACAAAGGCATTGTGCAGGGACGAAATTTCGAACGACGCAATGCAGGACGTACGAATTCTCTAACTTGGCTGTTGATCAGTTGGTCGAGACATTGGAGAGTATTGAACGCAATGCCAATCCGCCTATTATGGCTCCTGGAATTGACTGAGCAGAGGTACTGCTTCAGCTAGTATGTCGACAGAGAACTCAGGTGGCTGCACTGGGTTGTGATGATGAGGTTGCAGTTTCTATTTTTAGCTGTAGTTCGTATTTAGAATATTGTTGTATGATGAGATGGAAGCAGTACTACTTACTTATTTTACGTGCCCAAGAGTAATGATATGCAACAACTAGTGGGCTAATTATCGGCACTTTTCAGTTGATCTTTGTTGGGGTGAAGATTTGTTAAAACTAGGGTGCTTTTCAGGTTTTAATTGTTGAGTGCTCCTCCTATCTATCTTGAGACTTCAAAGAAAGAAAAAAAATTATGCATTCTAAAAAAGTAATTAGAATTCTACATCTTGCTCTAAAAAGGAAGGTCATCATTTGTCGCCCTAGATCTTCTCCCCAAAATTTATGCTTACCAGTATGTCCCAGCTTGTGATCTACTGTTCATCACATGAGTCTGTTCTATCTAAGTATGAGAATGTGGCTTGCAGACTCCATGTTTGCCATTTTGTCATTACTTCTGGTTGTGTTTCACATGCTTGCCATTTCTTTCTACACAGGTCATGATTTTTGTCCTCTCACTTCTGCTTGTTACTTTCTGATGCAGCTTGCTTTGCATTGCAAAGAGTATCGGGAGAAGAGTCTCCAATGATCTCTGGGGTCATTAAACATTGAATACAGGATGCTTACACAGGCCGCTCTTGAAAAGGGAGGCACCCTTCGTTTTGGCCAACTCTCTTTTGTCCATGTGTGTTCACGAATATGATCCATTCTGACATTATACTATAAGTCTAGCTACAAGCTAATTGATTTTAGTATTTGAGATAATAGCTACACATTGGAGCGGTTCTTATATAGATACTTTAGGTCGGATGTGTTTTGCTTTATGACTTATTCTGTCTGAGTCACTCACTTGTATTTCTGATAAGAGTAATGTCAAAACATCTTTGGAGATAGGATTGGAAGAGATAAAGAAAGAATTCGTAAAGCAATTATAGATGAAATACCGTGATAATATGTGCTGCTGATTGTACTAGAGAGACTGCAGATTTGAGGTTTTCTCCGCCTTCGAAATTTTGTCGTTAGAAATAGATCGACTCAAGAATTTTTTCTCAAAACTTGCGAACTTGCCTCTTTGTTCGGGAATAGGCTAATCTTACACGGATTGGCAGCATACTATTTCTTTGAGAACAAATTTTATACAATAACTTCATCATTCCAATGTCGATAACAGAAGAGAATATGCCCCTTGGGGATGGTATTTCGAAGGTAGAAAAGTAGAAGGCAATCGAAACTATTGAGGAAGAGACTCAGCCCACCAAGGGGAGGCTACAGAGCTTCTGGTCCAAACTTACTTCTTTGGCCATTGGACCAAAACCTGGGAAGGTTGTCGTTCATTGTGTACGGCATGCCGAAGTACGTTTCCTGTGCTACATAACCCTTGCGCTTTCCCTCTAACTCTTTTGCTACAGGGATTCCACAATCTGAGAAGCTTTCCAAAGGAGGAATGCCATAACATTGTCGACCCTGCTCTTACAGAGTATGGGAAAGGTCAATGTGCACTCCTTCGTTCTACATTTCCTTACATGCATAAGATTACTCACATTGTATGTTCGCCAATGAGCAGAACCTTGGAAACCGCACCGCTTAGCTTCCAACCCTTATTAGAAAGACTGCAGATCATGGCTTGGCCAGATCTGAGAGAAAATGGTAGTTCAAATGCAAGCAAAGGATCTTTCCTGGAATTTCTCAAGTCAACATACGCCAATTCTCCTGTCGATTTTTCATTGGTCCCAGATGGCCGGGAGCTTCAAATGGACGACTCTAGAAACGCAAGAATAGCCCGGAGCCGACGTGTTAAGAAAGATCTGGTTGAGCTCATCCAGCAAGCGGCAAAGACAAACAGTAATGACCAATGGAAGGGACTGCCAATTCGGGGCTGCGAGAGCAGCAGCGATGATATCGAGATACTGGTGGTTAGCCACTCCAACTTCCTGAAAGATCTTACGAATGGTAGAGGCTTCTGGCCTACCGAGTTTCGTACTTTCGAACTGGCTGGCATGTCAAATGTTGAACTTGGCGAAGCCAACACACCTGAAGACCTTATTGAGACTAAGGAGAGTAAAGAGAGACACCTTAACGGTCTGGAGAAACCAGATTCAGCTCCTTTTCAATGATGTGCTAGAAAGATAGTTCGCGTCTCCCTGCGATACCTAAAGGAAGTAATTAAAGCAAATGGCAATATCTCATGGCTTGATAACATTTACGAAATTCACAAGAGTCAAAAGAGTAAGTCATAAATTGCAAATATCATAAAATGTGACGACGAGTAGAATAGTGAGGAAGTGACATTTATTGTTAAGGAAAGTACCATAACTACCATTGCCCTCGTTGGATAGAAATCTCTCTTTCGATGGCATCCCACCCCAAAATTTATCCCATGCGACCAAAAGTAGGTTCTATAAAGCCAGTCCTTGCAGACCGCCATGATGTTGAAAGGGGCCAAAGCAAAGAAGTGAAGAGGTCTGTGAAGCAAAAATTCTATGTACATGCACCATCCAGAAATACCGAAAGGACTCAGAGGGGGTATGCCTGTAGACTCGGAGAGAAGCTACAAAAGTTAGTCTATTGAAGGAAAATATTTATAGCTGGCTTATAGCAACATCAGCAGCATGAGCTAATGCGTGTGCATCTCTCTTTGCCTTTCCGCAGGGTTGACCTGGACGACCACAGTGTTGAGCAAAGGCCTCAGCCTCGCGCTTTCCACAAGGCTGCCCTGGGCGACCGCAGTGTTGTGGCTCCGGAAGAGCATCTCTTCCGCAAGGTTGTCCGGGACGTCCGCAGTGTTGGGGTTCGGCAACAGCTTCGGCGATGGCCTCTGCTGCTCGGCGAAGTTTACCGCAGGGTTTACCGGGACGACTACAGTGCTGTGCTTCGGCTTCCGCATCTCTCTTTCCGCAGGGTTGGCCTGGGCGTCCGCAGTGTTGGGCTTCCGCATCACGAGCGATCTTGTCAGAGGCTGTGCTAATATTAGCTTGTGCACTTGAAGAAGGGGAATGGGGATAGGGGAGGGGCTGTGACTTACTCTCTCTGTCCTCAAGGTTGAGGCTGTCGTAGAAGGCATCGGCATCGCGTTCCTGGGTGGAAGCAACTACAGCGGCGAGGTCACGTGCAAGGCGCTTGGCTTCATAGCATGCTCCTCCGACGAGATTGCATCGTTCAGCGATCCCGACCTCTCGCTTTCCGCAGGGCTGACCTGGACGTCCGCAATGTTGGGGTTCTGGCTCGGCGAATGCCTCGGCCATGGCCTCAGCAGCTCGTCTAACTTTGCCGCATGGCTGTCCTGGACGACCGCAGTGCTGAGCAAGTGCCTCCGCATCTGGCTCTGGGAATGGAGATGCGTCGCGTTTGCCGCAGGGTTGACCGGGGCGCCCACAGTGTTGAGCAACTGGTGCGGCTTCAGCAATGGCTGAACGACCACATGGCTGTCCTGGACGACCACAGTGCTGGGCGTTGGCCTCAGGAAGAGCGATGGCGCTGGCAGACAAGATGATGACGCAGATTGCGCTTGTAAACTTCATGATGAAAGAAGTAGGAATATTAATTGAAAGTGGTTTAGGTGTGTGTGTTTGTAGTGTGGATTGCAGTATGCAAGTTGTATTTGAAGGTAGATCAGTGTGGTTTGTCTTGTTGATGAGGAAAGAAAGTTGGAGTCGATGGAGACGTGGCTCATATTTATAGATATCTATTCATCCTTGTTCAAGAAGAGTTACTCGAAGACCGAGTACACGAGGAGCCTCAATAAGAGTGTCAATGAAAGGATTGCCTCAATAGGGTGTCAATAGGTTGGTGAATAGGAGGCCTAGCCACTTGACCAATTCCAAATATAAAGACGACGCCAATCGATATTTGTGCCTATGATATCCTGTTGAGAGCATGGCAAAGGGATAATTCCTATAACTGATAAAGGGAGAAAACACTTTTGCGTAGAGAGGGGGTCGTTTTTGGTGGCATGTCCCGAAGATCTCTGCAGGAGACGATGCTATTGACCCCGCTCGGAGATTAATAAGTTACAGATCTACAGACTTGAAGGAACTCAAAGAAATGCCTAACTTGAGCGATCTTGTGAGACCTGGAACAGCCAAACTCGGAGAAATAGAAGTCATACGAGGCCTTCTAGAGTAACTTAGTCCCGCTAATCCGAATTCCCAAGAGATACTGAAAGAGATAGATGGACAGGTCGTTGAAACTGACAAAGAATGAGATGTAGTTGGATGAAAGGTTGCTGGCTATTGAAACCCATATTGGGCCGTTATTGAAGTCCTAAAATGGGTGTCAATAGAACTAGCGCAGTTTTTTTTTTTTCATTGAACCGTAAATTCACAACAACAAATTCACGACATAAAAATAAATAAGAAAGGATTTCGGATAGGCTCGATGCGGTGGCCCTTCTTCGAAGGACTGCATATGCGGAATCGCCGTTGAAAAGGGCAGAAATTGACATCTCCGTGGCACTTTCGAAAAAGTAACCAAAAGGAAGTGACAACTCGATCAATCAATCACTCAGACGGCTATGAGCATGTACTTGAATTTTTGTCCCAGTAAAGCTTCGGATCAGTAAGACTGCCCTGGGCAATTCTTCCAAACAGAACAGCTCTGCTCGAGATTCAGTGCTGCATTAAGATGCGTAACGGTTAAGGCACTACCTCATTTAAATAACCTTCTGGGTGGAAACCCGTTAAATATGCTGTGCTGGATGCGCATATATCTTTCTACGTCGGAATCATCGCAGGTGGACGCCCTCGCAGTGTGCGGAAGTCAAACTGTGAGGCGGGGCGTTGGGGAAATGTCACCTCTGGGGTGTTTGCCGATTGTGAAGCTCCCCTTAACCATGCAATGATACTTCAACGCTATCTGAGCTTCTTCCCGCTGGCACTGCATATTCAACCTTCACATCAAGCTCTAAGCTTCATGGGCCAAGACCACTTCAAGGCAACTGTTGTGATCGACGTACCAGTGATACCTGCAACATCTGCATTGGA
>Ga0302320_10024581_pt1 | contig 11746 bp, 22 predicted proteins | sample Bog_T0_3_FD_202130 | JGI IMG/M metagenome (GOLD analysis project Ga0302320, IMG submission 202130) | Peat permafrost microbial communities from Stordalen Mire near Abisko, Sweden - Bog_T0_3 | ecosystem: Environmental > Terrestrial > Soil > Wetlands > Peat | place: Sweden: Abisko, Stordalen Mire... | reverse complement strand
GTCCTACCAGGAAGATATTTGGAGATTTCAGCCCATTTGTTACCCATGGCTTTGTGACTCTTTAATAAAATAAAAGATATTTTTTTATATTTTATAGGTTTTTTTTTACTAGATAAAGAAGCCATTCTTCCATTTCAGCCCAGATGGTTTTGTTGATTTTAGGGTTTAAATGATTATGCCATCTAATTTTTTTTGAGTTATAAAGAGAAGATTTATGAATAAAAGACCTTTCTCTGCATTGTTTTCCTATTCTGCCTGGCAAATGATTAGCCACAAAGGTCCATTTTTGGGGACCGTACATCTGAACTAATTCAATAACTTTCAGATCTTCTTCCGAAGTCCAGGGTCCTTAAGGTAAAAATCATAAAATGAAAGAAAAATTGCAAAAGTTGTACTTTTTTTCCCTTTGACACTATCAGGATTTAAAATTTTTTGCCATCTGTGGAGACATTGGATATCAGTTCTACCCTATTAAAATAATAATTAAATATTTATGAAATAAAAATTATTGAAAATTTGACTAATTAAAAAAAAGAATATATATTATATTTAATAGCGTTTGATGGATAAAAGAAGAAAAAAAAAGAAAATTACTGGTAAGCGATCAGCGATCTTTTTCCAATTCTTTACAGGATTCTCGTTGATCGCTGAAAACAAAATATCGTCCTTTTTGAAAGAAATAAATCAATTTTAATTTAAAATAGACAAACCTCTTCTGGAGTCCAGACATCTCTATTTGTCTTTTTTGCTCGTTTTATGATTTTTTGATGGTTTTTGGGAGTGTTTGGGATGTCCTCCTCCTCAAACTTCATTGCTAAGTTCTCTTTTTTGTGACCGCAGGCAATTTCATGGGAAAATTCAGTTTTGGTATTAAACTTGAAATGGAAGTCATCATGTTTATTTTTGTGATACACACTAAAAAAATGATTGAAAAATGGAAAAGTTGGATAAAATACATTTCTTCTTCAGTTTTGCAGATGGAAGAACAGTAGAGGTCGGCCATTGAGTTTTTTGAAGGGTCTTGCGTTATTTTGACTTTTTGACAAATTTGAATTTAAAAAAATTTAAATTTGATTTTTTTTTTATAAAAAATCTCGTGTTATCTAGTATTTAAGTTTTTTTTTTTATTTTGAAAATGAAATCTTCTTTTGTTGAGAAAGAAAAAATAAATCAAATTTTTGATATTTAAATATAATAATATAATAAAATGAGAAGCATCACATCATCCAAAAAAAAATAAAAAAGCCATTTTTTCCAAAAAAATCTGCTTTGAAAAATTTGCATGAAAAATATTTGGTTTTTTTATAAAAACATATTTTTTTTATTTTTGTTTAAAGTTTTTCAAATATGTTTTTCCTCCTTTGTTTTCAAATTTCCTTAATTCTCGTGGTTTCTAACAGGATCCAATTCATGAAAAATATCGTTATTCCCAGTGAAAATTATATCATTTTCAATTATTCAATGCCCACCTCAACTTCGAGTTATGATGAGACAGTTATTACCCAATCTATTGAATTTCGTCTGGTATTTGATTTAAAAGGCTTTCTAAAAAATATTAATTAATTCCTTAATCATTTAGAAAAACCCTGGAGATTCAGCGACCTTTGATGTTTTTATGATAAATGATCAAAATGAATGGGAATGTTATATTGACGCTTTTAGCAAAAATCAAAACCGACCTTGTGATTTTCTTGATGACTCTGACAAAACATTTCTCAATGTCCAAAATAATAGAAAAATCGACTTTTTATCAACACAAGTGAAAAGTCTAGACTCAACAAACTATCAGGACAAAATACATTTTATTGTTGATAATACTAAATTCCCAGAAAATGGAGCAAATTATAAAAACCCTTTTGAAATTGAAGTGTTATATCATTTGGATTTAAAGCCCTCTGATTCATATTATTTGAAGGCGATATTATGTACAATATAAAAGAATGACTTAAAAAAAAAATTAATTTAAAGTGGGAATCGCTTTCGGAATCATTTTTGTTTTTTCATTTAGCGTGCTGATATATTGTTTTGTTAAATATCGAAAACATTCCGCCAAGCATGATGAGATCAAAGATGATAAAGTCAAGGGATTTTGAGAATATTATTTCATTGAGAGCATTTGAGAGTAATTTAATTAAATTTTTTCATAAATATATTATACCCAAGACTTATATGAAAAAAAAATTTTTTTTTTTTTTTTTTGTTATTTTTAATTCAAATCATGTGCTGCTGCCATTTGATTTTTTTTTAGTAAATGTATTGATTTCAATTAATGTGAGATTTTTAATCCTTTTTGAAAAAGGCAAGCATTTCTTTTTTTATATATATAAAATTATTAAATTTATTGAAAAATAAATAAAATAAAAGACCAAAAATGGAAACAAATAAATTAAATATCTATTTTTGCGGATCGATGCGAGGAGTTTCTGCAAATAAAACCACCTACATCAAAATGGTTGCAGAACTCAAAACTTATGGAAAGGTTCTAACAGAACATATTGTGGATCCAACCATTGAATATGCTTTAAACGATAATGAAATTTATCAAAAAGATTGGCAGGCCTTCAATCAAGCAGATTGTGTAGTAGCTGAAGTCACAGCCCCCTCTCATGGAGTTGGAATAGAGCTTGGATGGGCTATTTTAAAGCCAAATTTACCAATTTTATGTTTGTCTTTCAAATTAAAACAATACAACACTTCACCGCTAATTGCAGGATGCCCTTTAATCACACATAAAGAATATCAATCAGACGAAGAAGCTGTGCAAATTATTGATGAATTTTTCAAGACTCATTTTGATTTCAATGAAAGCACAAAGTCTTTTAAAAAAAAGGAACAAAAACTTTAAAAGCTATGAGAAAATGGAAAGTGCTTTGTGGGGGCTTATTTGCTTAAAAAAATATTAATATTAATATGAACAAAATACAAAAAAAAAAAATTAAACTGAAAAATATATATTTTTTTCTTGAAATAAAAAAAAAAATCATCAAATTCCTTTTTTTATTTGGATAAATTTAAATATGGAGTTCTCTGAAATTCAAGAAGTGAAAAATATGGTGGACTTCAGGTCATCAAAAATGAATGAGTTCATAAAAGAAAAAAATGAAGTTCCGGAGAGAAAGTTTTCCATCGAGCTTTTTAATAAATCTGATGAAGAATTAGATGATATTCTCAATGATATTAAAACAGAAGCTAACCAAACCCAAAATTCTGAATCTAAAGATCCGAAATCCAACGAAAAAGAGGTGCATTTTAATGAAAGTAAAATAAACAATTTCCAAATTTTGTTATTGATGAAAGATTCCCCCCAAAAAAAGGCGAAAGAGCCTGAATCTTCTTCTTCTCATAAACGGAATAAATCAGAAGGAGAAGCCTTGAAACAAGATCAAAATAAAAATTTCATGAAATTAAATGGAGAAGAAATCGAAAGTTCCCATAATGATAAATTAATCGCTCCATCTGCTTTATCAAAAAGAATATACAGTGACCATCAAGAAGTAAATATTCGGTTTGTTTTTCTATGATGGTAATTTAAGGAAATAGAATAGACCAGAGGGGAGAAACATTATAAAAATGATAAAAGTAGAGAGTATTATAATACTTTTGTTAGTTTTTATATTAATTAGGTGTATTTGTTCTCTACAAATCAAACAATCATGATTCCAGTTAATTTAAACAGCAAGATCTCAGATGTCAAAAGGGACCTATTATATAGATTGTTATTGGTTCAAAATATGAGGCAATATCTAAAATTTCCTTTTGATGAAAATTCATATGTTATTGGGTCAAAGACCACCAATGAAAATGAAAAAGGTCAAATTTTCGAGAATGACAAACCTTTCTGTGAATATAATGTTGAAGAAATAGTAATATTTGTTATTTTTCTTATTATTTAATTAAAAAAAGCTTTTAATTGATAATAATGGAAGATTCTCTCGGAAAACAAAGGAAATTTATAGCTTATCTTCAAATTCCGTAAAAAAATAATTTAATTTAAAATATTGCTGGAATAATTAAGAAAATTCAATTATTTGTCACTCTCAAAGAAGAAAACTTCAAAATAGAGATTTCATTGGATTACGATAAATATGTCAAGGATATTTTAAGAGTGCTTCAAGAGACAACTCAGGTTTTATTAGATATATATAATGTCTAAACTATTAATTAGCTAAATCCAAAAAAATATATGATAGTAGCTTTAACTAAAAATTTAGAAGTAAAAGTTTTTGTATGGTTTTTTGGAAAAATTATTATTTTAATTTAAAAGCCCGAAGAAATTGACTTGAATATGCCTTTGTACAAATTAAAGACCAATAAATTAGAGGTGAATAATTTTAAACTATTTAAGATTTTTTTTTTTTTTAATCATAGATTGTGAAAAAAATATATGCAGATGAGCCAAACCCTCTCTTGGAGGATTCTTTTCGATTTGAAGAAATTCCAGAAGAAGAGGACCCTTCTTCTATTTTAATGAATGAGATAAATGCTTCCAAATATGAAGTTTCATATTTTAATAATGTAAAATTTATTTTAAAAAACAAAAGGAATTTGAAGTTATAAAAATCAATGAAAGGGGAGCAAGACAAAAACGATTATTGGGGATAGATCAATTCAAAATTTATAACAAACCTTTTAAAATTTCCTTTTTTGTGAAAGTTTTCTTCTGCAACGAAAACCGAGAGTTTTAATTTTGTATCAAAAATTTGTTTAATTGTTTAATTTTTAGCAATATGGCCATTCAAAATCCAGAGAGATTAATTGAAGATATTGTTGATTTAGAAATTATCCCGAAACAACCGAAACAGTTTTATATTTTGGTGAAGGATGAAAAAATCAAAAGAAATAAGAAAATTGTTTACGAGACGAAAAACACAAAAATTACAGGCTATATTTTCGCCAAACTGAAATTTATAATGTAAATTAAAAAAAATTATATTAAATTCTCAATCAAATAAATCAGAATGGAAGACAAAAAAAAACAGGCTGGCCAAAGGCAAACAATAGTTCAACCCAAAACATAAGTTGATATATTACTTAAATTGTTTAATTTAAAAAAAAATCAAATGGGGTTTTTAAAACAAAACATTTTAAGATGAAATTCATATTTTATTTATAAATTATCGTAATGAATAATTGATATGTTAAGTTAATTCTATGAAGAAGAAAAAAAAACTTAGTCATTTAATGAAAAAACTGAACAAAGAATTTATCTATATAATGACATAATTATATATATTAAAAAAACTATTTTAATTTACTATATTTTGTTTGAAAAAGATCCTGAATTTTTTAATACTTAATATTTTTTCAAAAATTAAAAATTTTTTTTTTATTTGAAATTGTAATATTTCTTTATTTGGAGTTTTACCTATTCCATGAACGAAAATTTTAAGAATAGCTTCAAAACACGATGATTTAAAATAAACTTTTTGCTTCACCGTTTCACATAAATTTTGTAATCTTAAACATTCATTTTGTGTGAATTTATTTATCATTGAAAATCACATCATTCAAACAGTTTTTTATGAAAACAAAAGAATAAAAAGAAATCATTAATGGATTTACAGAAAATCCAAATTTCACTCTTTTTGCAACCTTAAGAAATGGTTGAGATTCCAATAATATTTTGAGTTTTATGAAATATAATTGGAGTGAAAATTAATTTAATTATTCATAATTTATTCTGGAATAGAAGGTCTCAATGGCAGTTTTCGGCGAACGAAATGATCTGTTATCAATATCTCAACTGTATTTTTGAGACACCACTCTGCAAAGATATAAGCGTCATCATTTATGTCCATGTTCTCGAGTATTCTTATCTTACTAGGAAAGATTGAGTAAAATCTTGTTATGATGAAACCATCATACAGTTGTTTTGTCATTGCAGTTATTTCATCTTGACTAATTAGTTCCTTTTCTTCTTTCTTAGAGGCCGTACTATAAACTTGATTTTGGTAATCAAAAACTGAATCAACAATAAGATTTTTCCCGGCTTGAATTTGCATGCCAAATAAGTCCATAAATCTTGAGTCCCTTAAAATTTTCCCTTTCTAAGGTAAATACTAGGTTTGGGGAAAAAAAAATTTTAACTTACAGCTAATGATGGTCCAGAAACAGCAGAAAAAGTTGACTCATTTTGGTTGATCAAGTCAATTTTGAAGACATTAGATTGCGTTTCATTTTGACAAACATTTTCAACAAGTTCCTTTTTCATCATTTAAGATTTTAAAAAATAATGATTCCTAGGCTTTAAAATTTTGTTCTTATATAGATGGTGCGTAATTTAAAGCTTAAAAAGATAAAATAAATAAAAATAGAGAAATTTAATTTTGATCATTTTTAAAAATTAACTATAGAATTCTGACTCAAAATCGATTTTATTTAAAAGTTTCAAAGCTAAATTCAAACCCAAAATTTAAACAAAATCAAAATCAAAACAAAAGAATCAAAATCTTAAAATGAGTCCAAAAGAAGTCCCAAAAGCAATTTATGAAAAGTATGAATTTCTGGGTTATTCCCAGATTCTGATCCAAGCAGCATATGATATCTGCCCCAACCCCGAGAATGAAAATGTTATGTTGGATACTATTTTGAATCTCCAAAAAGAAAATGAAATTCTATTGGGCAATTCAAACAAAGTACATTTTACAAAAAAAAAACATAATTTAATTTAAATAAAGGCTGTGCCTGTTGGAGGTGGAATCCAAGATGATGAGATGGATGTGAATAAAGCCATCATGGAATCATTAAAGACTGCTCAAGAGCAGAATGTTTTCGTGGAAACAGCAAATCCAATTGATAGGAAAAGGAAAAGTGGGACTCCTGTTGGTTTGAAGAACATTGGAAACAGTTCATATCTTAAATTTTATGTTTTTTCTGATGAAACTAAAATTTAGCGTGTTATTTCAATTCTTTGCTGCAAACTTATTTTATGTATCCTCAATTCGTGAAGGAAATCATGGAATTCAAAGAACCAAAGACATTGTCTATCGAGTAAAATCATAAAAAATATAGATAAAAAAAATTTTATCTCATTTTTAAAGTGATACCTGCCCAGATAAAGCGAGAATTTTGGTATTGACATGAAATGAAAATAATTTTAATTTTAATCGATCTAGGCGTCTATCAAATTAGTGAAATCCCTGCAATTTCTCTTTGGGATAATGATATTTAGTAAAAAGAAATATGCAGATCCCTCTGCCGTCCTTAATTCAATGATCGATGACTTCGGTAAATTATTAAATTCATTTGCTTTTTTACTCAAAATTAAAATTAATTCTTTTTTTTTTTAAAAAACATTAATTACAATTTTTCTTTTAAAGGAAAGGTGATTCCCATCGGTGATCAAAAAGATATAGGGGAATTCAATCTGAATTTTTTGGCAAGAGTCGAAGAAGCCTTACTTCAACAAGACTCCAAAAAATCCATGATGCAAATTGAAGAAGAGCACAAAAAAAGTGAAAATTATGAAGGCAAATTTTTAAGCGGAAGTGGTAGCAAATCTGACAAACTCTCACTCGGAAGCGGAATCCAAGAGTCTGAAGATAAGTTAATCCAAAAAAAATTTATAATGACAAATGATGATCATCTTGTATTCAAATTGTTCTTTGGAAAAACCTTGAGGTACATGACCTACAGTGAAGAAGGGCTAAAAGTATCTAAAATTTTTTAAATTTATAAAAAATTATCAAAAATAAGACTGAACAAATGGAAGAAGAACCTTTCAATATGATAATTTTGGATTTAAACTGTAAGAATTTGTATTCTAGTTGGGAAGAATCTCTTTTTGAAATTATTGACGACTACAAAAACAGCAAGGTTATAATAATCTTAATTTTATTACTAAAGTAAACCTTTTTAATAGGGCGAAATAATTCCAGCAAGCAAGAGCTCATTCATTAAATCTCCACCAGGCACCTTATTTTTTCAATTGCAGAGAGTAGTGTTCGACAAGGAAAAAGGAATAAAGAAAATCAATGACAAATTTACATTTGACAAAGAAATCTACATAGATAGAACCCTCGATGAAAATAAGGCTGTTTTTATTAAAATTCGAGAGAAGGTTCAAAAATTAAAGGATAGAGTGAAATGTTATGAAGAAGCTCTCAAAAAAATCAAAAACTATAACAATTCCGATATCAATTTGTTATCAATTTTGTCCCAATCAAAGGAATTTTTGTTAGCTCAAAATGAAAAACCAATGGAACTTGAAGGAAACCTTGAATTATTGATGCCAACATATGTCGGAGGTGAATCAGAGAAAGACCTACATCATTTCGTTGGGATACTCGAAAAATACAAATATTCTTTAGAAAAAAGAGTGTTTGAATTGGAAACTCGACTCAACGAATTAAATCAAGAAATAGAAGATTCCTATGCAGGATTAAGGAAAATCAAATACAAATTGCTCTCTATCATGATCCATGAAGGAAATGCTGGTAAAATATAGAACTAATTTTTAAAACAGCAAATTTAATTAGAGTATGGACATTATTATTCGTATATTTGTGACTTTCAGCAAAACATTTGGAGAAAATATAACGATTCTCATATTACTCAAGTGAAGGAAGAAGTACTCATGACAGAAGCTATTGGTAATATATCCAAACAAAAAAAATTTAAATAATTTTTAATATATTAGGAGGAACAAATAACATAAATGCTTATTGTCTTATTTATGTTCTGGAAGAATTGGCAATGCAATTCGATAATAATTTGCCTTTAAGAGCATATTCTTCTTTTGAAGATGGAATCATCAACGATTTTTACACCCAATTGCTTTCGGAAACCAGCGTCTTCAAGGAAATTGAAACAGATAATTTGAAGTTTATGCAGGAAGTGGAAGAATACACCGTCCGTCAGAAATTAAAGACAATTTTCGAAGATTACCAAAGAGAGTTCCAATACATCAACGAAGTCGAGCGAAAATTAAAGGATAAAATAGAAAAATCCGAAAACAAGAAAATTACAATTAATCCAATCCTGAACTTTTGCATTTTCCTCAGATTTCACGCCAAAAATAAAGATAAAAAATTGGAATCTTTGATCAATTGGTGCATCCTAAATCATTGTTTCGTGATGAGCTGTCCTGAATTGAAATCACTTGAAAACTTCAAGAATTTTCCAATGTTTTGGCAGGAAAAGCTGAATGAACAATTGAAAAAACTCAATGCGTTGAATAAATACAAGAGTGTTGATTTGGAAATCAATATGGGTCTTTATAAAGAATTGCAAAATGAATATATTGAATCGACTTGCTTTGTTTCAATTGCTACATATTTCCTCAAAAAAGCTGTTGAAGGAAACTTTAGAGATTCCTTTTTTGCAGCGATTTATTTGAGAAGAAATTTGGAAGGCTCAACCAATCAATTTTTTATGAAAGTTCAATCAGAATTCATTAAGATTATTGCACTGTTTTTCTGTACAAAAATACATGAATACTTAAAGATCGAGAGTTTCGATGAAGTAATTAATTTAAAATTTATTTGAAAATTAAATTTAAAAAAAGATCAAAGAACATTGGTATTTATTGGATTTCATTGCAAGCCAACAAATTCCAGAACAGGATTTAAAATTTCAAATTAAAGTCTGGCTGACTGATGTTTTGGGATTAGCCAAAGAATACACAAAAAATGAAGAGATCATTGCTGCTTCAAACAATTTCTTAAATGATTTTGGAAAATGCACAATTTCGATGGAGGAATTTGGTATTGTCGAACCGAAAGTAATCATTTTATTTCATATTACTTAATTTTTTGTTGTTGTGAATTTTTCAAGGATTTCTCAATAATGTTAAATCAAAATGCTATTGAAAACGACCCTCATAAAATTGATACTTTCAAGGAAGTTGATGTTTTAACCGATGACTTTTTCCTCAATTTTAAAATCTTCCAAAGCAAATATGAAGTAAATTATGTGATTAAAAGATAGCTTTTTTTAAATTTGATGTAGAAATGGTGCCAAGCAATCAGAGCCATGAATCAACATTTCAAATCTAACAAGGTCCCTTTGATGAGAAAGGATTTAGAAAATTTGGGAATTTTTTAATTGGAAAAAAATGAATTGTAAAAAAAAACAACTGAAATTCAAAAAATTTTTTCATTCTGATTTTAAATTTAAAATTTTTTTTTATAACGAGAGAGAAAAACAAAATATAAAAAAATTCAATAATTTATGTCATTTTAATGAAATTTTTTTTGATTAAAAAAAATTAATGAAAAAAAAAGGAACAAACAACCCAATCACATTTGGAGATGGAGATGAATCTGAAGAATTCAATTTATTCATAAAAGGCTTTGTGATTGGGATGCCGACAAATTGTATTATCTTGGAATATTTTGTAACTCTTAAAATAAATTTCACAAAATAAATAAGCGTACCATTTTTTAGTGGTTATTTGAGCCGATAAAGGAGAATCCTTTTGAATATTACTTTAATTTTTATTTTATGCTCTTTTGTTATTTCATGGTATTGATTTGCTATTATCAATGTATGAAAATCCGCAACCATGCTCCTTCAAGAGTAATTGCATTTGTTTTTTTTTAAGTAATATTTTGAATTTTTTCTGAAGAAACCTCCCAACAACGAAACTCTTACCAATAATCAAGACAAAAATAATAAGATTTGCGATGTGTGCAAATCATGGAGACCGCCACGGGCAGTTCATTGTATAAGTTGCAACATGTGCACTCTTAAATATGATCATCATTGCCCTTGGATTTTGAATTGTGTCGGTCTTAAGAACCACAAATCTTTTTATTTATTTTCGTTTTATCTGATGGTATTTCAATTTTTTTTTCATCATATAAATCTGAATTAAAGATAGGATCATTGCAATATTGCTGGAGAACAATTCTCTTCATTATGCATATGAACAATGTTTCTAATAACAATGTTGCTTCCTTTTATTTCTACATTTATTGGATAATGACTTCAATTATTTTGATGCCTTTAACCTTAATGTTTTTAGGTGAGAATTTGTTTTTTTATTCAAAACTATAATTTAATTTTCATAGGTCTAACTTTCTTTCATTCATTGCTTGCGGCAAAAAATTTGACTTCAGAAGAACCGTTTGAAGAAGAAATTTTTAAATTACCATGCTTGCCTACTTCATTGGATATAGAAAAAGTTTTAATTTGAGGAAATAAAATAATAATATTTTTAGCCCAACATCTATGATCGAGGATTTTTAAGCAACATTTCCAATTTTTTGGGAAATTCATATTTCTTTTTTTGGTTTCCGACTAAATGTTCTTATGAAAATGATGGTATTAAAAAAAATTAATAGCTTAAAAAATCTGAAAAAGGGACAATGATTTTAAACAATCCACAACTGAATCCCAAAGATCTCCAAGAGAAATTAGGAATAGATCAGCTTTATTACAAACCAGATGAATTGGCAAAACAAAAACATGATTTCACCAATTATATTAAAGAACACGAAGAAAAATTCAAAAATTTCAATTTCAAAATAAATGAGAAAATCTATGAATTTTGGAAAAAGAAAGAATTGGAAACCTTCTAAAATGATCAAATTAAAATAAGTTTAGAGATTTTATTTTTATTTAATTATAAAAAAAATTAATTTTCTTTTTTCTTTTTTTTTAATTATTTCCTTTTTTTAAATAAAAATTATATAAATTTTGTACTAGACCAATTTATTAATTTATAAAATTTAATAATCCAGATCTGATTAAAATGTCTTCAGTTTCTTATTTCCCAGAACTCTACATCTATACCTTTATTGCA
>Ga0302320_10024580_pt1 | contig 11746 bp, 20 predicted proteins | sample Bog_T0_3_FD_202130 | JGI IMG/M metagenome (GOLD analysis project Ga0302320, IMG submission 202130) | Peat permafrost microbial communities from Stordalen Mire near Abisko, Sweden - Bog_T0_3 | ecosystem: Environmental > Terrestrial > Soil > Wetlands > Peat | place: Sweden: Abisko, Stordalen Mire... | reverse complement strand
GGCGGCAATTGGGCGCAGAATCGCATGATATTCAGCGGTTTGGCGCATTCAACGGCGCCATGAGCAAATAACAGAAAATGCTGAGGGGTGGACTGGAACTTTCCGATAGCGTCCCCATCTAACCTAATGAGCGAGTAAGACGCTCCCCGCTCTTCTCCCTGAGCGGGAATGACCCGGTTTGTCATCCCCATGCCGGGTTGGTCTGCCTCGGTGGCTGCTTAGCAACCACCGGGGCCTTTTTTTATGCGCCGTTCAGCCAGCGATCCATCACCTCGCGCACTTCTTCTAGACCTTGGGAGTCATGTGCTGAAAACAATTGCGCCGTGACCGAGGTGTCGGAGCAGGCGGCCTGGGTTTCGCGCAGCACACGCTGTCCGTCCCGGCGATTCAACTTGTCCGCCTTGGTGAGCAGCACATGGGCGAAGCGGTCGCGGGCGAGCACCCACTCGAGCATGCCGGCATCTTGGGGGCCCATACCGCGGCGGCTATCGACTATCAATACCAATCCAACCAGCGACTCCCGCACGTTGAAATAGTGTTCCATGAGCTGCAGCCAGTGAAGCCTCACCCTTTCGGGCACCTTGGCGAACCCGTACCCCGGGAGGTCCACCAGACGCCGGTCCGGCGCCAATTCGAAGAAATTGATCAACTGCGTGCGCCCCGGGGTACGGCTGACCCGGGCGAGGCCCGAACGCTGGGTAACGGCATTAATGGCCGTGGATTTGCCCGAATTGGAGCGTCCCGCGAAGGCGATTTCTCTGCCCACATCCGGGGCGAACTGATGGGTCTCGGCCGCGCTGGTCAGGAATTTCACAAAGGGGTAGATCGACATGGCGGCTGCTTGAACGCAAATTATTGACTCTAGTGTACAATTTAGAGTCGACAGCAGGTCATATAAGCGAAGGGGTTACAGGCGATCATGAAGCGGCTTTGGATTCTCGCAGCAACAATTTCCGGCGCGATCGTCAGTAATTCCGCCCTGCCGGCCGGCAACGTCCAATCCGGCGCCGCCAAGGCGGTCGTTTGCCAGGCTTGCCATGGTGCGAACGGCAACAGTAACAATCCCCAGTGGCCCAGCCTCGCAGGTGTCGGAGCGGATTACATTGCGGACCAGCTGAAGAACTTCAAGGAAGGCAAACGCAATAACCCGGTGATGATGCCGAACGCCATGTCCTTGAGTCCGGACGATATGGCCGATTTGGGTGCCTATTTCGGCAGTTTGACCAATACGGGGTTGGAAGCGGATCCCTCCTACTGGCAGGCAGGGCAAAAGCTGTACCAGGGTGGGGACACGGCGCGCGGCATTCCCGCCTGCATGGCCTGCCATGGTCCGACCGGCTACGGCAACGAACCGGCGAAATTTCCGGCGCTGCGCGGCCAACAGTCGGTTTATTTGGCGAAACAATTGAATGACTACGCGTCGGGTACCAGGACCACCGGCCCGAACGGCATCATGCAGACCATCGCCAAGCGCTTGTCGCCGGACGATATCCGCAACGTATCGTCGTACCTGCAAGGCCTACGCTGATAATGCGCCTTCGACACTTGGCCTTCGGGTTAGGGTTGGCGCTGAGCTTGGCTGCCTGCGGCAGACAGCAGGCCACCGGTCAGCGTTCGCCGGCGGTCACTCCGCCGCCTGTCGCGCAGACTCATGCCGCCGCCGCCGGCCAGCAAAAGGCCGCCGAGCAGGCGTCCGATGTGCCGTCGAAAATCACTCGCATGAACGAAGATGGTTCCGAGACCGTCGAGGAAGTCACAAGCGACAGCGGCGCTCACAACCCGATTCTCGCGGCCGTTGCGTCCACGGTGGCCGCCTCGATGTCGGCGGCCTCCGCGGCTGCCACGACGACCGCACCGACTCCTTGGCAGGAAGGCGTGAATTACACTCGCATCGTGCCGGCCCAACCCACGTCGGTTGGCGCGGGCCAAGTCGAAGTGCTGGAGTTTTTCTGGTACGCCTGCCCGCACTGTTATGCGATCGAACCCATGGTCGAAAAGTGGAATAAGGCCAAGCCGGCCTACATCAGCTTTTCGCGCGTCCACGTGACCTGGAGCGAGGGTCATCGCTCCCTGGCGCGTCTGTATTACACCCTGGAAGGCATGGGCAAGCTGGATCAGGTACACGGTGAGATTTTCAAAGCCATTCATGTCAACGGCAACGCCTTGGTCGCCAACGACCCGACCGACACGAACGAAACGGAACGGATTCAATCGCTGTTCGTGAAGAAGTTCGGCATTTCGGAAGACGATTTCAAAAAGGCTTATCACTCCTTTGCGGTGGACACGGCGCTGCAAAAGGCCGACCAGTTGATGGAACGCTATCGAATCGACGCCGTACCCACCTTCGTCGTCAACGGCAAATACATTGCCGATGTGCATACCGCCGATGGACCGGAACGGCTGATGTCGCTGGTCAGCGATTTAGCGGCGCAAGAGCACAAGCGCTAGAGGACATTCCCGAGGCGCTTGGGCTTTAGATCGATGAGCATTCAGCTCAACGGTCTGCAACAGCGTGCCAACGTCTCGCCGCGCCGCACCGACGATTTAGCTGCGCTGCACGACGAACATAATGCTTCATTCCCGAGAATATGTGCATCTGCGTGCGGCGCGTGTTGCACGGTCGATGCAATTTTGTGACGCATGTCGCACGGAGCTTTCGCCGGGTTGGAGGATGCTGGTGAAGCCCATAGGTCGCGATGAAGTATCCATAGCCATGACGGATTTTCGTCCATCCAGTGACACGCCGCGAAAGGATGGCGCAGTACGTTTCCAGGGCGTCCGCGACAGAATCCTGGTGGGATTGGTGTTGTATACCTTGGTTCGCACCGGCGCGGCGCTGGCGGGCGATCAAGCCGCGGTGACCCGCGTTCCGTTGGATATAGCCATGGGCGACTTTGGTCAGTCTCCGCCGTTGACTACTTCATCTATCAGGCCGCCCGCGGACTACGCGGCGTCTATCGACACCGGCAACAGGGATTTCTCGAGCACCGATTTTCGCCCGCGGAAGGCGAGCCTGTTCGACCGCGATCCTTCCGTGGCTGTTTTTGACGACACGCCCTTGCTTCACGCCACCACCGTTTGGCAGCGGCTGAGTGACTACAAGTCGCATGATCGCGTGCGGCTGCTGACTCTGTGGGAATCGCAAGGCAGCACGATATCTCTGCAGGCCGGCAGAAAAGGCGATCCTTCGCTGCAATGGACCAGCCGATTGATGAATCGCGGCGGATCGACACGCGGCTTGCTGGATCGCTGGTTTTCCGTGTCGCTGGCCAACGCGGGAAATAGACTGCGCGGCGTGTCCCGATCGATGAATACGCCTGCACCCTCCAAGCAGATGAACATGCCGGTGAATGCCGGGCTAAAGTGAGCCTTTGATCCGCCCTGAATGGAGGGTTTTAGATCGACTTTTTGGCTGAAATGGTGGGCCCGACTGGATTACCCGGCGCTGCGGGGCCGCCCTAAAGGGCGTTATCCAGGCTTCGTTTCACTGACTCATGGCTTCGCCTGTCAGTCATAATTGCAGTGATTTGTAGTGCGCCCGACTGGATTCGAACCAGTGACCCTTGGCTTCGGAGGCCAATACTCTATCCAGCTGAGCTACGGGCGCATCGGTTGGGCTGGCGATAGTACTCGCCGTCGGCAAGGGCCGTCCAGCCTTCCCGACCACCCGTGCGCACTGCCGGCCTAGGGCTCCGGTCGGTGGCATACCGCTTCCACATTGTGGCCGTCAGGGCCGATGACGAAGGCGCCGTAGTAGTTTGGATGGTATACCTCGCGAATTCCCGGCGGCCCGTTGTCGCTGCCGCCGGCGGCGAGGGCTACCGCGTGGAAGGCCCTGACCTGATCGCGATTGTCGGCCATGAACGCGATATGCATGGGCGAATGGGCCTGTGCGCCCAGTCCGAACCAAAGTTCGGGTTTGCCGGCTTTTCCGAGACCCGCCCACCCATGAACTTCCGTGATCAATTCGATGCCGAGCGGCGCCAACGCCCGGCAAAAAAACTGCTTGCTCCGATCGTAGTCGCTGACGGTCAATCCGATATGGTCAATGATCATGGTGATTCCCAACGGTTCAGGTGCGTATTCGGTGACTCGCGCGACGGCTCAGCGCCACGAACAGACACCCCAGGGCGATGAACACGAACAAGAGTCCGAACGCATTGCGCAGGGTTCGTCCGTAGCCTAGGGCTGCCGCGTCGATGAAAGGATACGGGTAGCTGCCGATGATCCTGCCGCGAATCAGCGCGTACACCAAGTACAACGTCGGATAGATGCTCCAAGTCACCGCATTCATCCAGCCAAGCTCGGCCTTGGAGGCAGCGAACCACCAGTAGATCACGTAAAGAGCGGGTACGACGTAATGCAGCAGCACGTCTGCCATCAGACGCGCCCCTTGCGGATTCCAGGTATGGCGCAGCAGAAAGTGATAACTGAGTCCGACAAACAAAATGCTGGTGGCAATGCCGGCCACGGTGCCCGGCCGCGAGAACCATCTACCGAGAGTCGATGAAGGCGTCGCCAACGACAGCGTGAGCGACACGCAAATCAGCAGATTGGTCAGCACAGTGAAGTAACTCAAAAAGATTTCCAGGCCGCCGGCTATGGATTTGCCGTGCTGTGACGCCAATTGCAATGACAGGTAACACTGCAACAGAACGCTGAACCACGCGAGTAACGCGAGATAGAGGGCGAATGCTCTGTTCGCCTGCGATGCGCTGTTCATAGGCGATGCGCCCTTCGTTGGCGGAATGCAATTTCCAGCTTATCGAGAGCCGGTCTGCGGCAATCCATCGAAGAAATCGACGACACCGGTCTCGAGCGAGTACTCGGCGCCTACTACCATCAATCCGGCTTTTTGGATCAACTGCTCGATGATTTCCGAGCCGTGCCGCAGATGTCTCACCGATGCTCGGATATTGGCTCGGACCGCTTCGCGGGCCAGTGCACCCAGATCATACTTGAGATCGGTTGCCAACAGACCTTCCACCGAGGGCCGGATAAGCTCCACGATGGAGTGCAAATTACGCGACTGGTTTTCTATGGGCCGCTGCAGCTGCTGGAGCGTGGTCGCGATGGCTCCGCATTGCGTGTGTCCCAGGACCACCACCAGCCGTGTCCCGAATTGCTCGGCGGCGAACTCGACGCTGCCGATGAGCGAAGGCGCAACGATGTTGCCCGCGACCCGAATGACGAACAAGTCGCCCAGTCCTTGATCGAAGACAATTTCGACCGGTACCCGCGAGTCGGAACATCCCAGAATGGCCGCGAACGGTTCCTGACTGGTCGTCAACTCGAGTCGGCGGTGCCTGCTGGTAATGGCGTCCCGGTTGCTGTTATCCGACACGAAACGCCGGTTTCCGTCCTGCAAAAGAGCGAGCGCATCCCGAGCCAGAATCATTTATGACAGATGGCCGGCGGAGCGACCGCGATATCCGAAGAGGCGGGCGGGCAGCAACAGAACCGCTCGCAGCAACGCAAACAGGGCATCGAAGGTAATGCCGATCAGGCGAAACGGCAGCGACAGGAGCCATACCACAGGCCAGAGCACGATGGCCAAGACGGCCAGGGGCCAGCACAGCACCCACAGCAGGCACCAGCCGATAATCGCGAGCAAGGCTTTCACAGAGATCTCTCCACGGTTCCTGGATGCAACATTAACATACCCTCGAACCGCCGTCCTTTTCGGGCCCCGTCAGCGCTTCCGCTGCCTGATCGAGTCTTTGATGTATTCAACCCGCCGAAAGCGCAGTGCCGACCAGTCTTCGTCGATCGCCACCTGACGTACCGAATCAAAGCCGGCAGCGCGAATAACCTGCCAGCCGGTATCCCTGTTGAATTCGCAGGTGTAGCGCTTTGAGGAGCCCTTGGGGTATGCGAACCACAGCAGCGCGTCGCCTTCGGAACAGACAGCGAGGATTGTCGACAGGCGATCAAGCTCAGCCTGTTGCAGGGCGAAAGCCAGCGCGAATTGAACGGCAACGGGTCGCTTCGGATTTCGCAGTATCGTGACGTTCTCGAGTCGCGCAAGTTCGGGCTCGAAAGACGTGGGCGCATTGAATACGACAACCTCTCGCTGCGCCTTCAAATTGAGCTTCTGGAATATGGACGTCACGGTCACTCGCTCCTTACACTTCGCACCGTTGAGGATCGCTTGCTAACGATCCTGCGCCAACGCGAGGCGGATGCCCACGAATACAAACAGGCCGCCCACGCAGCGATTGACCCAGGTCTTGACCCAGCCGGCGGCGGCGAGCCGGCCGCTGATTCGCGCCGTCGACCAGGCGACGAATAAATTCCAGATCGTGCCGTTCAAATCGAAAATCACGCCCAGAATCAGAAATGCTAGTGGCTTCGACGCGGCACCCGATGAAACGAATTGCGGCAGGAACGCCAGAAAAAACAGCGCCACCTTGGGATTGAGGACATTGGTGAGAAAGCCTTGAAAAAATATGCCCCGCATCGAGGTCTGCCGGTTTATGGTGGAAACCGCCAAAGGCTGAGTCGAGCTCTTGGATCGAATGAGTGAAATGCCCAGGTACATCAAATAGGCGGCGCCGATGATTTTGAGGACGGTGAACGCGGCTGCGGATGCGGCGAGCAATGCCGACAAGCCCATGGCGGCCGCGCTTACATGCAGCAGCGCGCCGGTTCCGATTCCGAGCGCGGCCACAGTGCCGGCTCGCGTGCCTTGGGTGGAACTGCGCCCGACGATGTAGAGGGTGTCGGGACCGGGTGTCACATTCAATAGCAGCCCGGACAGCACGAAGAGCCAGAGGTCATGAATACCGAACACGATTTCTCCCTGCGGCGTTGCACTAGCGCTTACGCGCCGTGACCTCGATCTCGATTTGCATGCGGGGATCGGCCAAGCCGGCGGAAATCATGGTGGCCGCCGGTCGAATCGTGCCTAGATATTTGCGCAGTATGGGCCAGCACTCGGGAAACCGGACGGCATTGGGCACCAGATACGTGACGCGTACGATATCCGCCAACTCGGCACCCGCCTGCCGCAGAGCCGACTGGATGTTCTTCAGGCATTGTTCGGTTTGCTCCAGCAGATTGTCTGAAATAGTCATGGTGGCGTAGTTAAAGCCGGTGGTTCCGGAGACGAATACCCAGTCGCCATCGACGACCGCGCGCGAATATCCGATGTCCTGTTCGAATTGCGATCCTGAGCTGATCAATTGCCGGGTCATCGCATACTCCTGGGATAGTGTGCGCGGATTGGGTCGGCGCTGTGCCATGGGACTCGGTGTTCAAGCCAAACCTCGGAGGTCGGCGGGAACAAGGCGGGATTGTCCAGCGAGGCGGTGGTGATATCGATGGTCGTCGGACTTTCGGCCGTTTCGTACGAGATCTGGCTGCCGCACGTGCCGCAGAACTGGCGGACGACTCCCAGTGAGGATCGATAGATATGCGGGTGGCCCGACAGCATGTCGACTTGTCCGCGGTCGAACGTCAGCCACGCGACCGCCGACGCGGAATTCGCCCGACGGCAGGAGGCGCAGTGACAAACAATGGAGAAAACAGGTTCTCCGGAAATGCGAAAGCGAATTGCCGAACAGAGACAGCCGCCTTGATTGATTTGCATGGTAGCTCCGGCACTGGGATCGGGTGGAATCTTAGCAAGACCGCGCGGCAGCGAATATGGGGCGGTGCTGCGGCGTGGAGGGTCGTGGACTATGGGTTCCCGGTCGGTCCGGTTATATTGGAGAGTATGGCCGAAACGCTGCAAGTTCAGTGCTGTATCGCCGGGGGCGGGCCGGCCGGCATGATGCTCGGGTATTTGCTGGGACGCGCGGGAGTCAAGACCGTCGTCCTGGAGAAACACGGAGACTTCCTGCGTGATTTTCGCGGCGATACGGTTCACCCGTCGACCTTGATGATCATGCAGGAACTCGGGCTGATCGAAGATTTTCTGAAATTGCCGCACTCCGAGATCCGCGCATTGTCCGCGCAAATCGGCGAGCACGAGGTGAAGGTCGCGGATTTCTCGCGCATCGCCGCGCCTTGCCGATTCGTGGCGCTGATGCCGCAGTGGGATTTCCTGAATTTCCTCGCCGACAAAGGGCGGCGCTTTCCGTCCTTGAACGTCCTGATGTCATCGCGGGTCACGGGCCTGATCGACTCTTCGGACCGGGTCGTAGGCGTTAACGCCACCACGGCGACCGGTCCCATCGAGGTGCGCGCCGATCTGGTGGTGGGTTGTGACGGCCGAGGGTCGACGGTGCGGTCTGCTTCAGGTCTGGTGGTTCAGGATTTGGGTTCGCCCATCGATGTGCTTTGGTTTCGTCTGTCGAAGAGATCCGGCGATCCGGGTGAGGTGCTGGGACGTCTGCAAGCCGATTCGATGATCGTGACCATAGATCGAGGCGAGTATTGGCAATGCGCGTTTGTGATCGGTAAGGGGGGTATTGGGCGGGTCCATGCCGTCGGGCTCGAAGCATTCAAGGCCGCCATCGCGGCGGGTGCGCGCTTTTTGTCCGACCGGGTGGACGAACTGAAATCCTTCGACGACATCAAGCTCTTGAGCGTGACGGTCGACCGGCTGAGAACCTGGTCCAAGCCAGGACTACTGTGCATCGGTGATGCGGCACATGCCATGTCGCCGGTCGGGGGCGTGGGCATCAATCTGGCCATCCAAGATGCGGTGGCGACGGCGAATCTTCTCGCGGCGAAGCTGAAGTCCGGCTCGCTGCGCGATGGGGATCTTGAGTCGGTACGGCGGCGGCGGCTGTTTCCGGTCCGGGTGATTCAGGGGATGCAGGTCGCGGTTCACAATCGGGTATTGAAGCCGATGATTTCCGGGGGCGAGTCTGAGCCTAAGCGGTCCTTGAAGGTGCCATGGCCCTTGAAAATGCTGGATCGCCACGCGGGACTGCGGCGCTGGCCTGCTCAGATCCTGGGGCTCGGCGTGCGGCCCGAGCATGTGCGCTCGCCTGTCAGCGAGTGACCTTGGCGGCTTCTTGCCGCGGATCGCAAAACCACAGGCCGCCTGAAAATGCATACCACCAGAGCACGGCCACCCACCAGGGGCCCAGGAAAGGAAACAAAGTCACAGTAAACAAGGCTAGGCAGGAAGCCGACGCGCAGCCGAGAGAAATCATGGACAGCGCGGCCAGCGTCAATCGATAAAGCCCGAACATTCGAATGGAGATTCCATACGTCAGGGAGCCGGCAACTGACGCGAATCCCAGCACGACGTAGGCTCCCATTGTTCCTGGCAGCCGTGCCGCCAGATGCGTGCCGAGTATGCCGAGATGAAACATGATTGCGCTGAGAACCGCGGTGGTGACGATGAATGGGACGCTGCGGCCCAATGCCGGCGGCACACGGAGGCTGAGAAGCAGCGCCGTGGCGTGCAGCCCACCGTATAGCGCAAAGGCAACGGACAGGCCGGCCGGGAATGATACCCGGCTCGAGACGCATGTCAGGGCGGCGAATGCGGTGAGCAGCGAGAAATGCCGGGAATAGTTCAACGGGCTAGAGTCGAATTCTACCGGTCAGTATGTCCCACCACAGTCGCCAATCGCCCATGAAACTGAACAAGGGATACTTGAAGGTGGCCGGCCGGTTGTGTTCGAAGAAAAAGTGGCCGATCCAGGCGAATGCGTATCCCTGGATCAGGGCTATCGCGACGAACCACCCCCACCGAGTGATCAGAGCGGCGATGAGTAAGGCGGCAGCCACGCTCGTGCCGGCGAAATGCAGCCGTCGGCAGGTCTGATTCACGTGCTCATCCAGATAAAAGGGATAGAAATCTTTGAAAGTGTCGAAACGCTGCTGGGGGTCGTTCATGAGTGCTGACTATTTGGCCCAATACAACGGGGCCGCACGCCATGGAAGGGAGAAGAATTTGAATGGCTTCATGTCCGCTTGTAACTGCCGAAGGCGCCCGTGATCATCGTATTGCAGTTGAATGCGGACATCGGAATCCCGGTAGAAATGACAGACCTTATTTTGGATGGGGACTGTTACGTAGAGAAGGTCGCCGCGGCCGCACTCATCGACGAACCGTGGCTTGGAAATGCGGCATCGCTCCGCCGAAATCACCTGAACCGGGACGTGCACGGAGTTCCAATAAGATAGTGCCGCGGTGGGAGAGGCCAGCCCGGGCTTGTTGTCCTGGATTTGGCGCGCCACAGTGTTGAATTCGGCAGTGCAAGCGCCATCCGTGAAGAACGGCGGCATGAGGATAGCCCAGATCACGGCCATGGCCAGGAGTACGCGGATCATCGAGCGCCGGCGGCCCGAATGGGTAGGCTAGGCGTCAACCGGTGAGATTCTGACATCGGCAATCCAGTTCTTTTGTCTTCTAGCCAACCGGGACTCTACCCCTTCACCGTCGACGTTGAAAGTTCCCCGACTTAGGCGCGCTGAATCCAGATTCTCGAGGGCGTTGACGTTGACCACTGCGTAGAGATGGCCGGCAATTTCGCTGGTGACGAACGGCACCGCACCGCAACGCGCGCAGATGTAGAACGTGGCGGTTTGGGTGCCGAACTCGTACTTCGAGAGGAGGTCCGGGCGACGCAGCACCACCGAGAGGGTGGCACCAGGATTGGACGTCCACACTCCACCATGCTTGACGCAAAACGAGCAGCGACATTCCCGCGCCGGAATTTCCGACGAGCCCTCGGGCCAGACCAGGTCGAGCTCGATGTTGCCGCAGTGGCACTGACCCTTGAAAAGTGCGGAGGCAGTGATCATGCGCCTGAAAAACCATAGGAGCCTACGAGGAACCCCAGGCAGGCGAGAAAGAGACCGACGACGCTAATGGACAACCGCCGGTTGTGTCGCAGGGGGTGAATGAATTCTGAGGTCACGGGATTCTCTTTTGGGCCCTTAGGGTAAGGTTGAGTGAGACGAGTGGGTGATGTCATCGCACTGTGCGACGATACTCCTCCCCGCGATGCCATTTTCCTGTTTCCCGGTCCGCGACGCGCCGATTGCTAGACGCCGTCGGCGTTGCCTAGATCATAGGCCCATAGAGTTTCCACGTTGTAGGAGCCGTCGCCCTCGGGAACGCGGAACAGCACTTTCGCTGTTGGCATGGAAGACTCGGACATATCGTCTGACGGGGTGCTCATCAGGAACAAATCTCTATTCGGTTGCCGTCCGGATCGAGTATGACACTTTCATAGTAGCCATCGCCCGTTCGTCGTGGGCCATCGACCACTTCGATTCCGTCATCACGGAGACGTTGGGTGAGTGTGTCGACGAGATGATCTGATCCCACAGACATCGCGAGATGGGTCAACCCCATGCGTTGAACCCCAGGGGCCAACTCTACCGGCGACAGTGTGGTGGTGGTCATCGCCTCGATGCGCGCTCCGTCAGCGAAGCTGAGGAAGCGCGACTCGAATCCCTTCGCGGGATTCCGGTAGAGGGGTCCTTCGGTCGCACCGAAATAGGACACGTAAAATCGCGCGCAACGAGCGAGATCTGTGGTCCAGATTGCGACGTGTTCTATCCGCATAGACATGCGCTCCAAGACGCACCCACGGACTGAATCTCTGTGGCCACTGTCGAGGCGGAAAGCGAACCCGAGGGAGCGGCCGCCACCGAGCCGAAAAACATGAAAGGACTGACCAAAACGATGGCCTTCATGGCGCCTAACGATGAGGTTGAGCGACGCGGGGCCTCGCCGGCGTCAAACGAAGGCACTTTGTCCCAACCATCGACTCCCTCCTTGGCCCACCGAATACGCCAGCCCCCGCGATCGCTCGAACCGTTTGTTAGAGGC
>Ga0302320_10024577_pt1 | contig 11747 bp, 7 predicted proteins | sample Bog_T0_3_FD_202130 | JGI IMG/M metagenome (GOLD analysis project Ga0302320, IMG submission 202130) | Peat permafrost microbial communities from Stordalen Mire near Abisko, Sweden - Bog_T0_3 | ecosystem: Environmental > Terrestrial > Soil > Wetlands > Peat | place: Sweden: Abisko, Stordalen Mire... | reverse complement strand
CTTTATAACTAATTCAGTCAAAGCTAATTATTACTTTGGCTTCTTTTTCCACCACACTCTCAGCCAAAGCCTAGGCTGAAAACATAATCATTTACTCGTTGTTCTTGCCGAAAGCTATTCTCTTTATAGCCATATTAGCAAAGAAACGCCATTTCAAGCCCCCCAGTAGCACAGATGTACGATTTACCCATCTTCTACATTCTCTCCGTTATCTAATAATGACAAGCTACTAGCGTTTCCTTCAGATAGCCCTTAAAGCGTCCAATATTTTAAGAGCATTCAAATAATGTGGCGTCCTCAAGTGTTGGGGGGGTGCAGCGAATAATGGCCAATACTCTAACCTCTTTATTCTATGCCAACCACCATATCACTCAAATCTTGGGATACTTCTGAAAACAACTCGACATAATAATCTCATGAATTCGAAAATCTTGCGCGCCGCTGTGAAGTCAAGGACAAAAATATCGGAGGTTAGCTATAGGCTCGGTTTAGCGAGATTGAAAAGGGGGGTCCTTTATTGAGCGTGTGGATGCTATGTAGGAGATTATTTCGATACATTCTCAGATGAAGTATAACAAGTTGAGTAACTCATATTATAATAAGAATAAAACTTTAATATTTTATAATCTCACTACGATAATAAGATTACACACTATTTTTTTCTCATATACACAAAGCGTCTTCAGTAATATGCCACGAAAGGCCAAGGAAGCCCATAGCGAAACCGACACAGAATAGTCAATTGACAGAAAATGAAGTTGCAGAGTCAGTTGAGATATATGAGAAGGTAAGATGCGGAGGTCATATTTCATAGTAGAATCGCAGTGCATTGCCTGAACATCGAACAGATTTGAAGGAGGTGGTTTTTGTGCTGGGATAGAGAGGAACTACTGGCCTAACCTAATAGCTTGAGATATCGTGTGGCTTCTTGGAAATTCTGTTTTTTCTAGGAAGAGAAGGTAAGTGAAAATGATTCTTCCTTGCGTCTTGATGATAACCGGCTAGGTTGTTAGGCATTTATGTCTTCTGTATACTAATTCGACCCTAGCATTAAGAGGTGTTAATAGTTACTGTACGTTAGCAAATTAAATCAATCGGCTCATCGTTATGATTTTTTTTGTCTTCCTATCTAGTAATCTAAAGCTTATAATCAGTTCTATATGCCAAAAAAAATTCTAGAAAGGGAAGATTTGGACTTAAATAGATTACGACAGACATAAAAAATGGTAATTAGCCTTATGGCATGCTATTTCGTAACTTCTATGTATGCTCCTTTAAGGCAAGAACAACGACCATTCTAAGCAAATCTATCAACCTTTCCATATATCTCTTTGAGGAAAATCAATCCACTCCTTCTATGCAATTACCAGATGTTCAAATCAACTCTCCATAGTAATAGTAGATAGGTGGAAATAATAATCCAGCATAAATTCTATATATACTCATAATAATATATTTTTATTGATCTAAACATCGTTTAAACAACTATTAGGTCACTGCAAATTTCGAAGAACGCTCGGATAATGAGTGAAATATTGGAATAATTTTTAAAGAAAAGTGATAAGTAAGGAACACAATAACCCGCTACCTCTGCCTTTCCCACTCTTCTCCAACCTCGAGCTGAATCCAAACAATGACAACGGAGTAAAATGATATGATCGTGTTAAGATAAAATAAATGAGCATCAACATCTTCCTCGGGAAACAATGACCACAGACACCCAAAAGAAACTGCCCGCTCTACAAACATTGCCGCCTTAACACGCAGCCCGGCTTGCCCACAAATTATTTCGTTCTGAGAGCCAGTCGAGTCCCAGACCAGCTGCGCACCATTTCCTGCTCTGCAATGCATCTCCATTTAAGTGATAAGAAGAGTAAGTGGAACCTCTTCAACACCCAAGTCCATTAATGGAGCTCGAAGTCTTGCAGCTCTATCTTACCTTCCTCCAAAGCCTTCATAGCCTCGCCATGCATGATATCTGGTGCGTAAACTGCCCCATGAACTTCATAATGGCTATCAACAGGATGAAGCAACATTGGCATTGCGCAGCCAAGGATCACGCAAATAAGATTGCCGGATTTGGCATGGTCACTTATAGGCCGTATAATAGAGTTTCCGTCTGTAAGAACGATAGTCCTTTTGAAAAGTAACGAGTTTATTATCATGTAGTGATCTCTGCCCTTTCTTGAAACGTTGCGATGATTATCATAATATTCAGTAACACTGCGAATTAGAGTCCTCAGATCATTCGACTCTTCTAGATATTTCTTAAACTCTTTCAACTCTTCCTCGGAAGTTTTGGGGTCAAATCTCAAAGCCCTCAACAAAGCTTCCCTAAACTTTCGCCGGCCCGAGATACTATGTCCTCGTTGCATAAGAAATAATTCCTCCATGTGCTTTATTTCCCCCATTCTTCTAACAATCATCGAGGAGCCAGCTGTCAGTCGGTCATAGATGAACCCGGAAATCGTAAGAGTAGTTAGATCATCTACAAACGTCGAGATGCTGTGAGTTCTAGGAGCGACGTCAAAAGGTGAACGTTCAGGATGGTTCGCCATCATGAACACATATTGGGAAAACCTCTCAATTTGTTCTTCCCCTTGTACATCCCAGTCTGGCGCCCACGTTCGATGAACATGTTTGGTTAGGGTCCCACTACAATAGACCAGTATGTCTAGTCGCTTCGTTTCCTCAGTTATCGCTCTTACAAAGCTTGAATAGACCTCCTCCACCGAAATGTCATAGTTTACAATGAGGCCAGGCGGAACATAGTCTTCAAAGTCTTGATCGAAACATGCAGATGCGAGACCTAAGCAAGAATAAATCCTGTCTCTTGGGTCTGTGCATTGAGATTCGGACATTTGTGCCACGGTATTCAGCAAATAGACCCCCTTAGACGTTTCATTCATTAGAATTCTTCCGTTTCTGCGAAGTTCATATTCCATCCGAGCAATGAGGAGTCGAACTGCTACTACGTAGACGCTTGTCCTCGGCAATTTTCTGATGATACCATTGGGATCCACGGCTCTCGAAACAAAATCTCGAATTCTTTTCACCCCATAACACACCATAATTGGTTCTACCTGAGAAGCAACAATCTTGGATTGCTGTGCACCTAAACAATATTCCTGATTTATCCATGCTCGGCAGAACCATGGGGCAGAGAGAACATGGAGCAGGACGTCATAAAATATGTCCTTTTGCTGGTTTTTATATATGGTAGTGAGCCAAGCGTCAAAATCGTTCTCTTTCTCGTGATCCTTTCTTAGAAAGTCACTCACGATATCCAAGACAATATTAGTACTCTCGTCTCCAGGACCTAGCCAAATTACCAGATGTTGAGCCTTGGAATATATTCTTGCCATCATCTGCACCTGCGCGTTACGCTCAGTGTCATCCTTTTGATTGATGCAAATTCCGTCAATCCAAAGCCAGACCGGTTCTCCGTACAACCGCGGTATGGCTTCTCTGTCCGCTATCCGATTCCACATCTTCTCGGCATCTTTTGGAAACTCCAAGCTCGCAGCCTCTTTAGAATCTTGGTCCAATGCCGCATCTAGCGCTGTCCTCCAAGACGCCATTGTGTTCTCGAGCGCCTCGTAGTCGAGACGAGAAGCCTCGGAGAAAGATCCACCATGACATTTAAAGAGAATGGATATGCTATTAGCCGCTGCTGAGACCTTTTCATCCGTGCATTCCGGTATCAGACGTGGAGGTTCTCTTCTGAACTCCAACAGCGCGGCCTCCAAGTTTGGCTTCACAGAAAGTCTTCGTCCGTCAACTATGATTGTTCTGTCGCTCAGGTCATCGCCCCATGCATAAGAGACGGCAGCATAATGAGACATAATGTCCTCATCTCCAAGGGATATGGTTCGTAAATGGCACTGAAGAGGATCGTGCGGCTGTCCTGGGAGGATTTCAAGAACCCGAATCTCGCCTTTCTGGAGCTCGATATAGGCATATTCTTCTTCCATTGCGATAAAACTGGGGCTGGAATTTGTTCAAAGACTAATTCGGGGAAGTTCAGATTGACTGTCAAGTCATGTCTCAAGAAGATTGCGAGATTGTCAAGAAGCGGCGAGGCTGGGACGCCCTAAGAGGCATTACACGTGACAGTCAATTTCACGTGATATATAATCACACGTGCAATAGCAGGGTCTCCCAAAGTTAAGTGATGAAATTCTCGACAGTTTTTCGATTTGGGAAGAGTATCTATTATTATTAAGGATATTTGCTACGCTGCAGCCAGGGACGCCTATCTTCTAAGTGAGCTGCATCAGGACTACCATATGGCCCTGATACAGAATATTAGCAGTCAGAAAAGTCTGTCTATTCAAGCCATTTCCCCATACCTCTAAAAAGTACATTACATATAAACCTAAAATCCGAGTATTAACCACCAACGGCATCTAGCCTTTAACTCCATTTCATCCATCCCTCTTATATACAAAATCCAAATCCAAATCCAAATCAAAACCCCCCTCCTCCCTCCATTCATTTCATTACGAGAACCGAAAAAGAAACAACCAATCCAGGGTATAAAACGCGATTCCAAAAAAGAAAAGAGGATTTACATCCCAAAGAATTTTTCTAGAGGTAATTCACTCCATCTCCCCCGTTCGGTATGCCACCACCTATCCTTCCCCTTTCCACTATAACTTACACTCTTCCTCCTCTTATCTTTTCCTCCTCTCTCTGCCCAACACATTCCTGTACATCCCTCCTCTCCCTCCCGTCCATTATCACTCGCCAATTCCTCCCCTCTTCCGTTCAACAACCCTTTCTCTCCTTTAACTCCCACAATAGCAATATCGCTACCCTCTACATCCGGTCTCATATCATAGTAAATCCCACTCTCAATTTTTCCCATAAACGTACCAACCTCGAATCTCTCCATGAAAGATCCGCCTTCATCCCAAACAATGATATGGAATTGCGGCGAATTAAGAGCCAGCTCGGAACGGTGCTGAGCCATTACTCGAGCGGTGGCGAGACTCATCGGCCCTAAACTTTTTGGGGGGGAAAGATGATCTTCCGGCCCAATGGAGATGGCGGAATCGTGGTCGGTGAGAAATGATATTGTGGAAGAACGAGTTGGTGACGATTTTCCTTTTAATTTAGCATTTACTGGGCTGGAAGAATCCATCGATTCGGAAAATCGATGGCCTCCTGCGAAAATGGATGATCGACCGGGAGAACTACTCAAGTTCGGCATAGTTTGTGACCTCGTCACGCCACCCACACCCCCTATCATTCCCAAACTCCTCGATCTCTCTTTATCGCCAGGAAGTTCAATCTTTGAGCGTGGTCTACATAGTTTTTGAAGTGAGCCATTAAAATCTGTAGGTGAACGGATTTTCCGCAAAGATGGAAAGCCAGAAAATGAAATAGATTTAGAGAGAATTTCGGTAGCGATGTTGTCATTTGGATCAGTTATCTCCCAATGAAGAGATTTAAGTGTTGATGAGGCGAGGTAGGGATGTAGGTAGATATCGAGATCACTGGGGAGTGCTGGTGAGGGCCCCTGGCATAGGGTAAATGATCGGAGGTTTCTGAGATGAGCAAGTAGACGAGCTATGACAGGGAGTAAGACTGGTAATGATATGAGAGACAAGGAGGTCAATGTTCTCGCATTAGGTAGAGAAGCATATGTTGAGAGTCCGGCAGCTGTGATACCTGGGAGAGCCTCTAATCGGAGAGACTTGAGAGGCGGTAGCGCTACCAGATTGTTATCATTAAAGGATGGCGCAGGAAATGAAGATAAATATAGATGCTGGAGAGAAGGAAGGCGCTGAAATATTTGATTGAAGATAGGTGAATCGATAGCTCCGCCAGAATTGCAATGAAGAAACAGGGTCTTGAGGTGAGACCAATTTGAGTGCATTTCAACAAACTCATAGGCCTGTTCGGCAAGAAGAGGACTAGGGGCGAGGATCGTATGGAAATTCTCAAACTCCCCTTGAAGAGTGTAATGCTGTTGCCTTTGGGACGGACTAGGGTTGATAATGAGAACTTGGTCTACAAGCTTCCTACGAGTGGCAAGGGCATGATGAAACCTCGAGAATTCATGGTTGTACGGTATATGGAAACCAGGTAACCGTTCTAAACTCGGACATGCCATAATAACGGTGGCAACGAGGTCGAGATATTCTTCCTTCTTTGGCTTTGCAGCATCTGGTATCGCTGGCACTTTCAGTGACTTAACATATTGCGCCAAGTCTGGGCGAGCTCTCAGTGTTTTTCGAAGAAGTATGAGTCGGGTTCCGTATTTCATCTTATACTTTTTCGAGTGTGCAAGCGAGTCGTTGCCGTTAAGTTGAATGTTCTCATACAACGCCTTTCTTGCCGGACCTGCCCATTTCATACAGCTCAGTCCGAGATTGCTTGCATCCCTCATCCAACATGTTGCACAGCTTTGACTGCCGGCGTCTAGATGCGCCCTTTTGAGCTCGCCCAACACAGCCAACAAGATCTCCTCAGGCAGTTGTTTGAACGCTTCCCCTGGTTTTCGTTGAGTATCTCGACTCACAGCAGCGGGCAGCATTGCTGAATTTCTTGAAACACTGCTTAGTCGCTGTGGAATGACTAAGGATTGGCGTTGCTTGCCATCAGGTCCAATACCATATTGATTGTACGCTGGCACAATGGGCTCCGTATATGCGCGCTTCCCTGCTAATACTGGCTTTGCATTCTGCAATGCATAGCTTGAGAAGTTGGAGTCTTGGCTAGTCCGGCTAGATGCAAGGTCGTCGATGGAAGAGCTTCTACTCAACGGACTCCGTTGTCTGGATCCAAAGCTCGATTGTGAGCCAGCACTGCCAGACGAACTTGGCCGTGATTGAAGTCGAGGAGATTGCATTTCCCACGTATAACCCTCCCAATAATGGAGATCTGGCTCGGGAGTCGAAGGAATGTATGTTGGATAGGAGGAAACAGATTTGTGTTTCGAGAGTGGCGTTGGTATTAAGTCTTTGGCGGTTAGAGATGATCCTTCCTGCTTACTTGTTTTTGGGGTCGTCGTTTCCTTTACGCCTTCTCTAAATGAATTAGAATTATTACCCTCCGTCCAGAATTCTCTTTGCCGTGAATAAACAGAAGACCAGAACTCCTGTTGTTTGGAAGGAATTGAAGATGTTGGTGCTGGTGCGAAGGAAGGAGAAGAGGCTGAGAGAGAGGCTGGAAGTAGAATCCTACAAAAGCGGACCCCACTACGTTAGCCTTGAGCATCGTCATTTTAACGAAATAAAAATCATGAAATAAACAAGAACAAGGGCATGTTAAAGGCCCGAGACCAGAGACTAGATGTGCCGCATCCATATTCCCTTCTACAGATCATGGCTCTTACTCGCAAACAAGGATAGAAGTTGTGTAAGCTCGACCAAGTTAAGATTATGGTGGAGTATCATGAGGCGGCCCTTGCCAAAACCTCCCCACCTATCCACCTATTAATCGCCGATAACGAGAGCTAGTTCTAGTCTGTAACCATGAGACGCTTATCACACCTTTGACAGTTAGTGGCGCCCATGGGTTTCGGACATGTAACCTAAGATCGTTGTGGAACTGTCCCAGTAAGGACAATTAAATCATTGAAGGGGTAGCAAAGTGTAAGAGAGCTGTAGGGGGGTTTTTCTTACCGACCCGGCAATGGAACCGAAGGGCCAGAATACAAAGGGCTTCGTCGCGCTTTGCTGCCATGGCTCTTGTGCTTGTCTAAAGACAAAGCATCAGAGGGAGAGAGAAAGGCTCGTGGTGGTTGATGTCCATACATCATTTAGGACACTGTCGGCAAGGGGAGGAAGTTTCCCATCTCAGGAATAGCCAGGTTAGCCAGTAGCCAGGTAGGGAGGAAGGAGGGCAAAAAGACTAGAAGACAACCGCAAAATGGCTTCCTCCCTTGCTCCTACTCTTGATCTTTATATATATATATATATATATTATCTTGACACCTCAGAGTCAGCTCGACATCTTGGATTTCTTGCCTGCAGCGGGCCACACCCCAGCCTACTCAAACCATCCACCTGATTGAGGTATGTTTCATGCATTTGAAGAAGAGGGTTGGAAACAGCCTCGTTGCAAGCAACAGAAGGCAAGAGATAGGCCGCTCTCATGAACTGATTGATGCCATCAGCCCCCATATTACCTGCGATATTCGAGTTGGCACACGTTGACCAAATTTGGTCCAATGAAGAGCGGCACCACGACAATGTCTCAGCAATGTATGCCATCTCGTGCAGCGCTCTGCCAATTAGCGCCCGGAGGAAATAACGACGACAAGTTCATGCATATGATGTGCACATGCAGTTTGTTGAGTACCTAGTTTGTTTCAGGGGGAAGAGCGGAAAGAAGGCGGGAAAGCGAGGGGAAGATCGACCGGTTCACGGACTATCACGCATCCCCCCGGGTTGTTTCAGTTGCTCTTCTCCATGGATTATCTCACGATCGGGACGAAATTTCTATCAACATCTATCTTGCTTTCGGATCATATTATAATTATTACATATCTAGAGTCAGCAAGGCTAAGTTGGCAAAACATCAAAGTTAAACCAGCCAAATTCCGAGTCATTTCTCCCAGCCCTCAAACGCAATCAACACCTCCTCTTCCTCCTCCGCCCATGAGTAAGAATTCAGATGATCCTTCTGCTAAAATAGAAACTTCTCTTATCCCGCCTATCCCGTCTCTTCATTCAGCCCGTCGGGATAGCATGCGCCACGATTTGCGCTAAAGTCGCGATGAAACAGTGTGTTTCCATGATCACGAGGAGGTCTACCCTCATAATCGGGATATTATATATAGGCAACCCAAATGGATACTTGGATATTTTGGGAGAAAACTTTCGATATTAATGCGATATTCATGAAAGGATTTCCAGAAATGTATACGGCTGGTGGATTCATGCAAAGTTGCATGGGGAATAGCTACTGAATATACATCGACACGCCACGAAGCGAAGGAGGGAAGTGCTGCCGTCTGACTGACTCGCAGGCTGGTTGGACGGCAGGCTATCAAGGAATGCGCAGCACTGTGAGAACTTACGAATATCTTGACAACTTAGCTTCAATTTTGGAACGGCAAGGTTACCCTAAGATATAGGGCCTCTTACCCCTTTTCTCAGAGTTTTCGAAAGGATCCCTCTTATTTATGAGATTGACTTAGCTTGGGATAATATATACAACGCACAGGAACAGAGAAGAGACAAGCAAGTGCAAAAATTATTTTAGTCCATTCTCGAAAACTTAAGAACCCCAAACTCAAAAACACCATGAATGCTAAAATTGTCCTTCTGATCTCGAGAAAGAATCCTCCATAACTCTGATGCAATTTTCCCTGCGCAATTTTTTGCCATCCCCGAACTCCAATTTATTTTCCCCTTTTCAAAAATTCATCATTTTCAAGTTTATACTTCTTACATCCCGGGACAAACATCGTGTCCGTCAGAATGCGCATATTCGTAAGAATTAACTAGACCAGCAAAATGCGCTAGCGCAGCTAGTAATACCATGAAGTGAAGGATGTGGCTACTATTTCCGAAGAAGTCGAGTTTGCCTACGTACCATTTCTCTGGTGCCTGGGTTTTTAACCATCAGCATATAAGATTTCAAATCACATTCCGTCCCAATTCTATCCATATCCTCACGACACCAGAAAAGAAAAAATGATGCGGAAAAGGAAGGGAAAGGAAGAAGAAAACATACCCTCAAGGCATGCGCCACAGTGCCAAACACATTAGCCAAAGCCATCAACCCAAGCCACTGCAAACTCATCCTATGATAGGCCAAATCCCATCCATAAATAACCACCGCGTGTAGAATGAAAATCGCACCTGAACATCCGAGTCCGGCATACATACCTATTCGCCAGGGACGCAGAGAAGGATGGCGGAATTTCGGATTTAGTGTGAATACTAGACAGAGGACGGCGAAGAAGGATGCCTGTGAGTATCATTCCACCCATCAGTATCCAAGTTTTATAAACTAGGGGAAAAGGGGGGAGAAGGGTTGAAAGGCGATGCAGAGGAAACAGAAAAGGGACAAAGAGGGAAAGACAAACCATCGCCCAATAAACTCGTTGTAAATCTGGATCACATGAAAAGCCATGATAAATAACCGGAATGGTACAAGCCCAAAGTAAAACAACAATAGCGACGAATTCTAGTTCGTCCCATCGAGCAGCAACACGTTCGCTGTGGTTGGCTACTATATGTGATCTAATCTTTCCATCAACTCTTCATCCTTACGAAAAAGGGGGGAATGGGGGGAATGAAAGGAGGTAAGGAAGGAAATGACAGGAAATAGAAAAAGAAAGAGAAAGAGAAAGGAAGGGAAATGAAGAGAGAGCAAAAGGGAGGAGGGAGAAGGGAGAAATACATAGCAGAAAGCAAAAAACAAGTGACGATTCCAATGAAAAACAAAGCGAAAACAACAATATCAGCTGAATTCGCGGGGTCGTAATAGGGCACTACGCCTAGACCGAGATAGATTGGGAGGAGGGAGAAAACAACTGCGCCTGTAAGGTGGGAATATATATTTACTAATGAGGTTTTAATTCTCGTTAGCTACTTTTTTCCTTTTTTCTTCGTTTTCTATATACGGATGGGAAGGGGAACAGATATAGAGAATGGGTGCGAAATAAACATACCAGTCTCATTGTGAAGAAACGTCATGCTTCTTATGCATTCGATGTAGGATCTTGATTCGGGCCTGCAGAGATGCGTTAGTTTATGGTGCTGGAGGGTCTTTGGGGGAAAGTGTGTCGTGTACAGAAACATACCGATATCCTCTTCGCAAGAAGTGGTTTTCCCTGTCGTGGATTTCAGTATACTTCTTCGTATGAGGGGAGCGAAAGGCAAAGGAAAGGTAAGGTAAGGAAAGAAAGGGATATACGAACTGTTGCCAAGGAGCTATAAAATAATATTTCTTATTAGCATGTTATTCGATCCTAAGTCTCACATCCCCTCAAGCGAAGGGGAAGGAAGATCAAAGGAAAAGGGAATCAGCAACAAGAAAAACATACCCAACTCAACCCACCTCAACAGCCCGCCCTCCCCTCTCTCATGCTCATCCCCAAAAACCGGTATTTCCTTGCCCTCCTTCTCATCTGCACCCCTCCCCTCCTCCCTCGCAATCAACGTATCTGCCGTACTCAACTTACTCAAGCGAAACCCACTCGGCGTTTCCGAAACCCGTTTACACATATAACACACCATTTTGCCGTCTAAGTCCTCTTCGTCGCAATCGATTGCTGTGGCCGCAGTGCTCATGCGTTGGAGTCGGTTTAGCGTGTCGCGATCGGTGGGGGTAGAGGCGTATGCGATGGTAGTTGGGGTTGAGAGAGGGTGGTGGGATATAGAACGTGAGTGGGGCTTGAGGTTATTGTTGTTGGCTTGCGGGGCGGAGGAAGGGAAGATCATGTCGAGATCGTCGTCAGAAGAGTCGCCTTCGTTATCGTGCACGATGTAGTCCCTTCCGTCGATAACGAAGGCACTGGTTCTTACTAAAGGCGTGTGTGGTGTATCAGGCATCGTCATCAAACTATCCCTTCTTTCTTTTTGACTTCCTTGTTCCTTATTACTCTCTTCATTGTTATTGTCATTGTCTTCCTCTTCCTCATCATCTATCTCGCTGGAGTTTGGAGACACATTTTCAGAAGCAGTAGGAGAATCAGTATAAGGTGTTGTAAACCCGATGTTCAGAGTGGATGCAGAGGAAAAGTGACGGAGATGACGAATGGTTTTCTTTTTGGAATGATA
>Ga0302320_10024576_pt1 | contig 11747 bp, 12 predicted proteins | sample Bog_T0_3_FD_202130 | JGI IMG/M metagenome (GOLD analysis project Ga0302320, IMG submission 202130) | Peat permafrost microbial communities from Stordalen Mire near Abisko, Sweden - Bog_T0_3 | ecosystem: Environmental > Terrestrial > Soil > Wetlands > Peat | place: Sweden: Abisko, Stordalen Mire... | reverse complement strand
GGCTTGGTCGTCCGGCAGACTCATCAACAAAATGGCCGCTTTGCGAATGTCTTGGAGCATGGCAAGAATTAATGTGAGGATCGAGGCTCTTCTAGGAATATCGGCTGGTAATCTGGGGAAACTTTGACGATTCTTTGGACTGTGACGATTGATCTATTTGGACTGCGGCGATTGATCGCCGCTTTGCGGCCTCTGGCCGCTTTGAAAGGCCGCAAAGCGGCCAAAAGCGGTAATGAATTACCGCACTCCAAATTCATTCCGCGTTCGCCTTGTCCACGATGTCCTTCCAGAAATCGCGGGCCTTGCGATGATATTCCAGCACCTCGGCACGCTGCTGGGGGTCGTCGATCTTGATCTGCCGGGCACGTTCATAGACCCAATCGAGGAAGAACTGGGCCGATTTCTTGCTGATCCGCGGCTTGTCGCCGAAGGAAACATAATACGGGGCCGTCATGGCGAAACGATAGGTGTCAGAAATCTCGGCCACAACCCGCAGGAGGAACCAGCCGCTGTGCTTGAAATGCAGTGGCGGCAGGCGGCCGTCCTTCACGTAGTCCTCGAAGCGGATCGTGTTCTGCACCCGCCCGTCCTGCACGATCTCCAGGTAACTGATCGGATCGCGGGTGGCCAGGTTCAGCCCGATTTCCAGTTCCAGTTCCTGGCCATCGGTGCCCTGAAAGGTATGGCCCGGTAGTTCGTTCTCGACGCTGGGCCGCAGCAGCGGGCCGTTGCTGACGACGACCTGGCCCGCCTTCAGGTTCTTCCACCATTGTTGATAATCGAAGCTGCTCTCCAGATGCACATAGACGCGGTTGTAGCCGGCCGGATTGGGCGACATGCCCGATCCGCTGCCGGCCGTGGGCGGTAGCCGCACGCCGCAGTCCAAGAGTTTGAAGTAAACGTCCTGCGACCAGCGGGCGTAGCCCAGCGGGCCCGAGTATTGGTCCATGTCGCGGGGTTTGCCGAGCTTGGTGTCGGGCAGCATCGCCTTGCGGCCGAAATGGCCGTTGGCCACCTCGATGGAATCGATCAGGCCGTTGGCCACGAGCATGGGCAGGTCCCAGCCGTAACTCGCGGTGGCATCGATCCATACGTCCCCATCGCTCTCCGTATGAGGGCGATTCTCCGCGTTCCGCAGCCCCATGAGGTGTTGGGCCAGCGATGGATATTCGTCGTTCTTGGCTTGCAGCAGCGCCGGGCCGGGCAGGTGGAAGCAGAGCACTTCGGTCCCGCCCCGTGTGAAGCCGCCGGCGTACAATTCGCAGACCCGATCGTCGTCGAAAGTAATGAGCCGCGTCTTGGGCAGCTTGAGATTTTTGCCGGCCAGATCGTTCTTGTCGTTCCACCAGGTCGTCGCCTGGGCGACGTGCAGGTCGTCGGCCGACATGATCAGTTGCAGATCGCGGACGTCGCGGCGGAGGTGCATGTCGCCTGACCACCAGCCTTCCTTGCTCATATCGACGACCCGCTCGAGTTCGACCTGCTTGCTGTCGTCGGCGAAACGTTCGATGTTGAAATTACCGGTCACGTTCTTGTATTCCGGTCCGCGTTCCAACTCGAACGTGTAGAAACCGGTGGACAGATTGAGCGTGATTGTGCCAGGAAAGACGAAGTGGTCGTTCCAGAAGGGCATGCCCTCGATTTTCTTAGGCCGCTTGCCTGGCCCGTTGAGGTGCAAGCGGCAGGCGATGGGCTTCTTGGATTTTGCGTCGACGACCGTCAGCACCAGCTTGCCTTCCACAGCCGCGCAGGGCAGCGGGTGGAGGAAGAGGACCGGCAGAAGGAGCAGGAATAAGCGGATGGATCGCATGGTTAAGCATAGCATTCCCAGTCCCGCGGCCCACCCTATCCGGATTGCCACGGGCAATTTACAATAATGGACGTGTGAGACGGGCTTATGAACCGCGTTACGGCTGTTCGTAACCCCTTGATTCATCGGCAGTTGGAACGATTTTTGGATCGAACAGGCATGGCATCTGACTACTACAAATCGCTGGGAGTTGCCCGAAATGCCTCGCAGGCCGATATCCAGAAGGCCTACCGCGACTTGGCGCGGAAACACCATCCGGACATGAACCCGGACAACCCCAAGGCGGTGAAGAAATTCCAGGAGATCCAGGCGGCCTTCGACGTGCTGAATAATCCGGAAAAGCGGGAACTCTACGACCGCTACGGCAGTTCGTTCGAGACCATGGGCCAGGGCCCGCCGCAGGGCGGACCGCAGGGGTTCCCTCCGGGCGGCTACAGCGCGGAAGACGTCGACTTCAGCCAGTTTTTCGGCGATCGCTTCGGCGGGGCCGCCGATCTGGGCGATATCTTCACCCACTTTCGCAAAGGCGGCGCTCGCGGGGGCGGTAGTGGTCCGAAACGCCGCGCCGGCGACGTGGCCGCCGAAGTGACTGTGCCTTTCGGCACTGCCGTCAATGGCGGCAAGGTGGAACTGGGCCTGCAACGTGAGAATGGCCAGACGGAAACGATCGTCGTCACGATTCCGCCCGGCACCGAGGACGGCAAGCGGCTGCGGATCAAGGGGCAAGGCGTGCCGGCCGCCGGCCGTGGCGCGGCCAGCGACCTGATCCTCACCGTCCACGTTGCTCCGCATCCCTTCTTCACGCGGCGCGGCAACGACCTCTACGTCCGCCTGCCGGTCACGCTGGGCGAGGCCGTGGCCGGAGCGACTGTGGACGTGCCCACGCCCAGCGGAGTGGTCGCGCTGCACATCCCACCGGGCACCTCCAGCGGCAAGCGGCTGCGTATCAAAGGACACGGCGTCGCCGCCAAAGGTGGCCCCGGCGACCTGTTCGCCGAGGTGATGATCGTGCTGCCGGCCAATTTGACCGACGCCGATCGCGAGACGATCCGCGCCATCGATGCGCGGTCCCCCAGCAATCCACGGCAAAACTTGCGCTTTTAGGAACAAGAGATGATGGCCGACCAGCGATTCCCGCCGGCCTACCGAGTCACACGCGGCGCAGATTTTCAGCGGGCCTATCAGCGCCGCGCCACGGCCGGCGACGATCGACTGCTGGTATTCGCCTTTGCCAACGGGCTGCCGCACACCAGGCTGGGCGTCTCCGTTTCGCGGAAGGTCGGCGGCGCGGTCCTGCGCAACCGCTGGAAACGCTGCATTCGCGAGGCCTTCCGCTTGTCGCGCGAGCAATTGCCCCCGGGCGTCGATTTGATCGTCATTCCCCGGCCGGACACCGTGCCGGCGACGCAGGAATTGCAAGAGTCGCTGCTGCGTTTGGCGCGGCGCGCGGCGAAGAAGATCTGAGGTGGCGCGAGCGAGTTCTCGTTCCCACGCTCTGCTTGGGAACGCACTGGTCGGCCGCTCTGCGGCCTATTCACCCTGCCCATCGCGCTCCGCGTGGTGGATCCCCAATCGCCATGACGAGTACGTGGCCGCGAAGCGGCCATCCAGTGCGTTACGACGCAGAGCGTCGTAACGAGGCTAATCGCGCGGATTCCGGCTAAAGCCGGTACTACGAGCGCTATGCCGCGGCCCTCTTGCGCCGCAGGAATGCCGCGATGCCGCATACGGACAATGCCGCCAGGAGCAGCAGCGTGCTAGGCTCGGGAACGACGGAGTAGGCAATCCCGTAGGTCTCGGCGCCGTTGTTGACGACCGCCGCCGGTTCGTAGACCTCCAAATCGTACGTCCGGCCGGGAACTAGCCCCGAAGCGTCGATCTGCTGGACGTTATCGACCATGCTGTCGCTGATGGCGACCGACGAGGTAGTGTCTGTCGTATCGTAAAGGGCCAGGAAGAGATTGTTGATGATCGCGTTGCCCGAGGAATCCCATTGCTCGGCGTCCCAGGCGATCGTGGCGGTGAGCGAATCCGTGGCCGCGCCGGTGCTCGGCGCCGTGAAGAAGTAATGGTTTGCCACGCTGGCGCTGGAGAGCGAACCGAGGTCCCAGCCGGACGAGAGCACGAGATTAGCGGGCGCGGAAATCTGGCTGGTCCCGGCGGTTGAGGCAACAGAGACCGTTTGCCGGCCTGCGGCAAGCTCCTGGTAGGACTGGTAGACGTTGACGATCCCCGAACCCCAGTACGGGTCCAGGGGCGCGGTGGAGGTGTGGGACCAGCCCGCGGGCTTGGTGGCGCCGTTCAGCAGCAGGGCCTTCATGGTGCGGATGTCGCCCGCGGCAGCGGCCGTATTCGGTCCGCCGGCATTGTTGTTGGCGGCCTGCAAGAGGATCGTCGCAGCGCCCGTCACGACCGGCGCCGCAAAGCTCGTCTCGCCGGCCGGCGCTATCAGGTCCGGTTTCGAGCGGCCGTCGGCTGTCGGTCCCTTGGTTGCCACGCCCGTCGCGTTCACGCAAATGCCGTTGTACATGGTCGAGGGCGACATGGGAGTCCCGTTGCTGCCGGGGGTGTCGGGGTTGCCGGCGGCATTGATGAACAAGACGTTGTTCTGCTCCGCGTATTGATCGAAGGGTTGGTCCCACGCAGGAACCGAAGTTCCTACGTAAGCCCAACTCTGGTTGACGATCGGGGCGTTGTGCAGCGCCGCGTTGATCGACGCCGGGGTTACGCCCGGCCCGATCACGTTGTTGACGTAGTAGCTGGCATCGTAGTTGTCAATGCCGCTCAATCCAGGGGCGATGCCCGCAATGATGCTCGCTACGCCGTCGGCATGGGAGGATTCCGTGCCAACGCTGTTGGGAAAGTTTGCGGTGGCGATAGTGCCCGTGCTGTTGATATACGTGAAGATGCTGGGCGGCAGGCTGACGCTGCTGGGATTCACTTCAAAGCAATTTGTGGGGCCATTGTCCGCCTCGGCCTGAATGATGTCGATGCCGCTGCCCGTGAGGGTCGGATTGATCGCTTGCAGGGCCGTGGCGCCAATCTCGTCGGCCACAGTTTGCGCCGAGGCGCGCCCGAGACAGGAAAAAATCCCCAGGACAAAAAGAACTGCCGCGGTGGTATGGATTCTCGATCGCAACACGGTAAGCTGAGTCCTGATGAAGAGCGAGCCGGCCGAATACGTCGCGCCCTTGCGATGCGGCCGATACCTCAAGGATAAACGGACGGGATAGCACCGTCAAATGGAATCCCCAAGCGGGGAGTGCTGGCAAGAAATTGCGGAAAATCCCTTACCGTTCGTAGTCCCGCCTTGAGGCGGAAATTGTGGTAGAAGACCGCCTAAAGGCGGGACTACGAACGATCGGAGGGACAGGGGACGTGCGGCCCCAGCCCGCCAAACCGCCGATCGCGAGCGGCGAAGTCGCGTATCGCGGCATGCAGCGCGGCCTCGTCGAATTCGGGCCAAAAGCAATCGGTCACCCAGATTTCCGCATAGCTGATCTGCCATAGCAAAAAATTGCTCACGCGCATCTCGTGCGCGGTGCGGATGAGCAGGTCGGGGTCGGGCATGCCGGCGGTGTAGAGCCGTTGGGAAATCGCATCCTCGGTGATCTCGTCCACGGCGAACCGGCCGTCGCGGACATCCTGGGCCACGCGGCGGCAGGCGTCAACCAACTCGGCGCGGCTGCCGTAGTTGATCGCCAGACAGAGCCGCATGCCGGTGTTGGCGGCACTCATAGCGACCGTGCGGTCCATTTCCCGCAGCGCGCCGGCCGGAATGCCTTCGCGGCGGCCGATCACGCTGACGCGGATGTTCTGCTCCATGATCAGCGACCGCTGGCCCACCATGTAGTGTTCCAGCAACTGCATCAAGAAGGTGATTTCCTCGGCCGGCCGCTTCCAGTTTTCGCTGGAAAGGCAGTAGAGCGTGAGCTGTTCGAGGCCCAGCCGGGCGCACTCTTCGGTCACGCGGCGGACGACGTCGGCGCCGCGACGATGTCCCTCGATGCGCGGCAACCCGCGCTGCCGCGCCCAGCGGCCGTTGCCGTCCATGATGATCGCAATGTGGCGCGGCATCTTCCCGGCCGGAACGTCGGCCAGTCCCGCGGTCTGTGCCTCGGCAAGAATGTCACGCGCTGTGGACATCGTTTAGCCGGGAGCTAACAGCTTCCGGGGCGAAGATCGTTTGTTGCCGGTCCGGTCCCACGGAAACGACTTCCACGGGCTGGCCGATCAGTTGGCTGAGGCGATTGAGATAGGCCCGCGCCCGTTCGGGGAGATCCCCCAGCGAGCGGACGTGGCTGATTTCTTCCTGCCAGCCCGGCAGGGTCTCGTAGACGGGAACGACCCGCCGCAGGTCATCGACGTGATCGGGAAAGTTCGTCACCCGCCGGCCGTCGAGTTCATAGGCGGTGCAGATTTTCAATTCCGGCAAGTCGCTCAGCACGTCCAGCAACATGACCGCCAGACTGTCAACGCCGCTGAGCCGGGACGTATAGCGGGCGGCCACCGCGTCGAACCAGCCGCAGCGCCGGGGGCGGCGGGTGACGGTGCCGTATTCGTTGCCCCGCTCGCGAATGTGCCGGCCCACGGCATTGTCCTGTTCCGTGGGAAACGGCCCCCCGCCGACCCGCGTACAGTAGGCCTTGACGATGCCCAACACCTTGGTTATGTGGCGGCCGGGCACGCCGGAGCCGCTCGCCACGCCCACGCCGGAACTGTTGCTGCTGGTAACGAAGGGGAACGTGCCGTGGTCGATGTCCAGCAGCGCGCCCTGGGCCCCTTCGAACAACAGCTTCTTGTGGTCTTCGATGGCGTCCAACAGATACGCGGTCGTGTCGCCTACGTAGGGCCTGAGCCGCTCGGCGTAGTCGTGATACTGCCGGAAAATCTCCCGGGCGTCGAGTTGGATCGCGTCGTCGGCACAGCCGAGTCCCTTGAGCACGTTCCGCTTGGCAGCCGCGATCTGCTCGATGCGGCTGGCGAAGTTTTCCCGATACATGTCGCCCAGGCGGATCGCGTGGGAACGGCCGACCTTGTCGCGGTAGCAGGGGCCGATGCCCCGCATCGTCGTGCCGATGGCCTCGCCGCTGGTCGATTCGTTCAACAGGCGGTCCTCCTCGAAGTGCCAGGGAAAGATCACGTGGGCCCGCGTGCTCACCATGAGATTCTTGCCCACCGCGACGCCGCGGCTGACGAGGCCCTCGATCTCCTGCAAGAGACTGGGCGGATTGATGACCACGCCCGCGGCAATGACGCATTGCACGTCCGGACGGAAGATGCCACTGGGGACCAGCGAGAGCTTGAACGTCTGGCCGCCCATGACGACCGTGTGTCCCGCGTTGGCGCCGCCCTGATAGCGGACGACAATGTCGTGGCGCTCCGTAAGGAGATCGACGATCTTGCCCTTGGCCTCGTCGCCCCACTGTAATCCAATGACACACGTACCCGGCATGAACTGGTCTCGATTCGACGTGAGAGGCTCGTTTTTTTGCCGCTGTGGAAACCGCCACAGCCACGAACAAACATATCAGTTTAGCGGGAGCATAAGCGGCCGGTCAAGCGGGTTCCCCCCTTGTGGTGTACCAAGAAAACACTGACGGCCCGCTCGACTGGCGAACGGGCCGCAGGAGTCATCGCTCAGATGATGAGCGCTAGTTGGTCGGGGGAGGCGCAACGACCTCTCGCATGGCGAATCAGTTGCAGGCCGCCGGGGCGCAAGCCTTGGGGGCTTCGCAGCACTTGGGAGCGCCGCAGCAGCTCACTTTGGCCTTCAGCTCGCAAAGCAGGTGGCGATGGCACTTCGGCGTGCAGCTTTTCTCGCAGCCGCAAACCGGGGTGCAAGCCTTGGGAGCCGCGCAAACCGGAGCGCAGGGCGCCGGAGCCGCACAAGCCTTGGGGGCCTCACAGCACTTGGGAGCCGCACAGCAGGCCACTTTGGCCTTCAGCTCGGCCAGCAAGTGGCGATGGCACTTCGGAGCGCAGCAGCCTTCGCAACCGCAGGCCGGAGCGCAAGCCTTGGGGGCCTCGCAGCAAGCCGGAGCGCAGGGGGCCGGAGCCGCACAGCACTTCGGAGCGCAGCAGCAGGCCATTTTGGCCTTCAGCTCGCACAGCAAGTGGCGATGGCACTTCGGAGCGCAGCAACCTTCGCAACCGCAGGCCGGAGCGCAAGCCTTGGGGGCTTCGCAGGCCGCCGGAGCGCAGGCGGCGGGCGCCGCACAGCACTTCGGAGCGCAGCACTTATGGCAGCAACGGTGGCAGGCCAGTTTGGCCTTCAACCGCTCCAAGAGGCAAGGACGGCAGCTCTTCGGAACGCAGCCGCAGGCCGGTTCGCAGCACTTCGGGGCTTCACAAGCCGGAGCACAGGGGGCCGGAGCCGCGCAAGCAGCCGGGGCCACACAGCAGGCCGGGGCACAGCAGGTGTGCTGGCAGCACAGGTGTGCCTTCACGCGAGACAGCAGGTGAGGACGGCAGCTCTTCGGCGCACACGCCTCGGTGCATCCACACGCCGGCGCGCAAGCCTTCGCGGCTTCGCAAGCCTTCGGTGCTTCACAACAACCCGGGCCACAGGGAAGGGCCCGAGCAATGTTGGTGATGGCCAGAACGCTCAGCGCGCACAAAGCCACCGCCGACAACAGAAAACGACGCTTCATGGGAGGTACTCCTTGTTTTGCGACCCAATGGGAAATCACGCTAACGAGCGTAAATAGGGAATCCGGGTCCAATCTAGCGATGCTATCGACGAAGGACTGCCATGCCTTTTAGCCAGATACCCCATTTCCGCCAAAAGACGCAGCTTTGTGGGCCGTCTATGTCGCTCATTCCTAAGTTAACGCTTTCGCGGACGAATCGGGCTTGTGGCTGGCCGTTTTATCAGTGTAAAAGTCGGTTTGTGACCTTTTTGCGGCCATCGGCGTCCAACCGGTGGTGGCGGACAAGCGTGTGATTTCAAGCCGTGCCTAGCGCAAGCAACGATCTGGCAAACTGTAGCGACGAACAACTCGCGGCCGAGGTCGCTCGGGAGAGTTCCGATGGTCCCGCATTCGTTGCGCTGGTGGAGCGGTTCCGGCCCCGCGTGTGGCGAATCTGCTTCCGCTTGCTGAACAATGAACAGGATGCCGCGGATGCCGCGCAGGAGGTGTTCCTGCGGCTGTTCCTCCACCGCGCGCGTTTCGCAGGACGGTCGAAATATGCCACGTGGGTCCATGCCGTGGCGGTGAAGACCTGCCTGACCATGCGGCGGGGCCGTGGCCGAAGGCTGCGCCACGAAAATATCGCGGCGGAAGGCTGGGAGGCCCAGCAACCCGCCAAAGCCACAGCGCCGGAAGGCGCGTCGCTGGACCTTCTGGCGATGCTTGATACGCTTTCAGAAGAGGATCGGGCACTACTGCTGTTGAAATATGCCGAGGCCTATGAATACGAAGAACTGGCAGCCATCTTCGAGATCTCGGTTTCCGCCTGTAAGATGCGGATCAGCCGGGCACGAGAAAAGCTGCAAGCGCGCTTTCCCGATTCCTGAGGGAGAAACGAAAAGATGAAAGACTTCCTGGAGCAACTTGCCGAACTGGACGTCCGCGAGCCGCCGGCTGATTTCGACCGGCAGTTGCACCGCCGGCTCAATCGCACGCTGCTGGTGCAGCATCTGCTCGACTTCGTCGTGGGCGGCATCGCCTGGAGCCTGGGCCATTTCCTCCGAGCGACGCTCGGCTGGTTGCTCTTTACGATCACCGGCCGGTTTCCTGATCGCGACAAGCGATGAGAGCGAGATGCGGAGACGTGTCTGCTTGACCCGGCATGACCGGCGGCATATAAAGTCGGCAAATGACCACTCTTCCGCCATCGCGATTCTTTCCCCCGGCCGAAAGCGCCGACGCGGAAGGCATTGTCGGCTTCGGCGGCAAACTCTCGCCCGAATGGCTGCTGGACGCTTACCAGCACGGCATCTTCCCCTGGCCGACCGGCGATCCGGGCTTACCCGTGCCGTGGTGTTCTCCGGACCCCCGCGCGATCATCCAGTGGGACCGGTTCCATATTCCCCGCCGGCTGGCCCAGACCTGCCGCAGCGGCCGATTCCGGGTGACGTTTGACACCGATTTTTCGGCCGTGATCCGCGGTTGCGCGACTGCGGGCAAACGCCGTGGACAAACGTGGATCACCCCGGCCATGATCCGCGCGTACACGCAGTTGTTCGACCTGGGGCATTGCCATAGCGTGGAGGTTTGGCAGGATCACGAACTGGCCGGCGGGACCTACGGATTGGCAATCGCGGGGCTGTTCGCGGCCGAGTCGATGTTCTTCCGCGTTCGCGACGCATCGAAGGTCGCCTTGGTGCATCTGGTCGGCCGGTTGCAGGACCACGGTTACACGCTGCTGGATATTCAGCAGTTGACGCGGCATACCGCACAATTCGGGGCCATTGAAATCCCGCGTGCTGAGTACCTGCGCCGTCTGGCTGAGGCCCTCCGCATCACGGCGACTTTCGGCGACGGCCCGGCGGAGACCTTGCATTCCGCGCCGCGGTAAGTTACTACTAAGGGTTTATCAGGGAGGTATTGGCTTATGAGCGACGACAGCACGACCGCGGACAAATCGCCGGCAGCGCGAAAGAAGATTCTTCTGGTGGACGACGACCGCGAGATCGTCGAATCGATGCGGCTCGCCCTGGACGCTTCGGGCTTTGAGACGATTGTGGCCCGCGACGGCAACCAGGGCCTGTCGATGGTCGAGCGCGACAACCCAGACCTGGTGATTCTCGACATGATGATGCCCAAGCGCAGCGGATTTTTGGTGCTGGAGAAGCTTCGCCGCACGCGTCCCGTACCGATGCGCGTAATCATGATCACCGCCAACGAAGGCAGCCGGCACAAGGCCTACGCGGAGATGCTGGGCGTGGACGATTACATCCGCAAGCCGTTCGCCATGGACCGCCTGCTGGACAGCGTGACACGGTTGCTGAAGTAAGACTACTTCTTTTCCACAGCCTTCATTGCGACCTTGGGCGTGATGAGGATCGTAACCGGCGTTTCAGGCGGCGGCATGGCGTCCACATTGGCCTCAAACGAGCGATCCTCGATCGCGCCGGCGCTGACGATCGGCAGATCGAGCATCGCAATGGGATTATTGAGCACGCACACGAAATCGCCGCCGTCGGCCAGATAGTGGTTGCGGCCTTCATCGTCCTTCCGTATCTGGCTGCCGGCAAAGACCCAGTACACCGTGGGCGATTTTTTGGTCTTCATGTCGCGGATCCAAGTGCGTGCGTCGGCCGTTTGCGTCTTGCCGTCCTTGTCTTTCCAGCGGACTTCGATCATGACCTGGTCGCCTGTGGCCACGGTGGTCTTCTCGTCCTTGTAGTAGGCGGGATGGCCGGAGTTTGCCCCCAGCGCGAGCAGCGACGCATGAATTAGCTGAAACACCGACGTTTCGCTTGGGTCGTGCCGGCGGCCGTCGATCACCAAAACCGACTCGTATGCCCGCTCCTTGGTGGTAATCAGGAACTCCAGGGCATAGCCGGCCTTGCACGTCTCGCCCACCAGCACGACCCGCTTGTTCTTTGGGTCAAGCCACGCGGCGAATTTGCCAAGCTGCTTCAAGTCCTTGACATTATCCACCAGCGGCAAACCGAGGTCGCGGGGCTTTGGCTGCGGTTCGGGCTCGTCGGCCCGGGCCGGAGAGAACATTCCCAACAAAATCGTCACGAGGAGGAACCGAATCGCGATACCGGGCAGTTTCATGGCGGGAGACCTTTCGCTATACTCGACACGGCCTGAACTGGAACACGTCCTTGCTACATGCAAGAGTTTGTTTCAGTATCAAGCGTAAGCAATATAAAATGTCGCGTTGCAAGCTGAGTATAAGATAGTTGATTTTCCATCCATTGTCCAATCCGAGAGGACTGCCCGTGTACATGATTCCGCCGGAAAAACCATCCGACCGG
>Ga0302320_10024575_pt1 | contig 11747 bp, 11 predicted proteins | sample Bog_T0_3_FD_202130 | JGI IMG/M metagenome (GOLD analysis project Ga0302320, IMG submission 202130) | Peat permafrost microbial communities from Stordalen Mire near Abisko, Sweden - Bog_T0_3 | ecosystem: Environmental > Terrestrial > Soil > Wetlands > Peat | place: Sweden: Abisko, Stordalen Mire... | reverse complement strand
CGATGCGATTGCGTTGTTTGTAGAGGGCTTTGTCGTATTCGCGTTGCACCTTGCGGTTGCGTTTGGGTGGGATCACGGCCCGGGCGCCCATCGCTTCAACGTACTCTACGATGGCGTCGGCATCGTAGCCCTTGTCGGCAAGCACGGCCTCTGCCTTGTGCCGGCCCAGCAACTCGATGGCCTGGGTACAGTCATTCACCTGGCCGCCAGTGACAAGGAAATCCAGGGGCAGGCCCAGTTCATTGGTGAGCAGATGAATCTTGGTCGTCAGACCTCCTCGGGAACGCCCCAAAGCCTTGTCGGAGCCCCTTTTTTGCGGCCCGTGGCCGCTTGCTGGTGAGCCCGAACGATGGTCGAATCCAGCATCAGGTACTGGTTTTTCTTATCGCGCACCAACTCGTGAAAGACCCGCTCCCAGACACCGGAGTTGGCCCAGCGCACGAAGCGCTTATGCACGCTTTTGTACTTGCCGTACCGCTCCGGAAGGTCGTGCCATCGTGCTCCGCTGCGCAGTACCCACAGCACGCCATTCACAAATAGGCGGTTATCGGCTGCAGTGCGGCCCACATGCTCCTTGCGGCCTGGGAGAAAATCCTTGATCTTCTCCCATTGCACATCACTCAATTCATATCGGCTAGGTGACATACCACCACTTCAACACCTACCTGCCCCGCTGCAAAGTGTATATGTCGATACGGCCTAGGCTAACTCCACTTCGATCTTCTTCGCGTCGGCGTCGAGCTTCGTGATTGTGAAGGTGCGGATCTGGCCTTCGGCTAGCGGCTCGGGCTGAGCAGATGGCGCGGGCACATTGCCTTTCCAGCGGTCTTTGAGCATGGAGGAGAGCTGCGAGAGATCGGGCGCCGATGGGGACTGCGCGGAGGTTGCGACTCTTCCCGAAGATGCGGCGGCTACCGCGCCAGAGGACGTTTTTTCCGCCGAAGGCGCGTTGCCCGTACGGCAAGTACCGCGAATGCCGTCGCCCAACTCGACCTGGATGACGGCGGGCGAAAACTCGACCACGCGGCCGGAAACGGTGTCGCCTACTTGGTGCTCGGCGATGTACTCGTCGATGCTGGTGGGGATGAGCTGCTTGATGGAGAGCTTGATCTGGCGCTTTTCAGTGTCGATGGCCAGCACCAGCGCCTGGACGCGCTGGCCGACTCGGAGCACGTCGCCAGGATGGTTGAGGCGGCGGCCGGCGGCGATTTCGCTGATGTGAACCAGGCCTTCGACGCCCTCGGCGATTTCGATGAATGCTCCGAAGGCCATGATCTTGGTCACCGTGCCTTCGACCTGCGAGCCGGCGGGGAATTTGCTCTGGACGTCAAGCCAGGGATCGGCGAGGGCCTGCTTGAGGCCGAGAGCGATGCGCCGCTCGGCGGACTTGACGGAGAGAACGACGGTATCGACGCGATCGCCTTGCTTGAGCATGTCGGAGGGGTGGCGGATTTTTTTGGCCCAGGACATCTCCGAGATATGAATGAGGCCTTCGAGGCCGGGCTCGATCTCGACAAATGCGCCGAAGTCGGTGACGCGGGTAACCGTGCCGGGGACGCGCTGGCCGGTCTGGTAGCGGGCGGCCGCGGTCTCCCAGGGCTCGGGCTGGAGCTGCTTGAGGCCGAGGGAGATTTTCTTGGTTTCCGGATCGATTTTGAGAATGCGGACCTGAATCTCCTGGCCGGCGGTGAGGACTTCTTCGGGTTTGGAGATGCGGGTGCGGGAGATATCGCTGATGTGAAGGAGGCCATCGACGCCGCCGATGTCGACGAATGCGCCGTAAGGCACCAGGGTGCGGACGGTTCCGGAGACGGTGTCGCCCTCCTTGAAGGCTGCGCGGCGCTGGTCGAGCAGTCCGCGTGCCTGCTCCTCGAGAACCACGCGGCGATCGACAACCACGTCTTCGTCGGTGACGTCGAGCTTGGTGATGCGGCAGGTGATTTCGGTTCCGACAAGGGCTTCGAGCTCGGCGGCGTCGCGGGTTCCGCTGCGCGAGGCGGGCATGAAGGCGCGGACGCCGACGTCTACCGAGAGGCCGCCTTTGATCACCGCGGTGACGGTGCCGGCCACGGCGACTTTCTCGGCAAATGCGGTTTCGAGGGCCGTCCAGTCGCGCGGCACGGCGACGCGGAAGCGCGAGAGCTCGTAGTAGTGTTCCTCGTTGCGGCCGGTGACGGAGACGGGAAAGACGTCGCCGGGCTTTACGTCTTCAGCGTTGTTCTCAAAGGCCGAGCGGGGCAGGACGCCTTCGGTCTTGTATCCGATGTCGAGGAAGACCTGATCGGCGGAGACTGAAATGACGGTGCCTTCGAGCTGCTTGCGGCCGGATGGGGCGCGGTGAGAGTGGCTGCGCTCGAAGTCGCGGAGCAGGTCGGCGAAGGACTCATCCGGCTCAGCGGGCGGCTCCTCAATTGGGGCCACGGGGGGCGCTTCGAGCGGCTCCGCAGCGATGGGCAAGGGAGGCTCGGCAGGAGGCGCTTCGACCGGCCCAGGGGTGAAATCCCGCATTGGCTCCGGTTCAGGCACGGTCTCGGGAGCGAGTTCGGGCTCGGCTTCCAGAGCGGTTTCCGGCGCGATTGTTGCAACGGGTTCGAGTTCAGGGCTTTCCAATTCGTTCATAACAGGTGTCGTCCCATTGTTTCACGAGTGAGGGCTACAACAGCTTCATAAATTCTGCAAGCCAGATTCTTTACAATTCACTGACTTCCGGGCGGGGTTGTCTTTCGCAGTTCGCGCGCAGGCGAAGGCCACTTTGGATGGAGCCGGTGGGGGCGCGTGGATTGTGGAGCTTAGCTGAAGGCATTTCCAGTTCCGTTACAGGCCCCATGTGCGGGCAACTATTTCATAATTACGCAAACTGGGCTCTTTTGGATTTAGCGATCTTTTTCACAGGGCGAGGGGAAGCGAGGACTTTGCGGGAAGAGCCGGTTGGAAGGGCGGCGGATGGAGGGATCGGTGAGTGGGGCGCCTGCCGACTCAATGCTGTTGGTAGACACCGGAAGGCGCGGAGAGCGAGAATGGTGCTCGCTTGATGGGAGCGTAATCATGATGCCTGAAATGACACGTCGGGATTTTGTGCGCCTGGGCGCAGGCGCGGCTGTAACGGGAGCTGTGGTCAAGGCGACGCTGCTGGAGCCGCCGGTGCTGGCGGCGCAAACCGCGGCAACGGGGAGAAAAATCAGGTTTGTTTCGATCGGGACCGGAATCCGCGGCTGCGACCTGCTGCGGTCGGCCCGGAAGGTGCCCACGGGTGAACTGGTGGCCACGGCGGACCTTTACGAGATGCACCGCAAAGCGGGCCTGGAAGCATACGGCCAAGAGGTTCCCACCGGCGGCGATTACCGGCCGCTGCTGGACCGCAAGGATGTGGACGCGGTGATTGTAGCGGTTTCAGACCATCTGCACCGGGCGATTGTGCTGGATTGCCTGGCTGCGGGCAAGGACGTGTACTGCGAGAAGCCCATGTCGCACAACGTGCCGGACGGGTTCGCAATGGTGAAGGGCGTGGAGGCGAACAAGCGCATCTTCCAGGCGGGCAGCCAGAGGGTGAGCAACGTTGTCTACAAGAAGGCGCAGGAGATTTTTGCGTCAGGCCGGCTGGGCGAGGTGACGTTTATCGAGGGCCACACGGACCGCAACTCGCCTTCCGGGGCATGGGTCTATCCGGTGCCGCCGGACGCGAGCGAGCAGACGATCGACTGGAAGGCGTTTTTGCGCGATGCGCCGCAGCGGCCGTTCGATGCGGTGCGGTTCTTCCGCTGGAGGGCCTTCAAGGATTACGGCGAGGGCATGGCGGGCGATCTTTATGTGCACCTGCTCTCGGGAATCCAGTGCGTGAGCGGCATCAACGCTGCGCCGAACCGGGCGCAGTCGAGCGGGAGCCTGACGCATTTCAAGGATGGGCGCGACTTTCCCGACCTGCTGGCCACGCTTTTTGAATACGACGGCATGACGGTGAATCTGCACTGCAACCAGAACAGCTCCCAGAGCGAGCCGATCATTTTCTACGGCAAGGAAGCCACGATGACGATCAGCGGGAACACGGTGACGGTGGCTCCGCAGGATACGCGGCCGCAGCCGGAAGGCTACTCGCTGAACGGGTGGACGGCGGAGGCGAAGAGACAGTACCTGGCTGAGTGGCATGCGGCTCATCCGCAGCCGCCCGCGTCGCTGGCCGCGGTGGGAACCTTCTCCGCGCCCCAGGGCTACGACGACACGGCCGACCACATTGCCAACTTCTTCAACGCGGTGGAGACGCGCCAGCACGTGGTGGAGGACGAGGTGTTTGGCAATCATGCGGCCATTGCCTGCCACATGGCGAATCATTCGTACTTCCACAAGAACGTAGCCACGTGGGATGCGGCGGGCAAAACCATTCAAGGTTGAAAAACAGGGAATTTTACGCTGATTTCAAGGAGGTTGAACCTATGAGTCTTACTTCTCGGAGAGGGTTTTTGAAGACGGCGGGAGCGGTTGCGGCCGCTGCCTGTGCCGGTGTGGACCGGCTGAGCGCGCGCACGCTGAACAAGCCGGTTGGATTGCAGCTTTATTCGGTGCGCGAGCAGCTTCCCAAGGATTTTGATGGAACGCTGCACGAACTTCATGCGGCGGGCTACTCGGTGGTGGAGGCGGGGGGGAGTTACTTCGGCCGCTCCGCGGAGGATTTTCGCAAGGGCATGGACGGGGCGGGACTGCGCTGTGTGAGCGGGCATTACACGCTCAGCGTGCTGGAGACGCAGTTCGATTCGCTGATCGATTATGCGAAGAGGCTGGGGCTCGAATACATTGTCTGCTCGTCGTCGGGAGGGATGCACCGCAATCCCGCGACGAAAGGCGAGCCGACACTGGACGACTGGCACTGGATTGCCGGCGAGTTCAACCGCATCGGCGCAAAGATCAAGGCCGCGGGAATGACCTTCGGCATCCATAACCACACGCCGGAGTTTGCGGTTATCGATGGCGCGCTGGTGTATGAAGAACTGCTTAAGCTGACCGACCCCTCGGTGGTGGTCTTCGAGATGGACTGCGGCTGGGTTTATGCCTCGGGGCACAATCCGGTGGACTATCTGAGCAAGACGCCCGAACGGTTCCCGCTGCTGCACGTGAAGGACATGGTGCGCGTGCCGGGCGGCGAGAACCTGATGCCGGTGTTGGGCAAGGGCAACATCGACTACGGGCCGATCATGCGGGCGGCCACGGGGATGAAGTACTACTTTATCGAACAAGAGAAGTTCGACATGGATCCCATGGAAGAGCTGAGGCTGGACGCGGAGTACATGCGGAAGCTGAAGGTGTAAAGGCAGTGGTCAGTGGTCAGTGATCAGTGATCAGATCAGAGATCGGGCGGAGGGGAGATTGTTTCCTGACGCCCGATTTCCTTTTGTGACCGATTTCTCTCCGTGTTTCCGTGCGCTCAAGCACGCGCGGGCGCCTGGGGATGGCCTGGCAAACCGGATTTTGCGGTTTCGGATAGGCTGGAGATATGAATGTATTCGACGAGAAGCGGGCGGAGCTGGAACGGCACGAGTTCATGATGGGCGTGGAGCGGGGCAGGCTGGCGGTGGCGCTGGACCTGCTGACGGACTCGCTGATCCTGGTTGGTCAGCACGGGGTCTACTGCGCGTCGAGCCGCAATCCTGCCAAGCCGGCGCTCGATTTGCAGGCGGTGCTGGGCGGCATGGAGGGCGCAAAAGCGCTCATCCAGTCGGTGATGGGGGAACTTGAGGCGCGGAAGACAAGGGAATGACGACTACAGCGGCGGCGAAGGCCGGCCGGCGGGACCTAAACGCGGGGATCCTACTCACGGGAAACTGAACGGGCTCGCCGGAAACTGAGGGGGATGAGGGACGGGCCTCTAGCGGTTTGGTGCTGTATAGTCAAGAAGGAATGGGAACGGTTCCAAACAAGAGCGCTGCCGCGGGAAAAGCTGCACAGCAAGGGTGGGTTTATCTCCCCCTGATTGCCGGATGGCTGGTGCCGGGAGCGGGGCATTTTCTGCTGCGCAAGTGGGGCCGCGGGACGCTGCTGGCGGTTTCAATTATCGCCATGTACGCGCTGGGACTGGGCATGCAGGGCAAGCTCTACACCGGCGCGCAGGACATTCTCGAACTGCTGGGACTGGTGGGCGACCTGTGCAACGGGCTGATGTTTTTTGTCGGCCGGATGATGAACTGGGGCGCGAACCCGGTGCAGGTAACCACGGCCGACTACGGCACCAAGTTCATTGAGGTGGCGGGATTGCTGAACGTGATCGCCGCGGTAGACGCCCACAATCTGCGTACCGGGAGGAAATCCTAGTGCTGCGGCCCTCCCATCTTACGGCGGTGTTGTTATTCGCGCTGTTCGCGTCCACCGTTTTCGGGATTACGCAGCGGGAGACGCCGCGGCAGATGGTGCGATACGGGATCTACTGCTTCGTGCTGTTCGCGGGCTCGGCGATTGTGCTGAGCTGGGTGATGTTTCTGATCGCGCGATAGGTTTTGCCAGCGGGATTGGCACTGCGGTTGTATCTCCTTCAAGTCCGAGAAAAGCGGCAAGGGCCCGGACCTGAGGGCCATGCAAGTTTGCCGTCTTTCAGGGGGCTGAAGCCTCCTGCTCCCTCCGGGATCTCCGATTTTCAGTTGCAGAAAAAGGGCCGCGCATCTTCGCCGGCAGGACGCCAAGCTAAGAGGCAGGACGCCAAACCAAAACTTAGCCAATGCTTTCGCGCTGCCAGACGGCGGCGTCGAAGGTGTGGGCGCAGGTGTATCCCACTGAGAGGTAGAGCTTGATGGCATCGGCATTGGCTTCGGTGACCGTGAGGGAGATTTCAGTAGCGCCCTGGCGCATGAACCAGTAGGCGACGAGTGAGAGCATCATGCGGGCCAGGCCGCGGCGGCGATATTCGGGGTGAACGCAGACCTGGGTGATATGGCCGCTCTGCGGGCTGACGCGGGAGCCCAGCACCAGGGCCACCAGTTCACGGCTGGTGCGCTCGACCACCACGTGCGAGACCTGCGGCGAAAAAGCGCCGCAGCCGGCGTAGCGGACGATGTTGTTGAGGAAGCGCATGGAGCCGGGGACGGTCCGGTACTGATCGTTGATGAGCGAATCGGGATGTCCGCGGTAGGCTTCTGTGATGAGGCGCGCGGCAGGCGCCAGATCTTCGTCGCTCCAGGGCCGCAGATCGAGACCCGCGGGCAGATTCACGCGGGGTGGTTTCCAAAGATCGTGCAAGGCCTGAACCAGGAAGAGGCGGCGGAAGACGCGGAATCCCGGCGCGGAGAACGATCCGGTGTGGGAACCCGAAGGGTGGAGCAGGAGCTGCGATTCGATGCGGTCGACGTGAGGCGAATTGAGCAGCAGCTCGAGCAGGTGGCGGAGCAGTGTCACTTCCACGGCGTGTGCCGAGTCTGCGTCTTCCGGGCGGCCATCCAGGGCGAAAACATCGCCGATCACGGCCTTGGTCTCCTCGTAGACGCAAAACACGTAGCCGGTGACCTGGTTGGCCTCGAGGGCCGCGTAGCCGGGGAGCATGTGGTTGTCGAGGTACTGCATCAGCAGGCGCGAGGAAGCGCGATAGTCCCAATGCAGGCGCTGCTTCCACAATTCGCCTTCCGCCTCGAGCACCGGGCGCAGGGCCGGCGCGGAGAAGTGCCGCAGATCGAGAATCTCGACGGAAGCGTCCGATGCCATGCTTCTCCCTTTGATTGGCGGCAGCTTTGAACTTGTTATCAGCTATAGGGCGGGAACAAACAGCCTTTAGTCCGGCTTTATGCTCCAGGATGCGGCGAAAACTCCCTCCGGTCACTTTGACACGAGTCGCGCCAGAGAGCAACCTGAAGCGCGGTTATCGCTTGCCGACGAGATAGACTTCCAGTCCCTGCTCGGGCCAACTGAAGAGTTGTTCAAAGTGCCGTCCCTCGAGATACTCCTGGAGGTCGTCGGTGGCGTGGAGGTCAACGCCGTGGCGGCCTGAGACGCGCACCACCAGCAGGTGCTGTTCATCGGGCACGCCGTTCACCTCGTAATTGACGACCTCGCGGTTGCGGTAGAAGGAGAGCCCATACTCGGTGTCGTGCCGGACGCGAAAGACGGCGACGGTTTCGTCGGACGGGGCGAGCGAAGCCAGCCGGTTGGCCAGCGGCCGCGCCGAGTAGGAGCGATCGAGCAAAAGAAGGACATGCTTGCTGGCATCGACCTGGGCAATCCCGAAGAACGGTCCCACGCCGTAAAGAAAGATCATGAGGACAACGAGAACGCCGCAAGTGGCGAGTCGAATTCGGGCAACGCCAAAGCCGTTGACGACGATGAGAATCAAGAGCGCCGCGCCGAAAGCGGCCAGCGATGCGGCGATCAAGGCGTGGGTGGGCGGCATTTGCGCGCCATGGGCCACGAACCAGGGCAGCAGCAGCACGGCCATGGTGATGGCGCCGCAGAGAACCGCGTGGCCGATGAGGACCCAGCGGCTGAGGCCCGGCCGGCGGCGGCGGAAGAGGTAGTCCCCGGTGAGGATGGCGAGGGGAGGAATGGAAGGCAGGATGTAGCCGGGAAGCTTGGATTGCGAGAAGGAGAAAAAGACGATGGGAATGAGGGCCCAGAGCACCAGAAACTCGGGAAATGCATCGCCGGGGCGATTGAGGTTGTGTTTGGCGTGGCGGGCGTGGCGAAGACGCCACTCGGCCACCGAGGTCTGGATGCCGTCGACCAGGGCGCGCAGGGCCAGCACGGTCCAGGGCATCATGGCCAGGATCACGACGATGGTGTAGTACCAGAAAGGCTGGGAATGCTGGTAACGGTCGGTGGCAAAGCGCTCGAGGTTGTGTTCGAGGAAGAATTCGCGGAAGAAGGTTGGGTTCTGGTGCTGGACGGCGATGAACCAGGGCAGGACCATGGCGAAATAGAGAACGATGCCGGGCCACCAGAGCGAACGGCGAATGATGCTCCACTCGCGGCGGAGAAAAGCGAAGGCGACGATGATCATCGCGGCCAGCAGCGGCGCGACCGGTCCCTTGGCCAGGGTTGCCAGGCCGGTGAAGAAGTAAATGTCGTAGAGCCAGAATTTTGAGTCGGTTTCGTACCAGGCGTACCAGCCGAGGAGTCCGATGGCCAGGGGCGCGGCCATCTGCATGTCGGTGGAAGCGCCGCGTGCAAAGCCGATAATGCCCACGCAGGCCACGGTAATGAGGGCCGCATCGAGATGGCCGCCGGGACGGAATCGTCGCATGTGGAGGTAGATGAGGCCGATCATGACGAATGCAAAGGTGGTAGAGGGGAGGCGGGCGCTCCAGTCGTGCACACCGAAATCTTTGAAGAGGAACATGGCGCGCCAGTAGTAGAGGGCGGGCTTCTCCAGCCATGGCCGGCCGTAAAGGTAGGGCGTGACGCAGGCGCTGAGGCGGCCCTTGAGGGTGGGCGCGGAGTCAAAGCGGTCCAGCATTTCGTGGGCGATCTGGGCGTAGCGCGGCTCGTCGGCGCCCACCAGGCCCAGGCCGTCGCCGCCGAGCATCGGGGTAAGGCCATAGAGGAGAAAGAAGATGGTGAAGGAAAGAAACACAGAGGCTTCAGCGATGGTGGGCCAACTGGGCAGACGCCTGCCCCGGCTTTTCGGTGAACCCGCGGCCGGTGTTTCCGGTTCAGTTTCCATTTCCCAGCAATTCTCCAACGGGCGGGCGCCAAATTCCTGTCTTGTTCAAATGCCCTTTTCCGGCTTTTCGCAAGACGAGTCCGCAATTGCCCGTTTCGCGCACCTACGCGGTTCCCGGTAAAGCTCAGAACGGCCGAGAGAGCCGGACCGGCCTGCCACACTCGCGGGGGACGCGACGATCATGCTCTGTGGCGACAGGGACAAGGCTAACAGATTCGCGCGGAATCTCAAGGGAGCGGCGTCTCCGCGAAGAAAGCCGCCACGGCGGGGCGCAGCTCGGCCAGAATTTGGTCGAGGGCGCGATCGAGCGGGCCCAAGAGGGTGCAGCCGGCCGAGCTTTCGTGGCCGCCTCCACCCAGTCTCTCCGCAATGGCCGCCACATTGACGCTGCCTTTGCCGCGCAGGCTGAGGCGGAACTGGCCCCCAGGCAGCTCGCGCAGAAACACCGCGGCAGCAACTTCCGAAATACCCAGGGCAACGTTCACAATGCCCTCGCAATCCTCTTCAACGGCGTGGGTGCGCGCCATATCCTCGTTCGTCACCCACAGCCAGGCCAGGCCTTCTGAAAGGTGAAGATTGTTGAGCGCCGCGCCCAGCAGCAGAACCTTCGAGGCCGGGGCGGAAAAGTAAACCTCCTGGGCGATGGCGAGGGGATCGGCTCCGGCCTCGACCAGCTCCTGGGCCAGGGCAAAAGTGGAGGCGCGCAGCGAGCCGTAAGAGAAGCAGCCCGTGTCAGTGAGTACGGTGGTGTAAAGGCAGGCAGCCATTTGCGGCGTCACGGTGGCTCCGGCGGCCTTGACCAGGCGGTACACCATTTCGCCCACGCTGGCCGCATCGCAGTCGATCCAATTCAGGTTGGCGAAGGGCTGGCCGCTGACGTGGTGATCGATATTGATGAGGAAGAAGTCTTCGAGGCCGAGTAGGCCGGCGCGATCGAGGTTGTCGCACTCCAGCAGAATGACCGCGTCGCAGGGGCCATGGACGCGCAGCGCGGAGCGGATTTCGCCGGCGCCGGGAAGGCTGCGATAGATGGCCGGAACGCAGTCGGCGGTGACCAGGCCGGCGCGCTTGCCCATCTGCTCAAGCAACATGCCAAAGGCGAGCATGCTGCCTACCGCATCGCCGTCGGGCCGGGAGTGGGAGCAGACCAGGAAGCGCTCGCCGCGGCGCAGCACCTGGAGAATTGCGGCAACGGGATCGGCAGCTGGTGACAAGGTTGGGTCGAGAATTGGGTCGAGAATTGGGTCGGGGGTTGGCTCGACGGACGAGCTGACAGGCGCTTCCCGCGATGCTTTGAATTCAGCTTCGAGGGTCGCCGGTTTGGGCGGAACAAGGCTCATGGATTTACTCGAGCGGAGCTGCCGGCTCCGGGGATGGTTTTTCTTCAGCGCGAGCCTTGTTGCGCTTGCGCGAGCGGTCCATCAGCTCCTCGATGCGGGATTGGAAGCGGCCGGAACGGTCGGCGAGGAAGCTCAGCTCCGGCACGTGGCGGACGCCCATGCGCTCTTTCAGCTCAAAGCGGATGTAGCCTTTGGCGGCTTCGAGGCCGGCGATGGTGTTTTCCTCGGCTTTGGCAATGTCTTTTACCGAGCTGTCCACGGCTACGTAGACGCGGGCCGACTTGGCGCCGGGATTCAGAGCGACTTCAGTGACGTAACAGAAATCGATGCGCGGATCGACGAGCTCGCCCTCGATCATGGCGCCAATCTCGATGCGAAGGGTCTCTGCCACCCGGTCCTGATGGTGTTTCCGCCCTCTGTGCTCCGGCATGACGCCCTCCTGCATGGGTAAACCATTCAGGATAGCAGAGGGGTGGGGGAGACAGTGGTCAGTGGTCAGGGGTCAGTGGTCAGAGACTGTGCGTTGCGGTGCGGGTTGGGCGCGGGCCACCTGGCGCGGCTGGGCCTGTTTGACGGTGCTCCATATCCGTATCGATTGGGGGGGTGCCCCCCCTCCCCCATCTCTGCAAAGAAGCCGTTTGTTTTCAGCGGCATGCAAAGTTTGCGTCGTCGCAGCTCATTGATTCTGCGGGAGTTGACTTGCAGATACCTCTGCACCAAGGAGTTACGGGTTTTTCTGAACGGGAGCGGAGATGCCTGAGGGTTGAGGGCTCTTCTTGCCC
>Ga0302320_10024574_pt1 | contig 11747 bp, 10 predicted proteins | sample Bog_T0_3_FD_202130 | JGI IMG/M metagenome (GOLD analysis project Ga0302320, IMG submission 202130) | Peat permafrost microbial communities from Stordalen Mire near Abisko, Sweden - Bog_T0_3 | ecosystem: Environmental > Terrestrial > Soil > Wetlands > Peat | place: Sweden: Abisko, Stordalen Mire... | reverse complement strand
GCGTTGGTGGACATTGCAATGCTCCAATCACACGGCGTGTGTTTCGGTGGAGCGTAAATTGGCAGTCTGAAAGTAAGGTAAAATGAAATAGGACTACGCACTAATAGGTATTAACGGATGGTTTGGATTTACCTTTAAAACTTTAGCCAAATTAGTCCATTGCCATAGCGAATGGTCGCGCAACTGCAGAGTAAAGTGGGTATTCGTTCTCAAAGTGCCGCTGTCCGGAAGGCTGTAGCGTTGCGTAACGCGACTCACGAGAAGCATTAGACCAATCGAGGCTTAAATAGGATTTCCAAGGTGCAATTTTCGAGTTAGAGCGCACGGCGCTTGATAAAAAATGGCCTGTGCGCGCGAGTAACCTCTTGATCGCACGACGGACACCTAAAAAATATTTGTGCAAGATTACCGTGTTACCGCGCGCTTCACTGAACTGCAAAATCGGTTCTGTATTCTTAGCCGAGTTGGGATCCGCCACAACCCGACAGAGTGCTTATAGCCCCGCCCGGCCTGATAGCCGGCGGGGCTATTGTTTTCGGGATGATGCCTTTTTAACTTATGTACCGCGCTATCTGAAGGTGCGCCATTTTGACCAGACTCTTCAGCCGAGTCGATGTGTAATAATCAACGTGGCTGATGGATAGGGTCCGGTGGGATAACGGCATTAATGCCGGGCTCTATTCGTTAGCCGCGGCAGCCATCTGAATCCGTGCTTGTATTGTTATTATTCCTCGCCCAAGAGGGGCTGCCGCTAACGATCGGCACCGTGATTGCCAAAACTAAAAGTGGGACATGTAGTTTTCTCATTTGCCACCCCTGTCTCGAACTCGGCTATCGAACCGCCATACTTTGTTAGTCGCGACTTTCGAACCTCAGGCTCAACGCCGATGAAAAAATATTCGTCGAATGACGTGGCGCTGTAATCTGTCAGAGCTGCCATTCGTTTGAGCTACGCGCACAGGATTGCGGCAGCGCGGGGACTCATATGCCACCAATCGACACCGATCCAAACGGCTTGGGAACGGCAGTCCTCCGTTTCCTGCGCCGCGCCATCAGACCCAACGCGCCGAGGCCGGTGGCGAAAAGTGGGAGGGTGGCTGGTAGCGGTGTTTCTTGCAAAAGGCTAAATTCATAATTAGCCTCGATCAATTGGCCAGCCGCCAAAAAATGCTCATCGTCTGAATAGAAGCTGGTCTGTTCTGCATTAGCGGAGGTTAAGACTTGCAAGCTGTGAACTGGCCGTCGTCGAATTTGCGCACCACTGGCCCCACCCACTCGTGCTTGCCCCCGCACCGGTCTGCGTAGCGCAAGCGGATCCTGTACTCGTACCCACCACACCTGGAAGAACTGTTGCTGCGGTGAACCCATACAGTGCCGGATTTGCTTGGACCGCATCGACTAACCCAGCAATATCGGCCCCAATGAAATTAACTCCCAATCCGCTCAAGTCAGAAAAAAGTGTACTCGTCCAGAACTTGCCCAAAGTCCCCGAGCCTGGATTCCCGAGGACAAGAAAATGCTGCCCTCCATCCAGCTTGACGTTGTAAATCGCGTTAGCAAGCGATGCGGCTTGGTTGGACAGGTAATTCTCTTCATTCGCCAGATTGCCGCCAAAATTAGTTTTCGCGAGCGTAATGTCATTGCCGCCAGAGCTTATTAAATAAAGTGCACTGGGGTCCGCCAGCCGAGCAACCGCTTTGCGACGCCTTTACAACAAGCGTTCCGGAACTACTTTCTCCGGAGACTTGGATCCTGCCCTTCAAGCCCCAGCACGTCTTGGCTGGGGCTTATTTCTGGACTGGCCCCGTAAAGCTCCAGCGCCGTGCCATATCGACGGCGATCCAGCCTGTGGTCCAACCGACAAAGCCGCCCGCAAGGATGTCGCTGACAAAATGGTAATCGCCTCCCAATAGGCCGACGGCGACGACGCCTTCAAGCAGCGCAAAAAGCGCGCGCCAGCGCGGATAACTAAGCCATAAAACTGTCATTACAGAGAAGATCGCCGCGGCGTGTCCGGACGGAAATGAGGCGAAGCCCGACCCGCCGTGGAATGGGCTGAAACCGTAGGCGCCGTTTTGAATGAGGGAGGGGTTATTATTTACATATGTTTCAGGCCACATCCGCCCAAAGGCAAATTTGAGCTGATAATTCAGTGCTCCAGTTGCAATAAAGCTCAATCCGCATAACACCATTACGGACTGACAGCGCGAGAGCGCCCTGCCAATTAGTGTCCACAGCCCCGCTCCTACGAGGGCAATCACAGAAAATATTGGGAGTGCCTCGGGGAGGCGCTGCATCCAAATGAATGCGGACCTCCAAACGATGTTGGCGTGCACAAAATAAGCAACTGGGCGATCAATCCAGTAGTATGCAGTGACGACGCCCAACAGCGTCAGAGCCAAGCATAGGCACCAATTCCAAATACGCCCGAATGCATCTATAATCATAATGATAACCAACGAGCCGAGCCACGCATACTTTAGCGCTGCTTGTCGAGAAGCCTAGCGACTCTAGCACTGCAGGAATTTAATGTGGCCTGCGCTTTAAGGATATTATTGTCGATTGTGGCTTTTCTTTCCTTGTACGAAAAGAGACTCCGTGCGCTTCTCAGAACACTGACCGCTTCCTTTGTAAGGCGTAGACGTACGGCAATTTCCTCAAGCTCGTCCACCTTGCGTCTCCGTAAGAGGGTGGGCATTCAAGATCCAGGCCATGAACGAATTGTGACTCCGGCAACCAATGTTTTGCAATTGCGCGCTTAATGGCTACCATTGGTAAAAATTTATATTCGGCTTTTCTAAACAAGGATAAATCGGGCATCGTCGGCCTTATTGCCACGCCCTCCTGCATGTGGCGAACTCCGTCGATCACTGATGACCCGACGTCCGGAAATCGATAAATGCGCATGAAGTTATTGTGACAAAAACGGTTGGTCGGAGCGCTTTCACCAACGGCGCGACAACTTTAGCTTTGATCTTTGGTCGTGCTTGTCGCTGTCTAATCAAATGTGCATGAATAGAAACGATGAGAAATTTGTAAGTTGCAGCTTCTGGTCAAAATGGGGGTTAAGCCCAATGGCAATTAATGTCGAATCTGTCAACTCCGATACCGCGGACCATCCGTCGAAAAGGCATTTTTATCGATTTCATCTGCCGCACGCCCATTTAGGGGATGTATTTGGCGGTGATTGGTTCGCTTTGAAGGCTGAGGCATTCGCCAGGTTTTTCGGTAAACCCATTTTTCTTATAGCTCAGACCGTCGTTGTCGGAGTTTGGATACTGGTCAACGTCGCAGGATGGGTATCGTTCGACATCTATCCGTTCATCCTCCTAAATCTGGCATTCAGCCTGCAGGCGGCATATGCGGCGCCACTAATTTTGCTAGCTTAGACGAGGCAGGCTGATCGTGATAAATGTCACGCGCTAGGCGACGTTGAACATCGCGAAGATCTTCACCGCGCAAGTGAGGAGAGACAGGCTGTTGCGGTTAAGCAAACGGCGCTGTTACTAGAAATGGTTGAGCAGAACACCATGCTCACCGAAACGATTAAATCGCTGACTGAACGGCTAGAAGCCCTGACGGTAGAGGTTCACCAAAGCGTAGTGCTTTCAAAGTAGGTCTAATCCGGCCGTAGCGGATTCGCACGCATGTTTTTCGTAGTGGCCCACACCGGATCTCAAGCGTGGAAAGCCCGACGCTTCGATTTTATTTAATCTTGGTTCTCCCTGGACCGCTGCTGTGCATGCCGGGGCTAATGGAGCCTCATGACCGGCGCGGCCAGTTAGGGCTGTTCTTGTTAAGATGGCAACGCGACGAGGGAGGCGAAAGCCGCCGTCCGTAGTCGCGTCTATTTATTGCTTCGAAGTAGCTCACGGTTCGCTTCCTCGATGACGGTCGCATCGAGATCGACAGCAACGTTATAGAACGCTCGATCCGCTCAATCGCACTCAACCGCAAGAACGCTCTATTCGCCGGCTCCGACGGCGGCGGCGAACATTGGGTTGTCATCGCCTCGATAATTGAGACCGGCAAGCTAGGGGGCGGTGAACCGCAGAACTACCTCACCGACGCCATCACAAAGATCGTCAACGGCTGTCGAAACAGCAAGATCGACGACCTGCTGTCTTGGACATATCCCGTTCTCCCGGGTCTCAAGCTCGTGGCCTGAAAACAGCGCTTACTCACAATCTGCTGCGTGCTGAACCTCTCTTCGGTACGAATGGCTCCCTTTCCAAGCTCATTCTTTCACAACGCTTGGTATAAAAAAGCTAGGTCAGGTCAAAGTCGCTGCGAGTCGAACACTCGTCAGTTCGTCAACCTAGCCGCCTGTTGAGTTGCCGCAAATAGGGACTGCATCGCGGTAGAGATCGCGGGGCCATCACTCGCTTGAAAGTAATATGAACTTGAAGTGGCGCAATTCTCAAGATTTGTCGCGATATTATTTACATAGGGCAAAACTAAGCTGGTATAGTTTGTCTCATACCCATTTGCAGAGTTGTTCTGATTATAAATGGGAAGATAGGTCGTATAAATGACACCGACGGTCGACTTAGCCTTAAGGTTGGTGCAATAGGACGGCGAGAACGCGCCCGTGCAGTGCCCTGAAGTGCAGCCACTGCCCGGTGTATCGATCAGTCCGTCGGTAACAATGAAAACATAGTTGAGTGGCGATGAAGCGCTGGCGCCAGAACCGTTTGCCGGAAGAATGGTATTAAATTGCGACAGTTGGTCGACGAAATCCGAATCGCCATCTCCCCCGGTTACGTTATTGCCAAGATCGATGGTCGCTGCGAGCGACGTCAGCGAAGTGTAATTTGAAGACGGGGCGGAAACTGTATTGAGCAATGTTCCGGAAACCGGATTGTCGCTCATCGTATAAAGCCCGATTTTGATATTTTGATTTGTTCCCGCGGCTGCTTGTGCAGCGCTAATAATGCTCTGGATCGCCGAAACCGCCGAATCTATTCGCAAGGTGATGGCTGGGCTAACGTTGTGGGCAAGATATTCGTTAGTGTAGGTCTGACCGGCTGCTTTGACGTGGCAGCCAAACACGCATCCCGTTTCTCCACCTGATCCGTTGTTATAAGAGACCACACGGTTATACAGATTTTGCATATCGGTGGCTGTCGACCCAATTCCCATGGACTGAGAAATGTCCACGACAATGTAATAGTTGATATATGTGATCGGACTTGCCGTCGCCGTCGCGGTTCCGGTGACCGGAATCGAATTGATGCCGATAATGCCGCTAAATAAAGTAGGTACGCTGCCAGAATACGAGATGTTGGCGGTAACACCGTTTGAGCTGTTGGATACGACCGTTAGGTTTTTAGAGACATTACCAACCGACAGCTGAGACACGTTACCGGAGAAAATGTCCGTGCCGTAACTTTGCAACCATGACTTATTTGAGTATCCGCCGCCGGAGGTAGCCGCGCTCTGCGAGACGGCGCCGATGACGGCAGCTTCAGCGGCTTTGTCGAGTTTTTTCTTAACATAGGCCGCATAGGAGTAGTCCATGCTAAAGCCTGCCACGGCGATAAGAACCGGCAGCATTATGGCTGTAATAATGGCAACGTTGCCGGATTCATCGCGCAATCGCTTGGCGGCAAGTTTGGCCTTGAGCAAGGCCCGCGAAATTCTGTTCGTGCTATTTTGCATAGTTGCAGACGGCTCCGTTACTGAGCGTCACGGACGCTGATGTATGCGCTGCGGTCGGAACGGTAGGCGCATCGGACGACACGCCATCCCAGGGAAATCCGACATAGGATGACAATCGCGGCATATAATATGCAACGCCGCTTAGTGGAATTGCGGATTTCAGGACGAACTGCGCTGGCGCTGTATAACTGTATTTGATCTCGGCCATGACATAGCTTGTGTTGGTGCCGTTAAGCGTATAGCCGCCGCTAGTGGTGTTGTAGACCCAAAGAAACCAGCCAACCGGGCTTCCGGTCGGGGTCGTCGTCACTGAGCTAAGCGCCGTATAGGCCGGCAAAGCGGCTACCCCGCAACTCCAATATACCTTGGCGTTGCCGTTGCCGTCGGAAAAGACGTTAGTGATCCGGAGCGACAGCGGCGTTGCAGAAAAAGGCTGCATCACATCGGCCGCAGCCGAATAGACATCCACCATATCGGAAGTTTTCATCTCGGAAAATTCGGCGGTCACGTCGGCGGCGGTCGATGCGGAAGTGCCAGCGTTATTATATACAAGCCACGCCGGCGCTATGTCGCATATACCAAGAAGTATCATTAGTAGCACCGACGCAACGATGGCAAACTCAATAGCCGCGACGGCCTGCGTATCGTTGCCGAAGCGCGATTTGGTTCGTCGCAAGCGCGCTTGAGCAATTTTTGTCACACGACCGCGAATCGCCTTGAGGTAAGTCAGCATCCCGCCCCCGTATTCGTTTCACCGGGGTATGGCTCCGATTTAAACACTTGCACGTTCGTGATCGGATAAAAGGATCCCGACGACGAACCGCTTGAACTGACATAGTTGGTGACGGTTGAAAAACCCGCGAGCAGCATCGGGTCAACGATAGAGTAAAGGTAATACGCTCTTATCTCAACAATGCTTCCGGAATTGCCAGAATAGAAACATAGGCTTGAATTGTTGAACGTATTGCCGTTGACCGGATTTGTTGAAGCGGAATTCGAGAAAGCGGTGATCGGCCTCACATCGAGTTGCAGTTGCTGTTGGCATGTCGCGAGCGGGACTAAAGATAAATTATTGCATATCGCGGTCTTTGCGTCGGCGAGATCCATTTGCACGCCGCTCGAACTGGCCGCGGATAAACCGGCAGCCTGCACCTGTCCGGTGCGCAATTGCGTTGCGAAGGCTGTGGTCGCAACGCCCAGGCTGACATTGAGAATAAAAATTAAAGCGAGTTCCAATATTCCGAAAAGAATGGCAAAGAACGGTACCGCGATCAATGCAAACTCGACCGCAGTGGCTCCGCCTTGGTCAGCACGAAGTTCTCTGACCAAGCCGCGCAACAACACTTCATCGCTGCCGGATGCATTGGCGGATTTTTTCGTGCCGCTAAAGCAAAAGTTGATTATGAACTTCAGCACTAATCTTTCTCGCCCATGTTGAGGCGATCCTCCAAAATTCTGGGATCGTCAGTCCTCGTTTTTAAAGCGCGAGCACAAAAATTGAGTTAACGCTCATCGGATATTATGCCGATATTAATTAGCATATGATAAAGACTGACCCCGATGCCAACGTTATTTGAGGGTCATACTTTTTGGCGTGTTGCCAATATCGGCCATTGGCCTAAGGCGCCCTTTATGAATTCATGCGATGCGCGAAGCTCGTGGAGACCGCGTATTGACGGACCTTTACCAACTCAACGCAAGCGTCGCCATGAGCATGTGAACACTGTAATTAGGGTTGCCATCCGCCATGAAGATCGCATTCGTTCCGCTTTCGAAGGTCGGATTGTATGGCCCTAAAGTGTCATTCGTCCAATCGCTGACCGAGTTGCGCTCCCAAGCGTAATGCAGCTTGGCCTTGACCTTGCCCTGCCAGCCCATGCGCGCGACGGTTTCCTTGTCGAACGTATAGACCGCGGTCGCATCCAGGCGCTGGAACCACGTGGTCACGTCTGGGAATTGGCCGCCCGTCGGAGCCGCGCCGGAAGCCTGAACGAGTTCCTGATGGTCGACGCCGCGCGACAACGCGTAACGCAGGGAGAGGTCAAGCTTATTGGGGATCGCCGCGTAGCGCGCCGTCGCTGTTAAAGTATCGACGGTCGAGCGGTCGTTTGTTTCCATAAAGTTCGCGGGAGTTGGCGTTGTGCTGGGATCGCCGTGGCTATCGCAATTACAGTTATAGACTAGTTGCGTATCATATTCGCGCAGGTAGCCGAGCGTGACCGAAAAACCTGCGTTGACCACATAAGTTGCGTCGATCCCGGCGGTCCACGAGCGGCTATCGCGCAAGCCGTCTTCGGTATTCGGGTCCAAGCCGTAATTTTCATCCTGATATTGAAAAGACGGGGTGACGGTGAGGCCGTGCAGCGCGACGATATCGACGGCGAGATTGGCCTTCCAGCGATCGCGGTTGTCGATCATCAACTGCCGATAGGCTGTGGCATACCCGTTTGTCGGTGCGCCGTCATATTGCGTGTTTGCCACGAATTGAAAGTAGTCATAATTCTCATAGCGTCGGCTGGCGTAGCTGACGCTCGAGCGCGTGCTGAACCAACTCGTCGGCTTCCAGTCGGCGAACAACTTACCGGAATTTTCATTCGTCACATCGGCGTCCGCGTGCGTCCAGTTATACCGCTCGAAGCCGTAAGCGGCGCCCAGGTTCCAATCGTGCGTCGGCCGCCAGTTCAATTCACTGCCGGCATTTTGCTTGATGTAAGCCATCGACAGGGCGGTCATCGCGATTTCGGGCGCCGTCGCCGGACTGCGGTCGAGAGATACCCAGCCATTCACGAAATTGAGTTCCGGCGTATTATTCCTGAAATCATAATACCGGTAGCTCAATTTCGAAGTCAGCTCCGGCGTGAGCTTGGAGGTGAGGACGTTGTTGCTCAGCAGTGTGTTGATGGAGCCGTCCAGACTCGACGCCGGCAGAGTTGTTGCCGGCGTCATGGCGCCTGGAAAGGCCGTCATCGGGTTAAACGCGGCGTCCTGGCGCATCATGGTGTAGCTGGCCGTGCTGACATAGCGGCTCTTCCACGGCAAATCCGTGACCAGCGTTCCGCTGACCGCATCGGCGCGATTGCTGGGCCAAGTGGACATCTGGGCGATCGGAGTAACACCGGTCGTCAGCGGATCTTGCACGGTGTAGGCCGATAAATCGTCGGCGTATTGCGAGCCCTGGTAGCCGAGCTTCAGCGTATAGGTCTTGCCCCACAACGAGTCGCCCATGTATTCGCCGTTCAAGCCAAAATTCTGCGTGGTGTCGGACACCGGCCGGGGCACCTGCGTCGGTCCATAGGGAAAGCTCGGGCCGAAGCCGACGACACCATCAACTTGGGTGCCGGTGCGGCGCAAATTCGAATAGTCCGCTTTGATGTCCCAGGCTTCGGTAGGTGTCCAACGATACTGCACCGAAGCCGTGTCGCGTTTGATGCCAAGGTCCGTCGTATAGAGGAACGGAATAACTCCGGCAGGCGTCGCGGTTGGCAGGCCTGGCGGTAGCGTCAGGCTGCCGGTGCCAAGGCCTCGATAGAAGGTCTGCGCGCTGGTGCTGTAGAGATGCGGGCTCTGATCCCACTCTAAAGTGAGGTAGTGCTCGCCGAGTTTCGATACATCCAGCATGAACCGCTGATCGTTATAGCCGGCGTTGTCCGCCCAGAAACCTGCGCCGTAGGTGCCGTCCTTGCTGCCGGCGCGCATATAGCCGCCGAGAAATGCGCCGGGCTTAATGTCGGTGTACTCGTAATATTTCGCGAGGCTGTTTTGCCCGAGATAGTTCGAGCCGTTACGCGACGGGTTATTAAGGAAGAAACGTCCGCCGCTTTCGATCGTACCCTCCGACCACCATGTCGGCACGGAATCAGCTTGCGCTGGCACACTCGTCGCCGATTGAGCCAATGCTCCGCCAGGGACTAGGGCAGCCGTCATCAATGCCACGCCGGCTATGTTTGCACGAAAGTAACCGACTTGCCCCGTCATCGCCCGTCCCAAACCCACCAACTGCAAACGGCCCTCGTCCCTACGAGGGCCACCGCCGCTCACCGCTGCAGGAAGAATCCTGCCGGGCTATTGCTGCCGTGAATCGCCGTGTGGCAATTCAGACAGGCGCGCCCCATCGTAAACACTGAATTGACTCCGCTAGTTTGGCCGTGTCCAAATCCGTGACATTCGAAACACAGCCGCGGTGTAGAAAGCTTCAGCATGTCCGCGTTCACCGAGCCGTGCGGATTATGGCAGTTCAAGCAGTTCTCGCGCACGGGCTGGTGTTCGACCAAGAACGGCCCGCGTTTTTCGGCGTGGCACTTGTAGCAAGTGTCGTTGATTGAATCCGTGCGCAGCAGACCATCGGTGGCGCTGCCGTGCGGGTTATGGCAGTCCGAGCAAACCATTTTCCCTTCGCCGATCGGCATATGCGACGAGAACATAGTTTGCGCTTGCTTGTCTTTGTGGCACTGGAAGCAGGTGTCGGGCTCGAATGCGGTCTTCAACTGTGCCTTGCGCGACACGCTTTTCATGACCGTGTGGCAATTGGTGCAAGCAAGACCACGGGTCTCATGCACACTGGCGTCCCAATAGGTCCGCTCACCGCGCTGGTGGCAACCGAGACAAATCGCATTGTTATCTTCCACCGTGCGGCTGCGGTCATCGGCGCGGAACGAAATGATCCCGCCGACGCCCCGGCCGCCACCGAGCCGCGCATGCTCCGAACCCGGCCCGTGACAGGTTTCGCATTGCACTTTCCCTTGAGTCTGCAGCCGGCCCATCAGCGTGTGGCTGAATTTATTGGCTTGTTCGCTATGGCATCCAATGCAGACTTTGCTGCCGACATTGGTTCCAGCTATCGCCGGCGCCGCCGGCTTGGTAGGCACCGGTGTTTCCAGCTTTTTGGCCGGTGCAGGCGAAGTGCCGTTTTGCTTTTGTAGGTACTCACGCAGTGCATCGAGCGCATTATCGGCGTCGGCGACTTTAAGCTGCGCTGGTGCGGTGGTTGCTGTCTGGCTTAAGTAATTCAGCAAAGAGGCCAAGGCCGCTTCGTCACCCGGTGGTAAAATCGCCCGGGGTGCTTCTGCCTTTATTTGCTGCGCGTAAGCGCGCAAAGCGACGTAAGGATCGCCGGATGTGGCGTCTTGCGCGTATGCAGCGGGCATTAAATCGGAAAGCAAGCCGACAAGTATCGTCGCGGCGGCAAGCGTGAGCATCGCTCTGACGAAAAAGTTGGCAGTAATGCGAGCGTCTATCCGAGCCAAGCACAACGCTTGAACTACAAAGCCAATGCTTACCGAACGGCTCATCACCGACCCGCCCCTGTAGACCCTTCACATTTTGATCACAGTACACAGTGCCGGGGAGGTATTTAGCCACCGACCAACAATCATTTTAAATTAAAGCGTGAACCGGTGATTCTGGCGCAATCTCTTTTCTCAAGGCATCGACGCTGGTGTAAAGCAAACCAGCGGGCGAGTGGTCGGCATGGAGACTTCAAATGATTGACGCCAAAGAATTAGTGCGTAGCCGGAACAAGTGTTCTGTTTTGCACATCGCTGTTGGTTTTGCTGGCGTCATTCTGGCGAGTGCTGTGATCTTGTTGTCGGCGCCAAAGGCGGCGCAGGCGACGCCGAAATACGCGCAGGAGACAGGCTTGCCATGCAGCCAATGCCATGTGAGCGCCGCCGGCGGTTCAGCGCTCAAACCTTTTGGCAAGAAGTTTCAGGCTAACGGCCACAAGGTGGCGAAGTAGCGTTGGACGAAAGCGGCTATGCAAGCTAATCGCTGGCTATTGGTCGCGGTATTGTTCGCCGGCGCGGTTGTGGGCGCTGGCGGCATCATTGGTAGTGTTGCGGTCAACCGTTACACATCAACCGACGCTTTTTGTACTTCCTGCCACACCATGGCGATGCAGGCCGCCGATCCGTTTTTCCTGAAGTCGGTCCATCGCAGCAACAAAGAAGGTGTGCGGCCGAGTTGTGGCGATTGCCACATCCCCAAGAGCAACTGGTTTATCGAGACCTATACGCACGCCAGTTCGGGCGCGCGCGACGTGTTTGTCGAAGCCACGCATGATTTCAGCGATCCTAAAGTCTGGGAGGTCC
>Ga0302320_10024570_pt1 | contig 11749 bp, 8 predicted proteins | sample Bog_T0_3_FD_202130 | JGI IMG/M metagenome (GOLD analysis project Ga0302320, IMG submission 202130) | Peat permafrost microbial communities from Stordalen Mire near Abisko, Sweden - Bog_T0_3 | ecosystem: Environmental > Terrestrial > Soil > Wetlands > Peat | place: Sweden: Abisko, Stordalen Mire... | reverse complement strand
CGCGATGCCGGTAACGAATCGCCCGAACAGCGGTATCACTCCGCCGTATGCCGCCAGGCTGAACGGCATCTGAAGCGCGGAGTAGGCCAGGGCAAGGCTCACGGCAAGCACCGGCAACGGGCAGCGGTCGGTCCAGCGTGTCTGGGGGTCGCGCCACCGGCAGGTGGCGCGCACGGCCGACCGCTGGTAGAACAGCAGGAACACCCCGGGCAGCAAAATGTACATGCAGCCCAGCATGCCGCCCATCACGATCTGCATCACGAGCAACGCCTGCGGCGGCATCTTCATCTGTTGCTGCATGCTCGCATACAGGTACGGCGCCCAGATCAACCAGCAGAGCAGTACGCAGATGCCGACGATCAGCCACATCCACGACAAAACAAGCGTGAGTGCCCATGCCCAACGGCGGGCCCTGATCGACCCGATGCCCAGCAAAACGCCCGCGACGGCCATGACAACGTATAAGCCGGCCATCGGGATCGCCTGCCGCAGTCCCATCGGCGTGCCGCCCGGAACGCCGCGCTGCGGGATCGTGGCCATCGCGAGCATCATAAACGCCGCGAGCCCGCAAAAGCCGCCGAGCAGGAGTTGAAAAACGCCGAACAACGTCAAGCCGGTGCTCTGATCGCGAAAGGCCGGGCCAGTTGGCGATTGCATGTCAGACATATCGCACTCCCTTTTTTGGGGCGTAGATCGTTATCCGCTTCATTGTGTCACTCGGTCAGTTGATCGTCAACAGCCAGTGGGTGCGGGTTGCGCTGCGCTCCACCCGCGGCTATTCGAGTTATGCCGCTCCGCGGCAGTCTGTCGGGCCATTCGCACCACGGGCGTCCGTTCATTGATGCGCGGAAACGGGAATGCACCCACAGCAAGTTTCAATGAGCGCACCTGTTGCCGCCGCTGCCCGGCGGACGCATAATTGCCTGATGGACTCCATTTATCTCGACCACAATTCCACTACGCCCACTCGGCCCGAGGTCATCGAGGCCATGTCCCGCTGCTACGCGGACGGCCATGCGAACCCGGCCAGCCAGCATCAGCCGGGACAGCGGGCGCGCCGCGTGCTGGAAAAGGCCCGCCAACGCGTGGCCGAAATCTTGGGGGCCGACCTGAACCGCCACAAGGCGGACCGGCTCGTCTTCACCAGCGGCGGAACCGAGGCGAACAACCTGGCCCTCTTCGGCCTCAAGACGACCGGCCGTCTCGTTGTTTCGGCGATCGAACATGCTTCCATACTGGAAGCCGCCGAATGGCTTTTGGAACGCGGCCATCGACTCGACACCGTGGGAGTCGATCGTAACGGCGTTGTGAAGACGAGCGACCTCACGAACCTGCTCGACGCGTCGCCGGAGCAACCGCCCGCGGGTTTGGTGAGCGTTATGCTTGCCAACCACGAAACCGGCGCGATCCAGCCGATCGAGGAATTGGCAGCGATCTGTCGCTCCCACGGCGTGCCTTTGCACACCGATGCCATCGCGGCGGCCGGCAAAATCGCGATCGATTTCCAGGCCCTCGGTGTCGCCGCGCTGAGCGTCGCGGCACACAAGTTCCAAGGGCCGCTGGGCATCGGCGCGATCGTGCTCCGCCATGACGTAGCGCTGGCCCCCATGCTCTTCGGCGGACATCAGCAGGAAGGCATGCGGCCCGGCACGGAATCGGTCGCGTTGGCCGTGGGCATGCAAACGGCGCTGGAATTGTGGCACAAGGAACAGGATGAGCACCGCCGCAAACTGACCGTGCTCCGCGACCGCTTTGAAGCGGGGCTGAAGACCGGGCGGCCCGGCGTGGTCGTCCACAGCGAAGCGGTCGCCCGCCTGCCGAATACCAGCAACATCGCCTTTCCCGGCCTGGAAGGCCAGATATTGCTGCTGGCCCTGGACATGGCCGGCTTGGCCTGTTCGGTCGGCTCGGCCTGTGCCAGCGGATCGACGGAACTTTCGCCTACGCTACGCGCAATGGAGCTTGCCAACGATATCGTCGCCAGCAGCCTGCGGTTCAGCCTTGGGGCCACCACCACCGAGGCCGAAATCGACGAGGCTGTGGCAAGAATCTTGCGCGTCTGCCGGGAATTGGGGGAGTAGTAGCACGAAGGGTTCCTGGTTCAGGATACCGTCGCGGAACCACTTTGCGGTAAGCGTTACGCAAATCTGTCTACGTTTTCTTGGGTGGCGGCACAAATGGGTTTTCAACGTGGACTGTCGCGTAAAGCTGGCCTGGGTTGAGATCCTCTGACCAGAGTACATGACATCGCGCGTATTCGGCGGCTGCCAGAATGCTGGCATCCCAATAGTCGATCTGGTAGCGGAACTGCAACTCCAGTGCCCTGCGAATCAGCGCCGACGTGATCTGCACCACTTCCAGCGATTCCAAGAGCAGCAATTGCCGCAGGATCGCATCTGGATCCTGTCGGAGTTTGCCGTGGGCCACCACCGCATACTCCTGCATCACTTGGGTGGAGATGACGCCCGTGCCCTCGCGCATCGTCGCATGGACTAACTCGATGGCCCGGGCCTGTTTCTGCGCGTCGCGGGCATCGTTGGCGTAGACGATCAGATTGGTGTCGAGAAAGACCTTGTTCACCGCGAGGCGTCCTTTCCCCGGGCGTTCGGACGACGCACATGCACGTCGCGGCGGTCGAACACGAACCCTTCGTCGGAACGTCCGGCACGGTTGCGGGCAATAGCGGAGAATTCCTCGGCGGCCTGCTGCGGGTCGATCTGCCCGGTGAGTCGTCCTAGATAATCCCGAATCAACTGGTTGAGCGTCGTATTGCGGGTTTGGGCATACGCCCGGGCCTTGGCGACTAGATCGTCCTCGGCGGAGAGTGTGATGTTGACCACGGCACAGGTCCTTGGGGATGACGAAACCGAGACTGCGTAAACATAATAAGTGTACACATAATCTGTGTAAGCGTCAACTCGTCCACTCGACCCTGTGGACACTCCCTATGATCTGCCGTTGCGGCTATAATCATGCTTAACCAACTCCCCTACGAACTCGGTGCGGATGGACCCGAAATGGCCAATGGCGTGGTGACAATCCCCTTGCCGGGACAGCCGCTGGGCAACGAGGCTTCGCCCCAAGACGGTCATCAGGCGTCGGTCGCGCTGGAATTCTTTGCCGGACCGGAAAACGGCCTGGTTGAGCCGGCCGTCTTAGGGGTCCTGGGCCGCCAACCGACTCCCTACAACCCCCTCGTGCTCCATGGCCCCAGCGGCACGGGCAAGTCGCATCTGGTCCGGGGCATGGCGGCCACTTGGAAGCTGAACTTTCCGCATAGTCGGGTCGTCTACACCACCGCGGTCGATTTTGCCCGCGAGATGGCCGACGCTTTCGAGGCCCAGTCTGTCGAGGAGTTTCGGGCGAAGTACCGCGGCGCGAAGCTGGTGATCTTCGAGGACGTTGGCGAGCTGGCCACCAAGCCGGCGGCCCAGGAAGAGTTGATCTGCACGCTGGACGCCATCGTGCAGCGCGGCGGCCAGGTATTGGCCACGCTAGCCGCGGCGCCGCAGGAGATCGGCGGATTCATGCCGGCCCTGCAAAGCCGGCTCGCGGCGGGACTTTGCGTGCCGCTGGTCTCGCCTGGTCCCGATACTCGCCGGGCGATCCTCCAACGCTGGTCCGCGTTGCGCGAGTTCGAGTTGGCCGATTCGATCCTCGCTCTCCTGGCCGAGGGCCTGAACGGAACGGTGCCCGAATTGTTGGGGGCCATGCTGCAACTGGAGGTTCCCGCGCGGGAGGAAGGCCGCGCGATCGACGCCCGCCAGATCCGCGAATTCCTCTCGCGGCGCGATGCGGCCCTGCGGCCCAAGCTGCGCGACGTGGCCGTGCTGACCGCGCGGTACTTCTCGCTACGGCTGAGCGACCTCCGCGGCAGTTCGCGAAAGCGGCCGGTGGTGGTCGCCCGCGACGTGGCCATGTACCTTTGCCGTCGGTTTGCGCGGGAAAGCCTGGGCCGGATCGGCGACTATTTTGGCGGACGCGACCATACGACCGTTTTGCACGCCTGCCGCAAGACGGAGGAACGCATGGAGGCCGATCCCGCCATCCGGCAAGCGATCGATCGGCTACAGCGGAGGTTTCCAGCGGTGGGCAGATAACTCCCCGTACTCCTCACGCTCCGCGTGGGGAATTCGCCATGCGGAGCATGGCGAGTACGAAAGGGTTGTAACCTGTTGCAAAACAAGAGGTTGCGGCGGCCGCACCCCTAGTGACGAGCGGCCCGAAATTGCGTACAATATTGCCATCGAATTAAGACAAGCATTTTCAGCAGAAAGTGACGATCAATGAAAATCCAATGCCAGCGTGAAAAATTGCTTCACGCCTTCCAGACGGCCGCCTCGGTGGCCCCCAGCCGAAGCCCCAAGCCGATCCTGCAAAATCTGAAGCTCGAAGTCCAGGAGGACAAAGGCATTCTCATGGGCACCGACCTGGAGGTCGGCATTCGCATCGAATTGGAGGGCATTACGGTCGAGGCGCCAGGCAGTGTTGTGCTGCCCATTTCCCGATTCCTTTCCATTCTGCGCGAGAGCACCGACGAGGTTCTGTCGGTCAATAGCGACGGCAAGAAGATCCAGGTCCTCGGCCAGCGAAGCGAGTTCCATTTGCCGTCGGAGAACCCCGACGAGTTTCCCGTGGTCTCGGTGTTCGACGAGTCACGCTACCAGGAACTGCCCGCGCGGTTCTTCCGCGAGATCGTGCGCCGCACGGTTTTTGCCACGGACCCGGAGAGCACGCGTTACGCCCTGGGCGGCGTGTTGCTGGAACTTACCACGGACCACATCACGGCCGTGGCCACCGACGGCCGCCGGCTGGCCCGCCAGGAAGGACCGGCGAAGACGGTCGGCGAGGCCCCGGCGGCCGATCGCATGACCATCGTGCCGACGCGGGCGATGCAACTCCTCGACCGCGCGCTGGGCGATGGCGACGAGGTCCTGCAACTTTCGGCGCGCGAAAACGACGTGCTCGTCAAGAGCGGACGCATCGTGATGTATTCGCGGCTGGTCGAGGGGCGTTTTCCCAAGTGGCGCGACGTCTTCCCCCGCCGCGAAAACACGCAGCGGATCGAAGTCACCGTCGGTCCCTTCCACGGGGCGATCCGCCAGGCGGCCATCGTCACCAGCGACGAACGTCGCGGCGTCGATTTCAGCTTCGGCCAGGGCAAGGTCGTGCTGGCCGCCCACGGGGCTGAATACGGCGAATCGCACGTCGAACTGCCGATCGCCTACGAAGGGCCGGAAATCGTCATCACCCTCGATCCGCGCTACCTGGGCGACTTCCTCCGCGTGCTCAACCCCGAGGCCACGCTCCTGCTGGAACTGCGCGATTCGGAAAGCGCCGCGGTCTGCTCGACGGAAGACGGATACGCCTACGTGATCATGCCGCTGGCGCGCGATCAAAGATGAAAGGTGGAAGAGCTTAGAACTTAGTACTTAGAACTTAGTACTTAGTTCTTAGTGCTTGGCCCTAAGTTCTAAGATCTAAGTTCTAAGAACTTTTGCCATGCCTCCCGAACGCATCGCCGACATCCTGACGCAGCTTATGGCCCGCCGCGGTTTCGCGCGGGTGCAGGGCGCGGAGGCCTACCAGTCGGCCTGGAACGAGGCCGCCGGGCCGCTGGGAACGCAGTACAGCCGCGTCGGCCAGTTGAAGCGGGGAACGCTGGAAGTCGTCGTCGCCAGTTCGACCTTGATCCAGGAATTCAACTTTCAGAAGATATCGATCCTCGCCACGCTTAACCGCTTGTTACCCGATCACAATATCAAGGACCTTCGCTTCCGTTTGGGAGCGATACAGTAAGGAGGAAGGCGAAAGGAGGAAGGCGAAAGTCCGGTCCTCTTTCGTCTTCCGCGTTTCGCCTTTCGCCTTCAACCTTCCGCCTTCAACCTATGTCCACCGATCCTAACACTGATCCCCAGTCTTCGAACCTTCCTCCCGAGGGCGACTCCGCCGAGGCCGATCGCGCGGCCCAGCGAAATCTGACGTCCCAGAACGAACTCGAGGCGACGAAAGACGAGACGGCCGAATACGACACCGCCCAGATGCGGCATATGACCGACCTGGAGCACGTCCGCGAGCGTTCCGGCATGTACATCGGCAACCGCGGCCTGGGCGGCCTGCACCACCTGGTCAGCGAAGTCGTCGACAATTCCATCGACGAAGTCATGGCCGGCCACGCCACTGTAATCCAGGTGACCGTCAATCGCGACGGCTCGATCACCGTGGCCGACGACGGCCGCGGCATCCCCGTCGACCTCGACCCGAACATCGGCAAGTCGGCGCTGGAAGGCGTGATGACCATGCTCAAGTATGGGGGCAAGTTCGACAACAAGGCCTACAAGACCTCCGCCGGCCTGCACGGCATCGGCGTCAAGGCGGTGAACTTCCTCTCCGAGTGGTGCGAGGTGGAAGTCCGCCGCGGCGGACATGCCTACCAGCAGGAATACGAACGCGGCAAGCCCGTCAGCCCCGTGACCCGCGTGGGCACGGCCCAGGGCACCGGCACGAAGACCACCTTCAAGCCCGATTACCAGATGTTCGGCGACTTGAAGTTCGACTACAACATGCTCTACAAGCGGCTGCAAGAACTGGCATTCCTCAACCGCGGAGTGAAGATCGTCTTCAAAGACCTCCGCAACGGCCAGGGCGAAACCTTCCAGTACAACGACGGCATCGTGGAGTTCATCCGCCATTTGAACCGCGCCAGCGAGAGCATCCATGCCGACGTCGTCTACATCTGCGCGCATAACGAGGAGTCGTCGGTGGAAATCGAGGTGGCCTTCCAGTACTGCACGGAATACACCGAGAACGTCCACTGCTATGCCAACAACATCAACACGGTCGACGGCGGCACGCACGTCATCGGCTTCCGCACCGCTTTGACCCGCACGCTCAACGCCTACGGCAAGAAGGAGAACATCTTCAAGGACATCGTGCCCACCGGCGAGGACCTCCGCGAGGGCCTCACGGCGATCATTTCCGTCCGCCTGGCCAGCCCGCAGTTCGAATCGCAGACCAAGGTCAAGCTTACCAACCCGGACGTGGAAGGCATCGTCAACTCGATCGTGGGCGACTACCTGGGTAAGTATCTGGAAGAGCATCCCAAGACGGCCAAGTCGATGATCGCCAAGGCGGTGCTGGCGGCCGAGGCCCGCGAGGCGGCCCGCAAGGCCAAGGCCCTGCTGCGCGAGCGCAAGGGCGCGCTGGCCGGCGGCGGACTGCCGGGCAAGCTCCGCGATTGCACGAGCAAGGTCGTCGATCGCTGCGAGTTGTACCTCGTCGAGGGCGATTCGGCCGGCGGCAGCGCCGAAGGCGGACGCGACCGCGAGTTCCAGGCCATCCTCCCCCTCCGCGGCAAAATCATCAACGCCTACAAGTCCCGCGAAGACAAGGTGCTGGCCAACGAGGAAGTCCGCAGCATGATCTCGGCCATCGGCTCGGGCATCGGCGAGGAGGTCGATCTGAGCAAGCGCCGCTACGGCAAGGTCATCATCATGACCGACGCCGACGTCGACGGCTCGCACATCCGCACGCTCTTATTGACCTTCTTTTACCGGCAGATGTACGACCTGGTCCGCGGCGGGCACATCTACGTGGCCCAGCCGCCGCTGTTCAAGATCACGCACAAGAAGCAGACCTACTACGTGCAGACCGAAGCGGAGATGAATGCCCAGCTTCTGGAGTCGGGGCTGAAGGACGCGGTGTTCGAGCCGGGCGACGGCCGCCGCATCGCGGGCGCGGAGATGGAAAAGCTCTGCCGCACGCTGGCCGCCCTGGAGGAGTCGCTCGTGGCCCTGGAGCGCCGGGGCATCAACCTCCGCGCCCACGCCGCGCGGCAGGATCCGGTCACCGGCCGGCTGCCGATCTACCACGTCTTCATCGGCCACGGCGAGCACTGGTTCGCTTCCCGCGAGGCCCTCGACGAATTCCTTGCGCGGCAGGAGCAGGAGTCGGGCGCGGAGTTGAAGCTCAGCGAAGAATCGGCTGCCGAGGGCAACGGACACGGCAACGGCCACGCCGAGGCGGAGGAAAGCGGCACGCCGGCCGGGGTACCCGGTACTCCGGGTCGCCTGCACATCACTGAGTTCCACGAAGTCCGTTCGATCAACGGCCAACTGGCCGAGTTGCGCAAGCTGGGCTTCGAGATCGACGGCCTCCTGCCGCAGGAGCGAACCGGCGTGGAGGAGCCGCGCTATGTGCTCCGCCGCGGCGACACCACGACAGGCCTCAACGATCTTCGCGGGCTGTTGGCCGCGGTCCGCAGCGGCGGCGAGAAGGGGATGAAGGTCACGCGTTTCAAAGGGCTGGGTGAGATGGACGCCGCCGAGTTGCGCGATACGACCATGGCCCCCGCCAACCGCACGCTGTTGCAAGTCACGATGGACGACGCCGGCGCCGCCGACGATCTCTTCCGCATTCTCATGGGCGACAAGGTCGAGCCCCGGCGGGAATTCATCGAGAAGCACGCCCTGGAGGCGCGGAATTTGGACGTGTGAGGGTAACCGATGGTGTGGGACATAAATCCTGTCAATTCAGACATAAATGTTGTCAAGCTGGGACACTATTTTGTCAACCGGCGCAATGCACGCCCACGTGATTGTGACGGCAAAAAAGCTATTTTCGCGCGACTGCCTCGGTTGGGTGGATGAGTCTTTGGGTGTTTGGGGCCCTACCTGGAACACTTCCAGAAGGTCGGCCAGCGTCTTCTCGGCCGGCAGCAACCCGCGACGGGCAGCGGGTAGTCCAAGCCGACAACCGATTGCTTCCGACCCCAGCCGCAGCCTCGCCGCTGGGGGAAAGGGGGCGGAACGACCCGATCAAGCCGCTTGCCTGCCCGCATCAAGCCAAACTCGATCATGACCGTGACGCCCGGCTTGCCCGACAGCCGTATGAATAATCCGGGCTATATCTTTCTCGCCTTCAAGATATACACCAGCGCCACGAAGTCGTACAGCCCGTGGGCCACGACCGGCACGGCCAGGTTGCCGGTGGCGTAGTAGAGCCAGCCGAGATAGACGCCGATCAGCGCGGCCAAGACGGCGTAGGCGACGTTGACCGCGTGCAGGGCGCCAAAGACGACCGCCGCCGCGAAGACTGCGCCGCAGTCGCCCACCGCGGCCCAGGCCCGCGTGTGGGGCAGGAAGTCGCTCGACCACTCGGCCAACGCGGTTTGCAACAGGCCCCGAAAGAGCAGTTCCTCGCCCACGCCGGCCAGGAGGCAAATCGCCGCGATCTCGACCCAGTTGCAATTGCGAAACAGGGGGATGACCACCTCGTTCAGCACCCGCCACACCGCTTGCAGCGGCTTCCACTCCAGACGCTGGCAGGCCCAGAGCAACGCCAACAGCGGCAGCACGGCCGCCACGCCCAGGGCCACCGGACGGGCCGTCGGCCGGAACGATTCCCACGGCGCCTGATTGAACAGCCAGCCCAACACGAACGCGGCAATCGCCAGTCCGGCCTCAAACAGGGCGGCATGAAGGGGGAAATAGGGCGATGGCGACTGTTTTTCGCTCATAACTATGCGGCAAATGACGTAGTTGACAATGCTCGCCCCATTCTTGACGGCGCAAGGGAGCACCGCTAGACTAACACATTTCTCCCGTCCGGCAATCAAGCAAGGAACGAAAAATGTCCACGAAGTACGTATATTCCTTCGGCCCGTGGGGGGCCGATGGCGACGCCAGCATGAAGAACAGCCTGGGTGGCAAGGGTGCCAACCTGGCGGAAATGTGCCGCCTGAAGCTGCCTGTGCCCGCTGGCTTCACCATCAGCACCGAATTCTGCACCGTCTATTTGAAGGGCGGGCGGGAGTTCCCCGAGGGGCTTCGCGAGGAGGTTGCCGTGGCCCTGGCCAAGACCGAAGAGGCGATGCAGAAGAAGTATGGCGACGCGGAAAACCCGCTGCTCATGTCCTGCCGTAGCGGTGCCCGCAAGTCGATGCCGGGCATGATGGAAACCGTCTTGAACGTGGGCCTTTGCCCCGCGACGATTCCGGGCTTGGTGGCCAAGTCGGGCAACGAGCGTTTCGTGTGGGACGCTTATCGCCGGCTGATCATGATGTACTCCGACGTGGTGATGGAGAAGGCCGAGGACATCGAGCCGGCCGACGGCCACGGCATCCGCGTGCAGCTTGAGCACATCATGGTCGCGCTGAAGAAGGAGAAGGGCTACAAGTCGGACACCGACATGACGGCCGACGACCTCAAGAAGCTCTGCGAGGAGTTCAAGAAGAAGGTCAAGCAGGTCCTCAAGCAGCCCTTCCCCGACGATCCCAAGGACCAGCTTTGGGGCGCCATCGGTGCCGTGTTCAAGAGCTGGCAGGGCAAGCGGGCCGTCTCCTATCGCCGCATCGAGGGCATTCCCGAGGAATGGGGCACCGCCTGCAACGTGCAGAGCATGGTCTTCGGCAACATGGGCGACGAGTCGGCCACGGGCGTGGCCTTCAGCCGTAACCCGGCCACGGGCGAGAATAAGTTCTACGGCGAATGGCTCGTCAACGCCCAGGGCGAGGACGTGGTGGCGGGCATCCGCACCCCCAGCCCTATCAACGAGGCGACCAAGAACGAGCAGAACAAGCACCTCAGTTCGCTGGAAACGGACATGCCGGGACTCTACAAGGAGCTCTACGACATCCGCACCCGCCTGGAGCACCACTACCGCGACATGCAGGACATCGAGTTCACCATCGAGTCGCAGAAGCTCTACATGCTCCAGTGCCGCAACGGCAAGCGGACGGGCACCGCGGCGGTGAACATGGCTATGGACATGCTGCAAGAGAAGCTGATCGACGAGGTCACCGCGGTGCTCCGCGTCGAGCCGGCCCAGTTGGACGAGTTGCTGCACCCGATCATCGATCCGGCCGCCGAGAAGCTGGCCACCTCGATCGTTTCCGGCCTGCCCGCCGGACCGGGCGGGGCCTGCGGCAAGGTCGTCTTCACTTCGGCCGAGGCGGTGGAAGCCGCCGCCAAGGGCGAGAAGGTGATCCTCGTCCGCGAAGAGACCAATCCCGAGGACGTCGAGGGCATGCGCGCCGCCGAGGGCATCCTCACCGCCCGCGGCGGCATGACCAGCCACGCGGCCCTGGTGGCCCGCGGTTGGGGCAAATGCTGCATCGTCGGCGCCGGCAGCCTGCAAATCGACCTCAAGAACAAGACCGTTACCGCGGGCGACGTGACGCTGGGCGCGGGCGACCTGATCACGCTCAACGGCACCAAGGGCCGCGTCTACAGCGGCGGTCTGGCCATGATCGACGCCACCGAGAATCCCCGCTTCCAGGAGTTCATGGCGCTGGTCGACAAGCATCGCAAGATGGGCGTCCGCACCAATGCCGACACGCCCGCCGACGCCAGGATCGCCCGTAGCTTCGGCGCCGAAGGCATCGGCCTGTTCCGCACCGAGCACATGTTCTACGGCAAGGGTTCCGACGCAGCCCTCTTCGTCCTGCGAAAGATGATCATGGTGCTGGGCAAGAAGGCCAAGCCGGTGAAGCTGCAGAACCCCAGCGCGGCCGCGGCCAAAAAGGCCAAAGAGGCCGCCGAGAAGAAAGTGCTGGACGAGCGCAAGGCCGTGGTTAACGAGTTGTTCCCCTTCGTCAAGCACGACATCAAGGCCACGCTGGAGGCGATGATCGGCCTGCCGGTGACCATCCGCCTGTTGGATCCGCCCTTGCACGAGTTCGTGCCCCAGGACAAGGGCGCCCAGTTGGAACTGGCCAAGGCCCTCAAGATGCGGCTGAGCGACGTACAGA
>Ga0302320_10024567_pt1 | contig 11750 bp, 14 predicted proteins | sample Bog_T0_3_FD_202130 | JGI IMG/M metagenome (GOLD analysis project Ga0302320, IMG submission 202130) | Peat permafrost microbial communities from Stordalen Mire near Abisko, Sweden - Bog_T0_3 | ecosystem: Environmental > Terrestrial > Soil > Wetlands > Peat | place: Sweden: Abisko, Stordalen Mire... | reverse complement strand
AACGGCTTGTGGTAGCTTCGCAAGTCACAATTGGATATGTGGAAAAATGCCGAAGAGAATCGTCGGCACCAACCACGTAAATATAGATAATTGGTCGGGGAGAGAGGATTTGAACCTCCGACCCCCTACCAGATTATTCTCGCGGATGTCTCGCAAACCGTTTCATATCAACGTTTCTCAGCCACTTTCACCTGAGGTTGGTCGGGCGATGGACACATCTGGACACAAAACTTGCTTGAACATGGAGCCGAATTGAGCAGCAACCGCTCGGTCATCCTCTCCAAGCATGTGAGTGTATCCACCTTTGTGCCTCAGCCCGAGGGTTGTCCGTGGGTCGTCATGCCCTAGTCGGGTTTGGCGAACCTTGACCGGAACTCCGTTCTTATCCATTTGGGTTGCGTTCCAATGGCGCAGGGCCTTGAGCCCTTTGCCGAAGTGTTCAATGCCGAGTTTGTCCAAGAGTGGATTCAGCCGCTTTTCGACCACTTTACTTTCGCGCCATGGCCTCCCCTCCGGAGTCTGAAAAAGAAGCCCCTCACGTTTTCCGTTCAGAAAAGTACGAAGGTGCTCAGCTAGTTGGATGGAGATTGCGAAATCCCTATAACCTGCCGCAGTTTTCGGAGCCACGATGAAGCTCATGCTGACCGATTGGCAGACCGAGATTACCCGGCCTTCCAAGTCGATGTATTTGGCATCAAGGCCGCAGACCTCGGCAGGACGCATCCCAGTTTCCCCCGCAATCCAAAGAAATGTCTTCAGGGGTTCACGTGCTGCTTCGAACATTCTCATGGTCTCTTCCATTGTGTACTGTTCCGCCTCCGGCTTAATGCACTGGGGAAGAATGACGCCTTGCACAGGTTTGTGGGTGACGTAGCTCCATGCAATTGCGGTTTCCCACACCGCCCCGAACGTCGAGACGAGGTTACGGATGTACTTGGGGCTGTAGTTTTGTTTCTGGAGCCCGGCCACATAGCCCTGAAGCACTTCAGCGGTTATTTCTTGCAAGGTGAGATTGCCGAGTGCAGGGACGAGACGATTACACACTTGTTTCCGTGTAGTACATTGCGAACCGCCCACCTTATACGTCGGCAACACTTTGGCAATCCATCGTTCAGCGAATTCCAAAAAGCTAACTCGGTGAACTGGTCTATAGGTTAGGGAGTTGACGGGAGCCAGCAGTACATCGAGCGCCCGTTGCGCCTCGCGCTTGGTGGCAAAATCAGACTTAGTTCCGAGGATTTTCTTGCGGTTTACCCGTTCGACCTTTCCTCCGGCCAAAACCACATCTTCGCGCCACCTGCCGATGAATTTCCCCCGAATGAATTTGATGCTACCTTTCTGGTATCTCCTTCGAGCCACGGATGAATATCCAATCCGCTGATTCGGTTGTTGGCTCAACGACTCTGCCTGAAATTTTAGCAGTGAAGTGTGCGGACTATGGATTGAACGACCCTTTTTCCCTTGTGGTTGCACACAGCAATCCCATGGGCGTGTCACGGCCCTCCTTGGATTGCCTTTATAAGACCCTTGTAGCTATCCCTCGTTGCTGACTATGCAACTTGGACATGACCCACCACAGCGTGACTCAACTGCCCACCGTCTCCCGCTTACGCATTGGTACAGTGTATGGGTCGATTTTACGTGGATGCTCGTGGCTACCCCACGCCAATAATCTTAAAAGGGGAACTGCACCACAGAGAGTAAACCAACTCTCTGACCACGACTACACCCTCCGTGGCTCGGAAAGGCATCCGGCCACTATTTTTGAATTGATACAACTTTGCTATTACCAGCATCTCCGCTGGCCGGTTACCGTACTTCGCTGTGCTTGGTACCATGCTTGGCTGGCAGCAAGTAATCCTCTACCTCTGGGGACGGCACCCGGCGCGTGGCCTGTGGTGCGGTCTCCATCGCGTTAGATACGGACCTTCGTTGCAGCCTTAAGTTCTCCGGGTGTTACTTGAAGCCGCACCTTGCAGCCCCTTTACTTCTCAGGGTGTTACTTGAACTCGTGCCATATCTCTACCTCATGTCCCCCGTCATCACACGGAACGTTAGATTGATGCGTCCGCCCTTGGTCTCGCACTTGGGCACCTGATGCTCCCATTCCTGTTGCATCCCGGCATTCATGACGACCAGCGAACCGCTGGCAAGCGTCATCTTCTCTTTGACCTTGTGGTCAGATTTCAGACGCATCTGAAACTCCCGTTCAACGCCAAGGCTGATGGACGCGATAGGATGCTCCTTACTCATCGTCGGTTCGCAGTCGCAGTGATACACCACCCAATCGTCGCCGGTGCGATACAGGTTGCACAGAACAGAGTTGAACCGAATGCCGGTGTGTGCATCCACCTGTTCCTTGATAGCCAGCAGTTCCGGAGTCCAGCCATCATAGGCCGCATACAGGCGTCCGCCGTAGCGATAGGAGTAGGGTGAGAGCCATACCTCATCACGCGGCACCATGTGCCCATACAGAGCCTTACGACGCTGCCAAGGCAGTGTCAGCAGAGCCTCGTAAGTCGCAGCGGCGTCTGTGATGAAGGCTGGGAAATATTCAATCGGTGGTGCCAATGTTGCCACGGTACTCTCTCCTCTGGCGCGATACTTCAAGTTGTTTCTCGTTCTTCCGCTACGATTGTTGCCAGCTACCCCGCTGGCCGGTTGTGGGTCTGGGAATTCCAGCCGTGTGTGTCTTTATAGCGAGTACCGAAACAGCGCTACAGCACTCCCACTGTTGCGGGTTGCTCTACGTTATTTGTCTTGTGAAGCACGACCTCGACTTCGGGAATTGCCTCACCAACCTTGAACAACTTTGGGCTGACCTGCACAGTAAGTTCGTGGTGACTCGCGGTGCCGTCCCGCCGACGAACTGCAACAATGTCTCCTACACTGTGACCGTCAATGCTGACGAGCCAAGTTCCGCTGCTGTTGCGCCATTCGCCGAAACCAGCCTCACGGGCCGAATCACGCTCCCTCACCATCACCGCTAATCTCTCTGCCGCCTTCACAGCGTCGATTTTGCGCTGTGCCAATACGGACGGCCACTCATCGTCGGGGATGATTGAATCCAGCTTGGCTTGGATTTCCTCTTCGAGCCATGCAGCAGTATGAAGCGGACATGGAGTGCGCTCACTATAGAGGCTGTCCTCACCACCGCAGCGGCGTTCCCGCCCGAACTGCCCCCAGCAGCACGACGAGTTGTTCTCCACGCAGTTGACGATGCGTTCCTTCAATGCATCACACAGGGTCATCTCCAGATATATCTGCGCGGACGTGTTCATCTTCCTGCTCAGACGGACGACTTCCTCGCCATCCCGCACGTAGAGATATACCCACTTCTCATCGACCTTAATGCCGATGCCCTCCGCATAGCGCGTCCGCTCCTCGATGCCAGAGCCGCATTGCCAAATTCCGGCTCCCTGATATTCGCCAAGTCTCAAACTTCCGCATTGCCTGTTACGTGACATATTCCGCTCCTCGAATCAGATTTCCGTGCCGTGGGACTCGCTCCCCGGCGCGTCTGCTGCCAGTGCGCCGGAGAGAATCTGCAACTCATCACTCCAGTCAGAGTCATCGCACTCCCTTGCCGTGTGCCCGAACTCCCCGCAAGTCCAGCACTGGGGCAAACGTTCTACGCGAACAACACGTGGTGCGGAACTGCGCTCATATCCGGTCGTGTCCGGTGGCAACGCCGAAAGTGTGGCCTCTAAACGCGCAAGGGAAATACCCTTTGCCTTGTCCTTCGCTGGTACAAACAAAGTCTCAGGATGACCCCCGACTGGCGTGCGCTCTGCCCCAGCGGGGTGGAGCGTCGAGTGAAAGCAAGACATGCCGCCACCCGCGTACTCATACACAGCCATGCTCTGCTGCGGCGAAGCACCGATGTAGCGAACAAGACCCTGCTTGTGGACCGCAACGATGCCCTTATCCTTGAGTCCATACCACTTGTCCTTGCGCTGCCGAGCCTTCACGGCGAGGTCATGGCGACCTGTGCTGTAATACTCGCTGGAAGCATCACGCCAGCGGTGAGCAGCACGCGATGCCTCGCGGATGCACAGGAGTAAATCAGGATGAGGTTGCGGCTTCCGTGACACCCGTGTTGCCTCGCAACGCTTGAGAGTCACCATAAGCTTCCGCTTATCTCGACTCGGAATTGCGTAGCCGACCCGGCGTGGAAAGTACGTGCTTCCGTAGGCGCACTCGACGCTGACAATTTCCACCCACGGGATGCCGAGGCTCTTCGCGATGCGGATAGAGCCATCGAGCGGGAGCCGATGTATGCCCTTGGGCGGCACCTTGTCGTCCTCATAGTTGCTGTAGCGACTCAAGCCGGGGAACAACTCCTGAGCATTAGGCATGGGGCACCTCGATTTCCAACATGCGTTCATGCTTCGGCGAATAAATCGCGCCTTCAGCGAGAATCTCTTCTTCGGCCTTTGCCTTTCCCGATTCATGGCTGTAATGAAGAGCATCTGCGATTACAACCAGTTGTTCACCGGACAGATGTTCAATCAAGGACGCCGGAATAGATGCGATGATGGCCTTTGCCGTGCGCTGAAAGGGAGCCATCTTCATTTGGCTACGTACATAGCTGAGTTTTTCTTCGTTTGACATATTGCTACCCCTCCTTGGGGTTGCCAGCCAACTTCGCTGGCGGTTGTGGTCGGTGGGTTTCACCGGCCTATTTTGTTTAGCTGCACTCGCCATTCGAATGGTTTTGGCGGACCGCTTGGTACTCTTTTAGTTTGCCCGGCCATTGGTTCTTGACTTGGGAAGAAGTCGCTCATTTCTCGACCCCTACTTTTTCAAGAGGGCGTGTTCCACTACACTGCTTGGGAGGGAAGCGAAGACATGGGTATCTGCACGTGCGGAAAGACGCTAAGAGGAAGCAGCACAAAGTGTCGCAGGTGCACTGCCCTGCAAGAACTCGGCTTGAATGCAGGCGCGAGTGCTGGCTCAATCAAGTCAGCGTATCGACTTCTGATAAAGAAATGGCATCCAGACGTGCAGGGAAAAAGCAAAGCTCGGCAGTTGGCTGCTGAAGAAAGAATCAAACGGTTGAATATCGCATACAACCTCCTCACAGCGCCCTCTAAGAAAAAAGAAGCATCGCCAACACCACGCTCACCTGCGGCACCCGAACCATTGCGTCCTCGGTCGCCATCACCAACATCGACTTCGGCCAGCGAGAAATCAGCGCGGACAACGAAATTTCCTCAAAGCTCAGACGACAAGCAGCAACCAAGAACCCCCGGCGCAACCAGCACAAAGCACCCTCGGCGTTCACCGCGAGCGATACCAGAAAACCCGCAGAGGGACTTCACGTCGTGGAAATCTGCGTTTGACAAGGAACATGTTAACGGGACAAAGGCTGCGGCGGGCTTGAAGAAGTGGATTAGCCATGAGGCCGCACGACGCGCCTCGGTCATTGCCTATGCGGTGAGTAGCTGCAAACGGCTTGGCATTGAGCCCGCCCTTGAGAATTTCGCGATGCCCGAGGATGCACATGCAGATGTGCTTAAAAGGCTCTGGGGTGGCTCGGTTCCTAACGTGACGGACCGTACAAATGCAGCGAAATCAGACAAGCAGTTACTCGGGCGGATGGAGACTATGAGGAAGTCGGTCGAGACTTTTGCCAATGGAATTAAGAAGCGAAAGTTGGTGACTCAGGATGGTGGTTTTATTGTCTCGCTGAACGGTGTGTATGAACGTTGCATCCATCTTTTGACTTCTATTGCGGAAGTTTCGACCTTAGTTATGAGGGAATACGTACAGCCTTTCAAGCTTGCCGATTGCTGCATAGAACTGGTTTGGGACCTCGAAGAGAATCGCGGACTGTCTCAGGCGGAGTGTCATCAACTAATCAAGTGGGCCTTGCTTGCCCACGGCTGCACAGCCGAAGATGTAGCTCCTTTTGATGAGGGCTCTGTAGACCGGGGCACTATCCGCGCTAAGAAGGAAGCATTAGCCAAGAAGCTACTCGACGGTGTGAATATCATGGCGCAGGCAATGCAGAACAGGAAACGTCAAAACGTCCGCTCTGACTTAACTTTGAAAAAGTCACCCCTGTAAGAATCAGGACTTCTTCCCAGCTTGTGCACTCATTCCCCCTCATCATCAGGAAGTAGGGCAATGGCCAATGCCATCCCGACTTCATGATGGAGGAATATGAGCGACCAATCAACGACTGAATTGACAAGCGATGCGCTGGGAGGAGTACCACGAGCAACCTTCGAATGGGAGGGCGGCATGACCATCACTCATCGAAGCGAAAACCAGAATGATGGCCTTGTAGGTGCGACTGCAACTGCCGGACCCAAATGTGCGAAATCTGCACATTCACGGCGCAACAGACGCAGGAAGAGCAACGCTACTCCTAGTGGAGCCGCATCTTCGAAGACTGCAATCTCGGCAGTACAGCGCAAAGAGAAGTTCCAGAAACTCGACGCTGGCATCCGCGCGTGCGGGGGTGCGGTCATCCACACTGTCGAGCAGATGCTTCCTCAGTTGAACGACATGTGGAAGCTGCTTTCCCGCAAGGGCGGGAAGTTCAGCACCGACAAAGACAAGCTGCCCGGCTGGACAGTGTACATCAAGGAAATTGCTGCGGAGTTCGGTCTCAGCCTCAGAACGATTCAGGAGAAGCTGTCTGAGTTTCGCAAGGGCGGCACCACGACAGGCCACAACAAGAAGCCCCCTGTTAAACCCTCTAAGCCGTGGCACGCGGACGCCAAGGATTCACGAGCCTTGGCCGGAGCACAGCTTGCCATCAATGACCTGATTGCGGCCTACGAGGCCGGTGCAGACTTGGCACCAGCGTACCAGCAGTACAAGAAGGTCGCGGTGAGCCCGACAAAACTGAGTGATATTGTCGAGTCCGCTAAGCCTGAATCCAACAAGGCCGACGTGGACACCGAGGTTAAGAAGAGGCTTGTGCCGGTTGTTGAAACAGCGGAACGGTACATCCGCGCTCTTGAGGCGTTGGTGTATTCGTTGTCAGTCGTCACCGGGGAACAGAAGAAGGCGTTGCAAAAACCCAAGGAGAGATGGCGTGCCATCTTGCGCCACGCCCGTGGAATTCACGTGGAAATGACTGGTAAAGGCGTGTCGGCAGGAGATGCTCCGGCTGTCCTGAAGGAGGTCGCATAATGAAATGCCATCAGCGAAAAGTCCGGGAACAGGAGGCTCTCAAGCCGGAGCCAGATGAGCATCTCAAGCGGGAGGCTGCTGCCAGCTTCGAGAACGCGTTCGTACGGGAAATCACCCGCGAACAAGCGGAGACCATCATCACCCGCTACGAGTGGTTGACAAATATGGGCTCGACCCGTTGGAGCATGGGGCTCATTTTTAGGCACCCAACGAATGGGCAGGAGTACCTCGCCGGGGTTGCGTGCTTCGGCGACACCGGGGGCACTGGCGTCTACTCCGCAATCTGTGGCGAGGAATGGAAGCGGAGAGCCATCACCTTGGTGAGAGGAGCGTGCGTGGCGTGGGCTGACCATGATGTCCGTAAGGGCGACAAGGTTCACACTGGAGCCGCCGCATCCTTCCTCATTAACAGGGCGTGCCGTCTCATGGTCGAGAAGGGCTTTAACATCTTCTGCGCTTACAGCGATGAGGGTTCTGGCGTCTTCGAGGTTGGCACCGTGTATCAGGGGGCCGGATGGCTTTACGTAGGACGTGGCGGGACCGACATTGCCCAGCTCCGTTCAGATGGCCGCATCATCGGCAGCAAAATCATCGCCACCAAAATCAAAGACCGCAGCGGCCACCCCGACAAGCGGAGGGGAGCCACGATGGAAGACGTTGATAAGTGGGCAGAGGAATCCCGTCAACAGGGCTACACGGTCAAGGGCTCAGGCTGGTACCGCTACAAGATTCGGAAGCATGAGGATGGCAGGGATATGACCAGAGCCGAAGTCAAGCAGCAATTGATAGCCGAGCATGGTGAGTTCGAGCGAACCACTCCAAAGCATCGCTACATCCATTTCGCTGGCGACAAGAGGACTCTGAAGGAGTTGCGAAGGGCATTGAAGTTGCCGATTTTGAAATATCCAAAACGGCCATCGCCAGCGCCCTCGATGCCGCTTCAGAAAGCGGCGTGATGCCACGCGCGGGAATGTGGCACATAGAGACATTGCGGCTTGCATAGAGTGCGATGCCGGGCACCCGTGCCGGGTCTCCGTACAAATTTGAGCCGATATATGTGTTCAGGAAGGCGTAGCACCCGGCGGGAGCCCGAGGCAGATTGCGATGCACAACCCGCCTATGTTTGCCGTTACCCCGTCACATTCAGGGCTATCGTGACGGCCACTGTGCAGGCTATCCAGCTTTGCAGTCAATCATCTGACAGTTGTCGGAGATTCTACGCCACACCGGTTCCCCGGCTTGATTGATAGCTGGATTGTCTGTCCCATAGAGCCATTTCTGAAAACCCGATTGTGACCGATGGTTGGTGGTCATGATGAGTTGCCCTTGGGTCTCGTCTATCGCATGTACAAGTTCAAACAGCTTGTTGGCCTTGTATTCCGTGAGCCGGGACTTGTCTACTTCTTCAATCGCAATCACCGGAGTGCGTCCCGCCGCCTTCGATTCGCGAATGAGTCGTGGTGTTACCGATGGTCGAGGCGCATCGTCGGGGTGGTTCTGGTATTCGAGGTACTGGCAGATAAGGTCATCCCAGTTAACGTACCGAATCCACAACGACGCCTTCCATTCAAGGTAGCCCAAATCGGGGTGCATGAAGTGCTTGTTCCAGTCGCGCTCAATCGCATTCCGAATCAGGGCGGTGGCGAATGTCGTCTTGGATGTACCCGGAGGGCCAAACAAAAAGAACCCAGTCTTATTCCGGTTCCCCTTCAAAAACTCCAGAATCTTTTCCTGACGCCCCGCTGACATTTTGCTTAAGGAGGACGGTGCCAAGGTGAACAAGTTGGAGTGATGGTACCGGGCTGGGAGCACGCGCTCGAGGACTTTGCGCTTCCATGGCATCTTCTCTTGACATGGGCAGGTGTATGACATCTTGCGGATTTGGTCGGTATTGCCCCACTGCTGAATGGCTTCGAACTTTTTGTGACCGTTGCAGTATGGGCAGGGGGTGTCACCGAACATTACGGCGTCGTGCAACTGGGGTGTCCAGTTCACGGCGGCGGGATTATATGGGCTCTCGATGGTGTGCCATTCCACGGGCCTTGCGGTTTGCTGCTGTTCTTTTTCGAGTTCTGTGATTACTTCCTCAGTTATATCCATCATTATCTCTTTCTCAATCGAAGTTGGGTGATTGCGTTTTATATTGTTGACCTGAGCAGCCGGGGGGTGTAACCCGGTCTGGTTGCTTCTTGGCCGCGTCTCGTGCCCAGCCTTGCGGGGTGTTCCTGTCGAGCAGACGGACGAACTTCTCCCTGTCCATGGAGGCTACGGTGGGAGGGTTCCTGCGGTAGTAATCGTTGTTGTAGTAGTGGTGACCATTCTCATCGGTGTCGAGCACATAGATGAGGCAGTTACGGAGCCGTTCAGCGGGGACTCCGAACGCTGGCGTATTCCACCGATGGATGTCGGTCGGCCCCTCGGTCGGAGCTATGCTCGTTTGAGGAGTGGCCGCGCGTTGGGCGGGTGCCACGGGTGGGTTGTCGTCTAGTGAAACGAGCGGAGCGAGTGGAACGGGTTCTGCGGGGTTGCTCTTTCCCGTTTCACTCTCCGGAGGAAGGGAAGGAAGCGTAGCTGCGTCGTCGTCGCCGGGACCGTCTGACGACGTATGTACGTATTCCTGTTTTCCCGTCTGAATAGTCTGTATGTATGGAATACGTTCCTCAACCGTGCCTTGACCGTGCCCCGACCGTGCCTCAACCGTGCCTTCACTGTTCCTTGACCGTTCCTCGACTGTTCCAGCCTCATAGATTGGACGCCCGTTAGCACCTGATTTCCAAGCATTTAGACGACGCCCTCTCAGTTCCCCGAAGGTCGGCTCGAACTTGTCAATCAAGATTTCGTATCCACCGCGCTTGCCATTTCCGGCACGAAAGTTGATGAACTTGATTTTCTTCAATCGGGCGAGGGACTTGTTAATTGTGCTCTTGTGAGTGGCATCGCCCATGCGATAAGCGATGCCGAGTGCGGTGCCCTTGTAGATGCCCGTGGAGTAGTCGCAATACAGGTGAAGGAGCAGATACACCCCGAGGTCGGTTGGGCATAGTTTACCGGCCTCGATGTGTTCCTTCAGTCCGTTCCGAATTTGAGCAAAACCTTCAGTCGCCATCACAACCCCACGCATCATTGGTCATGGTGAACATGCTCAGGTCATCTTCGCCCTTCATCCCCGGTGGAATTGAGCAGCCGTCGCAGACCGCAAGGTACTGCTTCAGGTCATCTACTGTGTAGCCGTCGAACGGAACAAGGTTGAGTTCCCCATCGACACATCCGACATACAACCCGACAGCGGGGACTTCAAGAGCCGTCCAAGCCCGAATGGCTTCGACGGTTTCTCCCTCGTTTTGCGCCCACCACATGAATGCCCTGTCATAACGGGCGTCGTAAAAGATGATGGCCTTGCCTTCGATGCTGCTGAAATTATCCAGATAAACGCTACTTGTCATGCTTGGCCTCCGGTGCTTCTGCCGCCTTATCGTCCAACTTGATTACGTCGGCCATTGTGATGCGCTTCCCGCCGCGAGGAGGGAGACCCGCTTGTTGGCAGATACGGGTGATTGTTGGGGTAGTCGTTCCGAGCATCAGTGCGATGGAGGAATACGTCTCGTCCGGGTGTGCCTTGATGTAGGCAACCAGCATTTCGTGCGCCTTATTCATTTCGATTTGCTCCGTATGGTGTGATGTCACCCCGCGAGGGGTTCAATAATGGCCCTGAATATTTGCTTTTTGTGATTCACTGGTGATTGATTTATTTATTGCTGCTTATGCCGAGTTCGAGCAGAGGAGTTGCTGGTCGCGGCTTTACAGTGTGGCCATTCGGTGGGTTAAGGGATTACGGAGCCTGACCGCTGTCGCGGTACCAGTCCGACTCGGTTGCCACTTCCTAGTAGCTGCTCTAAATTCCCCACAAGTAAGCCACATTTATCAACTTTCAACTTCAGAGTAGATAGCTACCAGCAGCAAGCCGGTAACTCAGGAATCAACTATGAAAGAAAGCAAATCGAAATTGCTTCAGGCCGCACGCCGTGTTCGTGCGGAAATCTATAAAACGGTCGAGGCGGAACTTTTAAATGACGGCGGAGCCAACCCTAGAACCTATCGTGAAGTGGCGAACGCGAATTGTATTTCGGTCGCCACGGTTCAAAGAATTGCGAGTAGCCTTGGGGTTTCAAGGCCGGTCGGACCGCGACCGAAGTCGTCTACCTCGGAGGTCAACCATGGAAACATCTGAGAAGATTCCCAACTTCGTGCTCGAAGATTTGCTTTTCCAGCGTCGGCTCCAACGCAGCCTTAACGCCGAGTATGAAAAGCTGAGTGCGCTGCTGGTGGAGCAGGTCAAACTGCTCAAGGAGCGCGATGCCCTTATGGATGGGATTCACGCTGCTACTCAAGAACGCTGGCAGGAAGATGAGGCGGCATCGAACCTTTCCCCGGCACCAGAGGCAGAGGAATGCAGCGATGGAGACTGAAGAGAAGTTCATTGAACTCCGGGTCGCCTATCCCGGCTCCCGCGTTTTTGCCATTGGCATTGGGTGTCTGACCGGCAGCTTCAAGAAACTGGAGAACCCATTTCCTCGGCGCTATGAGCGACTGCCTGACGGAAG
>Ga0302320_10024564_pt1 | contig 11751 bp, 6 predicted proteins | sample Bog_T0_3_FD_202130 | JGI IMG/M metagenome (GOLD analysis project Ga0302320, IMG submission 202130) | Peat permafrost microbial communities from Stordalen Mire near Abisko, Sweden - Bog_T0_3 | ecosystem: Environmental > Terrestrial > Soil > Wetlands > Peat | place: Sweden: Abisko, Stordalen Mire... | reverse complement strand
TTACAACTATAAAAAATGATTTGAAAAACGAATTACTTTAAAAGAAATTTCCTTTTTAAAATCTCTCAAAGTTAATTCTATAAAAATTAATCTACGTTAATATATTAAAAATAATAATTTATTTAAAATTCTATATATTATTATAAAAAATAAAAATAAAATTATTATTTATATTTTATTTAACATGAAAGCAAATAAAAATATTTTTATTAATAATAATTTTAATAATAAATTGCATGTCTAATTAAATATTAAAATTTATAAATTTCCGAATAAAATTTTCATTTTAAACTTTAATAGTTAATTAGTTAAATTTATTACCTAATTTATAATAGCTAATATAAATATAAATAGCCATTTATAAATACGATTATTAATATTAATAATAAATATTAATAAATATAATTTAATTTTAAGAAAATACTTTTTTAAAAATAACAATGTTTTAATTGACTACAAATGCAAATATCTCGTATGGTTTTAAAAATTATTATATATAACCTAAAAAAATTTAGTGATTTTCCGAAATTAACTCAATTAACCGCTAAATTCTATAATTTAACAAAATACTAAACGTTAAAACCGCCTTATAAAATTACAACTTATTTAAAAACCTTAAATAATTATTAAACGCTTTTAGTTAATTAAAATAATAAAAAGATTTATTAAAGCGAAGCTTTTACCTTTAATAGTTATTAAGTTTTTAAATATTGTTATTTTTAATATTGCTAATTTTCATATTAGTATAAAGACCTTAAAATGCAAAATATTCTATATTAATGCTAAAAAATTTTTTTACATTATTTATGAAAAAAAACATTTTAAAGAATTTATATCGAAAAAAATTAAAGAAAAACTAATTAAATATATTTTACCTAAGTAATAGTATAATTTAATTAATTATTTTATTAAAAAAAAATTTAATAAATTAGCTCCTTACCATTTTTACAATTATTAAATTCTGTTAAAAAAATCTAATAATTTACTTTTATCTCCCCTATATAAATATATTATAAAGAAGCTTGAAATTCTAAAAATTTAAATTAATGAAAATTTAAAAAAAATTTAAATTGCTTTTAATTATGCTTTCTTTAGGGCTCCTATTTTATTTATTCGAAAATCTATCGATACTTTATAGTTTTATATAGATTATCGCAAGTTAAATGCTATTACTTGCAAAAATAATTATTTTTTACTTTATATTAATAAAATTTTTAAAAAATTTATTAAAATTAAAATATTTATTAAATTAAATATTATTATAATTTTTAATTAAATTTAAATATATTTAAATTTAAAAGAATTTACATTTTTTCGAATTCGCTATAAATAATTTCAAATTTAAATTATATCCTATAAACTAATTAATAAACTTGCTACATAGTAAAAGTTTATTAATAATTTATTACGTAAGTATTTAAATGATTTCTATACTATTTATTTAAAGAATATTATTATTTATTTTAAAAAAGAAAAAAATTATAAAAAATATATTTAAAAAATTATTTACAAATTTAACAAAGTTAACTTAATTATAAATATTAAAAAATATAAATTTTAAATATTTAAAGTTAAATTCCTAAATTATTATATTTCCATTAATAAAATTAAAATCAATTTGAAGAAGATTGCAATTATTATTAAATAAGTATAATTTATAATAATATATAATATTTAAGAATTTTTAAAATTTTGCGAATTTTATTGAAAGTTTATTAAAGATTATAGTTATTTAATATAATCGCTAAAAAAATTTATTTATAAAAATATGGCCTTTATTTAAATTGCAAAATATAAAATTTTTTTTTAGAAGGTTAAGAAAACTTTAATTTTAATTACTATTTTACGCTATTATTAGTTGATATTAAAAATTAAAATTGAAATTAATATTTTTAACGGAGTGATTAAGGGAGTATTATCTTAGCAAAGCCAAAAAATAAAGGTATAATATTTAATAGCATTTTTTTTAAAAGTTATATTTTTTCAAAAAATAAATTATAAGATTTATAATAAAAAAATGCTAATTATTATAAATGTTTTCAATTAATAGCATATGAAATTATAAAGCATTTAAATTTTAATTAAAATATATTTTAACTATCGCGCTTTAAAATACTTTATAACAATAAAAAAATTTATTTTACATTAAATTTAATAAGCTAAATATTTATTTCAATTTAATTTCGAAATTTAATATTAAATTAATAAAAATAACTTTTTAGTAAATATCTTCACTTAAAGGGATTAAGATTTACAATTATAAAAAAAATAAGCTAATAAAAATTGCATTCAAATATTTTTACTTTTTTTTAAATTATTAAAAATAATGTAAAATAACGTTATTAATTAAAGGGTAATTATTGCACTTATAGAATTTACCTTGCAATATATAGCCAAGAAACTTACCTTAATTAATTAAATATTAATTAGCAATTAAAATAATCTTAATATTAAAAAACTATAAATTAAAACTCGCATCGAAAAAAAGCCTATCTAGATTTTAAAGAATAGCTTATTATTACGAAATAGCTAACTATAAATTACTAAAGGAATTTATAAAAAAAAACCATTAAAAATCCTAATTATTAAAAAAGCTCACGAGCAAATACTAATAGCATATCTTGGAAGAATTAAAACAATTAAATTATTTAAAGATTATTACAATTGGCTAAGCTTGAAAATAAATATTAATAAATATATTCGCAACTATCTTTACAAACGCGCATATATCCCTAAAAATCGCACTCCAAAACTGCTACAATCATTATTAATTTCTAAAAAATTATAGTAATATATTTTAATAAATTTTAAAAATTATCCCTTTAATAAAAAAAGCTTTAATACAATGTTAATAATAATAAATTATTTAGAGAAGCAACTTATTTTAATATCTTACTATAAAATAATAACTACTAAAAACTTAACTAAATTATTTATAGTTAATATATATTACTATTACAAATCGCCGAAAACCATTATATTAAATCGAGGTTCGCAATTCATTTCTAATTTTTAAAATGAAATATACTATATTTTCGAAATTAAATTAAAACTTTCATTAGCAAATTACTTATAAATAAACGAACAAACGAAAATTATTAATCAATATTTGAATTAAAGATTTAAATTTTTTGTAAATTATTTTTAGAATAATTAAAATAAATTATTATTTATAATAAATTTTATTTAAATATATTTAATATATAAAACTATCGAATAATCGGCATTTATAACCAAATTAAATTATAAATCATATATAAACTTTAATTAAAAAGAAATTAAAATTGAAAAGCTTAAAGAAAAATTAAATCGAATAAAAATTAAAATTTAAATAAATAAATTTTATAATATTTAGAAATTCGCTTAATATGAAATGAAATTAACCTAAAAAAAGTATTAGGTATAAGCGAATAAATATCGTAAAAAAATGGATTTTAATGTTAAAAATTGAATTTATATTACTATAAAACTTTAAAAGTTAAATTAACTTAATAAAAAATTAAGCAACTTATTAAATAAATTTTATTGAATTATTATAAAATATAAATATGCTTTTAAATTAAATTTATTAAAGTTAATTAAAATACGTTTAATTTTAAATTTCAAATACCTATAAAAAACAACTATAAATTCACTGCTTAAATAAAAATATAATAACTTTAAATTTAAAAAAATTAATAGCAAATTAAAATATAAAATTAAAAAGATATTAGAAATTAAGGAAATGTAAAAAAAATTAAAATATTAAATTAATTAAGCAAAATAAAATAAAAATTCTAATAAATATTTATTAAAGAATTTTAGAAATGCCCTGTTAACATTAAAAAATTTTTATGAGGAATATTTAAACTTATTAAAATCGCTAAAAAATTTAAAATATTAATTAAAGTATACGAAAGAAAATATAATTGCCGAAAAGCGATAAGATAATAATAACGTTTAAAATTAAAAATAATTTTATTTTAAAGGGAAAAGTAATATAACGATATATGCTTTATTTCGCTTATTAAGTGAAATGCTAAATTAGCACCTAAAATTCATGTATTTATATGTGCCTTCGATATTTAATATTAATTTCCTTTTTTTTTTTTTCTTTAGATTGAATTTAGTTAATCGAAGATTGCTTTCGTAGCATTTGCCTAGCATCCTCTTCCCCGTGACAATAGTATAATTTAACATTTATTAATTGAAATTGCGTAGGTTTATTCGATATATTAATCGTATAATTTTTTTTATTTATTGCTAGCAATTTATATAATTTATTTTTTTTATTTTTTTTATATTATATAAAAACGTTTAAGTTAATTAATAAATTTAACATTTTATATGTATTTAATTCGTTTCGCATTTGAAAGCCGTTTTTAACCTTTCGTTTTATATAATATTATTTAACTTTTTCTATGATTATTTTAATTATTATAGTTTATTATATGATAAATAGTATAAGTAAATTTATTTTTATTATTTTAGAATATATTTTAAATATTAGCAAAGTTAATATTAGTTTATTAAATTTTATTATATTATTAATTACTTTTATTATTATTTGCAATATAATGTTTTTATCGATTCGTACTTTTTTAAATTTTTTTCGAAAGATTTTATATATTTATTTAAGTGAAGTATAATATTTTATTATTATTTTAATAAATTAGTGTATTTTTATTAGCATTTTTTTTATAATAATTAACATTAATGCTATATGCTATTAGAATTCTTTTAACGTAAAATTCTTTTTAATATTATAAATAATTTTGTTAATTAATCTTATGTAAATGTTAATTTAATATATTTACAATGTATTTTATATATGCTATACTATTATGCTTTTAATTTATTTTATTATTTTAAATTATATAATTTTATTTATTACATATAATATTAATTATTTTTTAATATATATAATATTTACATAAATTATATAGTTGAAATTGCAATTATTTTTAATTGTAAATTTAAATTTTTTTAAAAATTTGCCATTTATTTGACACTAATGGTAAAATTTTATAAGTTTTTTAATTTTTTTCAAATTAATATTATGTTTTACATGTTAAAGTATATGTAATAATTGTTTTGTTAATGGATGGCCGAAATGTTAATGTAGTTGTTGTAATTTATTTTTAATAAAATAACATTTAATAGTATTATTTTTATTAAGAAAGTTAAATATTATTATTTTTTTAAAATTTAAAAATATTTATGAATATTTTCATTTGCATATGACGAATATTTTTTTTTTTTTTTTTTTTAAATAAAAATATTTTTTAAATTATTAAATTTAATTTTTAATTTATTTATATTGCCTAAAAATAGCAAAAATGAAATATTTAAATTTAATATATAAAAGGTGATTATGTTAATTAATATTTTTATATTTATTATTTTTACTAATGTTGTTTTTTTCATTTTAAAATGAATGTTTATCTTTTTAGCTTTTTTTGTATTAATTGTAACGTTTTGAATTTTTTGTAATATTTTATATTAATTTTAATTAGCTATTAATATTTCTATTGCATTGGTATTTAGTAAAAATTTTTTAAAAATGTATAACGAATATTAATTAATAATTATAAATGTTATTAAATTTATTTTTGTAATGGTATATTTTGTAAATTAATTGTTTAATAAAATAATTATATTAAATTTTTTGATTTTTTTTATGTTTGTTATGTATTGATTGTAAAATTTATTAGATTTATTTTTTTTATAATTTAAAATTTTAAAGTTATTAATTACATTTTCATTTTTTTAGTTATTATTTTTCTTTAGTATATTTTTGTATTTTGTTATATATTATTTTATAATTTTTTCTTTATAAAGTTTTTTACGTTTTTTAAATTTTTTTTGAAATGTATTATATATTTTATTTTATTTTTCTTTAAAATGCTTTATTAATTAACATTTTTTTTTTAATATATAAAATATTTTTTGATTTAATTGCTTTATTGTTAATTTTTTCTATTTAATAAATTGCTTTTGTATTAATGTTACATTTTATTATAATATTATTATTTTAATATTTTGTTGCAATATTATCATTTTGTTAGAAATTGTTTATTTGCAAGAAATATTAATAATGATTAATTTTTACTATTTTATATTATTGTAATTAAAGCTTTTAAATTTAAATAAATTTTTTTTAAAATTGGTAAAAATTTATAATATACAAATTTACATTTTAACATTTTACGATATATATTAATAATTTGATTTTTTAATATATTTTTTATTTAATAATTTTTAGCAAATTCTTATTAAATTGTTTATAAAAAATTAAATATAATTTCGAAATACTTGCTCGTATTTTTATTAGAATTTTTCTTAATAACGTTTCGAAATGTTATTATATTTTATTTTAATAATATAACTTATTAACATTTTTTAATTTTAAAATAATTATATATTTATTTTTATATTTCCTTATATATATAATTTTAATTGATTATATTATTATAATAATATTTATTAACTTTTTTTTTAGCATAGTAAAAAATGTTAAAATGTACTATTTAAATAATATATTAATTTTAAAATATATATCTTTAAAAATGTAAATTTTTATGTTAAAATTATTATTTTTTTTATTATATTTTATATCTTCGTAATATTTTTTTATAAAATTTACTATTATATAATTTCTATTTAATTAAAATTGTTATATTTTAAATTAATTAATTTAATTATAATTTTAATATATTTATTAATTATAATTTTAATATAATTGTTAATATTAACGTAATTTGTATAATGTATTTTAATTAGATAAATGTTTATTATATTAATTTTAATGTTATTTTTTTTATATAATATTTTGTTATTTTTATACGAAATTATTAAAGAATTATTTATATATTATATTTATATTATTTAAATTTATTTTTAAGATATTTAAATTAAAAATTATTTTATTTGAATCGAATTTTAATTGCGCATTTAATTAAAAGTTTATTTTTTAATCAATAATTATTTTTGGTTTTAATTCGAAAATAATTTGTAACTCTTATTTTATATTTTTTAATTACGATAATATTAATAATAATAAACTTTTAAATATATTTTTTATTAATAATAATAATAATAATAATAATAATATTTTTAATATTATATATTTTTTTTTTTTAGAAATAAGAACAATTAATAATTTTTCATTTAAATTTTAATTTAATTATTTTATAATTTGTAATTGATATTATAAAATTATCGCCTTTTAAATATTTTCTTATTTTTTCTTTTATTCATAAATAAAAATTTTCCTTCGTAGCTATTATTATAAATGTTATTATTACTAATATATTTTTTTTTTATAAATGAATATTTTTTTTAATTTAAGCACTTCTCGAAATTTTCGAATTATATTACTTTCTGTTAATTTAAATATAATTTTTTTTTAGCTTTGAAAATTTTCTTGGTAAATTTTTTATAAATTATTATTTTCTTAATTGAAATCTTTATATATTTTTAATTATTTTTAAATATACTCATTTATTTTTTTTAAATTTATTTTCACTATTATATCCAAATTCTTTTTTTTATTTTTTAAGTTATTACTTTTTATTAATATTTTATTACAATGTTTTTCGTTAATTTCAAATTCTTTTTATTTACTATTAAAATTTAATTCTAATAAAAATAAAAAAAATAAAAATAATATGTTAAAATTTTCATATTAATAATTTTTTAATTGTTAAAAATGTAAATTTATATTTTTTTTACTTATAAATGAAATAAATTAATTAATAATATAATAATTAATTTTAAAATTAATTTAAAATTGATTTACAATATAAAATAAATTGTAAAGTAACTAATAAGATTTTACCAATTAATTTATAATTTTAATTTGATAAATTTAAAGCTAATTAAATTCTTTAGTAACTTATGCTATATATAATATAAAGTTAAATTGAAAATTATAAATATCGATTTTTATTTGATTTTAATAAATATTAACCTTAAGTATTAATATTAAGCGTTATCATACGATTGTAAAAATAATTGTTTTGATTGTAAAAATAAAAAAAATATTTTTAAAGGTTATAATAAAAAATTTTATAAAATATAAAAAATTTAATAATATTTTTAATAAAAAAATTTATAAATATAAAAATTTAATAAAATATTATATAAATATTAATTTGATATTTTTAAAAAAATAAAATGTAAATTAAAATAAAATAATTTAAAAGATTTAAATTAACATAAAATTTAAAAATTTTTTTTTTTTTTTTTATTTATTGTAAAAAATTTGTTAAAAAGTTTTTCTATATTATTGTTGCAAATGTTAAAATTATTAGAAATATTAAATTCATATAAAAATTTTAAATTTTTCCATTAACACAATTTATTTTACGTAATAAACGCAAATAATGAAATTACTAAAAATATTAAATTTATATAAAAGTTTTTTAATTTTTTAATAATTTACAAAATTAATTGCAATTATCTCTAATGTAAGTAGTTTTGTCAATTAAATAATTAATATCTTTTTATATAATATTTTGTTAATTTATAATTGTAAGTTAATTACTAATCAATGTTAATTTCACCAAATGTGTATATAAATAAAAAGTTTAAAATTATAAAAATAATTAAAGTTGTTATTACTAATCAAGAAAAGAAAAAGTTATTTATACTTTTCTTTTATACGCTAATTACACGCTAACATTCCGCTAGCTAAGCGGCTATTAGCCTTGTTACGCCACTTTATCCCTTTTAGATAATCATTATTTTAACATAAAGTTTTTAAGCTTTAAAAATATTATAATATTATTTTCTTTTTAGATTAATATTCGTTTCAAATATTACTTTAAAAAAATTTTATTAATTAAATTTTCAAATTATTATTTTTAATTATCGTTTATTTAATATAATATTTTTTATTATTTAAATTAAATATAAATAATATATTACTTTTACTTTTAAAATCGAATATATTAAAATTTTTATTCGAATTTATTTTTATTATTATATTTAAAGTTATAAATGTTTTATTAACTTATGTAAATTTCAATGTTATTTAAAATATATTCGAAAAAAATAAGCGTGTAATAAGGAGTTTATAAAGTTCGTACGTATTATTTATATTCTTTTTAAACTTATGTGTTGATTTTTTTTAAGTTTATTTAATATTTATTAATTAAAAAATTATTTTATGTTATTTATTTTTATAATACTTTTTTTTTTAATTTTTTTCTTTTTCTTTTAGAGAAATTTAAATATTAATAATTAAATTTTAATTTTAAATTTTAAATATTTTTAAAATGCAAATAATTCTTTTATTTAATTAAATATTTAATTTTCTTTTTAATATATTAGTAGTTTAAAACGATTTTAACTTTATATTTAGTGTTTGAATTTATTAAATTAATTTTTATAATTAAAACTTTTAATATTTCGAAAAGTATTAATTTAAAGAGTAAAATATAAAATATAAAATATATATTTATAATTTTAAATAACGATAATTAATAAATTATTAATTTTAATATTTTTTTAATTTTAAATAATTTTAATTTTTTATAGTTTAATTTATTATTAAACTATTTAATTTTAATATTATAATAAAATAAATATATTTTATTTTATTTTTTAAACATAAATTTTATATTATTAGGCTACGTATCGAGTCCTAGGCACCCGCTAAGAATTCGACTCGATTCGATCTATAGGTTAGATTTTTAAATATTAATTGAATTTATAAATTAAATTAAATTAAGTTGAAAAATATTAAATTTAATAAATTTAATTTAGAATTTAAATGGGCTAATAAATTGGGTTTATAAATTTAATTTAAAATTTAAATAAATTAATAAATTAATAAATTTTATATTAACTTTAAATTATAATATAAAAAAATTATTTTTTAAATTAAATGAAAACTGGAAAAATAATTAAGAAAATAATTAATAAAATAATTAATAAAATAATTAATAAAATAATTAATAAAATAATTAATAAAATAATTAATAAAATAATTAATAAAATAATTAATATAAATTTAAAATTTTTTAATAAATTTTATTTTTATAAAAATTCATTTAATAAATTTTAATTAAATTAGTTAAATTAATTAAATTAATGAAATTAACTAAATTAGTTAAATTAATTAGATTAATTATATATTATATATTAATTTAATATTTATATTATATATAGGCTGCGCACCGAATTCTAGGTACCCGCTAAAAATCCAGCTTAACTCGACCCATAGGTCGAGTTTTTAAATATTAATTAAATTTATAAGTTAAGTTAAGTTGAGTTTAAAAATGCTAAATTTAGTAAACTCGATTTAAAATTCAAATAGGCTAATAAGTTAAATTTATAGGTTAGACTCAAAATTTAAATGAATTAATAAATTAATAAATTTTATATTAATTTTAAATTATAGTGTAAGGAAGTTATTTTTCGAATTGGGCGAAGATTAGAGAAATAATTAAGGAAATAATTAATAAAATAATTAATAGAATAATTAATATAAATTTAAAATTTTTTAATGAATTTTAATTAAATTAATTAAGTTAATTAAACTAATTAAATTGACTAAATTAGCTAAATTAACTATATATTATATATTAATTTAACATTTATATTATATATAATATATAATTTGATAATTTATTATTATATATTAATTAGTTTTTAAAATTTAAAGCTAAAAAAAAAAGAATAAAAAAGAAAATAAAAAAGCCATAAATAAAAAGAATTTAATTAAATTAAAACTTTTATTACTTTAGTAATTATAATTGTTTTTTTAATTATTTATATATAATAAATTAACTATAAATTAAAATTATTATATTATTTATTAAATTATTTATTATTTAAATTTATTAAATTAATTTAATAAAAATTTAAAAAAAGAAAGAAAAAAAGAGAATATAGAAAAAAAAAACATTTTATATAAAAATAAATCGTTAAGTTTATATATATGTATAAATTTTATTTTATTTTATTTTATTTTATTTATTTTATTTTATTTTATTTTGTTTTTATTTTTTGTTTTTTATTTTGTTTTATTTTTTATTTTATTTTTTATTTTATTTTTTATTTTATTTTTTATTTTATTTTGTTATTGTTTGAAAATTGGAAATTTTTTTTAAAGTTAAATTTTTTATTGGTTTTTAATGATTGATTTTAATTTTGTTAAATTTTTGGTGGTTAATTTTAATTTTATTAAATTTAGTGAAATTAAAATTAATTGCTTTAAATTAATAAAAGGTTTAATTTTGAAAAAAAAATTTAATTTCTAAGTAAAGTAAAGTAGAATAAAATAAAAAGTAAAATAAAGAGTAAAGTAAAGTAACGTAAAATAAAATAAAATAAAATAAAGTGAAAATATTATATAATATATTATTTAAAGAATTTTTATAATTTTCGAAATATTAGTAAAATTAATATAAAGATTAATATAAAAAATTAAAAAAATTAAAAGAAATTATTATTATTATTAAAAATTTAAATATATAATTATTAGATTTACTTGAATTTTTATAGATTTATAGATATTTGGAAATTTATTAGATATTTATAAATTAAATTTATAAAAAGCTTTAAAATCCAATCTAATTTGTGGATATTTGCGAGTTAAATCCACTTCCTTTAAATTCAATTTATAAGAACTTAATACGTAATTTAACTATATATAATATATAATTAAATAATTTATTATTATATATTAATTAATTTATAATAAATTAATATAAATATATTAATTTATTTTTAAAATTTAAAATTAAAAAAAAAGAATAAAAA
>Ga0302320_10024563_pt1 | contig 11751 bp, 8 predicted proteins | sample Bog_T0_3_FD_202130 | JGI IMG/M metagenome (GOLD analysis project Ga0302320, IMG submission 202130) | Peat permafrost microbial communities from Stordalen Mire near Abisko, Sweden - Bog_T0_3 | ecosystem: Environmental > Terrestrial > Soil > Wetlands > Peat | place: Sweden: Abisko, Stordalen Mire... | reverse complement strand
GGAGAAGCGGACATTAAAATTCCTGATCTAACCGGCGTGCATTTCAACGGTCTGGGCGGTGTCAGTGGAGCCGCCTTGATGTATATGGGATTGGTCGTCTGCCTGATCGGCGCCATTTTCGGCCTGGTACAGTACCTGCAAACCAAGGCCCTGCCGGTCCATGAGTGTATGGCTTCTGTCTCCGAGTCCATCTGGGGAACGTGCAAGACCTATCTCTTCACCCAGGGCAAATTCCTCGCCATCCTGTGGGTGTTGATCGCCGCTTGCATGGTCTATTACTTCCTCGGCCTGGAAAAAGAGGATATCACCAAAGTGATCTTGATTCTGCTTTGCTCGATTCTGGGCATCCTCGGCTCCTACGGCGTCGCCTGGTTCGGCATTCGGATCAACACGGTTTCAAATTCGCGCACCGCTTTCTCCGCCCTCAAGGGCAATCCGCTGAACACCCTCGGCATCCCGCTCCGCTCCGGCATGAGCGTCGGCCTGTTGCTGGTGGCGGTGGAACTTTTCTTCATGATTTGCATCCTCATGTTCCTGGGCAACATGGCGGGCCCCTGTTTCATCGGCTTTGCCATCGGTGAATCTCTCGGAGCGTCGGTCCTTCGCATCTGCGGCGGTATCTTCACCAAAATCGCCGACATCGGCTCCGACCTCATGAAAATCGTCTTCAAGCTGCCGGAAGATGATCCGAAGAACCCCGGCGTGATTGCGGACTGCACGGGTGACAACGCCGGCGACAGCGTCGGCCCGACGGCGGACGGATTCGAGACCTACGGCGTCACGGGTGTGGCGTTGATCGCCTTCCTGGCACTGGCGCTTGCCGCCAAGGCCGACCAAGGCACTTGCGCGACTCTCATTATCTGGTTGTTCGTCATGCGGGCGCTGATGATTGTCACCTCGCTGATTTCCTATTTTGCCAACGAGGTTTTGAGCAAGTCCATGTTCGGCGGCAAAAAAGATTTCGATTTTGAAGCGCCGTTGACCCATCTGGTCTGGTTGACGTCAGCGATCTCCATTGCAGTGACCTTTGTCGCGAGCAAGATATTGCTGGGTGACTTCGTCAACGGCGCCGGGAAGGCGCAACCGGATTTGTGGTGGGTGCTCTCGATCATCATCAGTTGCGGGACGGTGGCGGGCGCATTGATTCCCGAATTCACCAAAATCTTTGTCAGCACCAATTCCAAGCACGTCAAGGAAGTGACCAATTGCTCCAAACACGGCGGCGCTTCGCTGAACATTTTGTCCGGGTTTGTGGCCGGCAATTTCTCCGCCTTCTGGATGGGCCTTTGCATCATGGTCCTGATGGCGGCCTCCTACTACTTCTCCGGCAATCCGGCCCTGCTGACGCTCCTGCCCGACAAGTTCGCCTTCGCCGCTCCCATCTTCGCTTTCGGCCTCGTCGCCTTCGGATTCCTCGGCATGGGACCGGTCACCATCGCGGTGGACAGCTACGGACCCGTCACGGACAATGCCCAATCCGTTTATGAGTTGAGCCAGATCGAAGCGCGCAAAGACATCAAGGCCGAAATCAAACGCGATTTCGGTTTTGACGCCGACTTTGAAAACGCCAAGTACCAGCTCGAAAAAGGCGACGGCGCCGGCAACACGTTTAAGGCCACCGCCAAACCGGTGCTCATCGGCACCGCCGTCGTGGGCGCAACCACCATGGTCTTCGGCATCATCATGCTGTTGCAGAAGATGTATGACAATCAGGTCGCCTCGAATATTCCCGGCCCGTTCAAGCCGGTTATTGACGCCTTGAGCATTGTCCAGCCCGAAATCATTTTGGGCCTCATCATGGGCGGCGCGGTCATTTACTGGTTCACGGGCGCCTCCTGTCAGGCCGTCGTAACGGGCGCTTACAGCGCGGTGGTCTATATCAAGGAACACATGAACCTCTCCGCCACCACCGCCTCGCAAAAGGACAGCAATGAAGTGGTTCGCATCTGCACGGTGTATGCGCAAAAAGGCATGTGGAACATCTTCTTCGTGGTGTTCTGTTTCGCCCTCGCGCTCCCATTCTTCAATCCTTACTTCTTTATCGGATACCTGATCGGCATCGCCTTCTTCGGATTGTTCCAGGCCATCTTCATGGCCAACGCCGGCGGCGCCTGGGACAACGCCAAGAAAATCGTGGAAGTGGACCTTCGGCAGAAAGGCACCGAACTGCACGCCGCCACCGTGGTGGGAGACACCGTGGGCGATCCCTTCAAGGATACATCGTCCGTGGCCATGAACCCGGTCATCAAATTCACCACCTTGTTTGGCCTCCTGGCGACTGAAATCGCCGTGACCATGCACGACCAGAGTGTCAAGACTGGCATCGGCGCCTTCTTCTTCGTCATCGCGCTGATCTTCGTCTATCGCTCGTTCTATTGCATGCGCATCCCGGAAGAAAAGCCGACCGCAAAAACAACATAGTATTGACACGCAGGGCGCCGCGCCGGTCAGGGCCGGCGCCCTTTTTCCGCAAAGTGGCAGCGTCGTCCCGCCGCTGTTCCGGCAAAAGCAGAGGCGGGACGCCTCTGCCACTTTAACGACCCGCCCCCTTGCCACGACGCCTTGCACGCCGCCTTGACTTGTGACGTGCAACTGAGTTACGGTCGCCCCCATGAAACGCTGGTCAATTTGTGTAATCCTGGTCGCCGTGGCGGTCTTCGCTTTTCCGTTCCGGTCGCCCGCTCCGCTCGTTTATCGGCCCGGCGAAGGCTGGAGTTACGAAAGCCCTGCGGGCGTGGCCAGTGACTGGCGCAAGCTCCGCGCCCGGGACCAACTGGAGGTCGCGCAAGCCGCGTTTGACCGGAAGGACTACAAGATCGCGATGAAGGCCGCGAAGCGGGTCGTCACCGTCTGGCCGCTGTCGGATTACGCCCCGCAAGGACAATACTTGGTGGGCCGCTGTTATGAGGAACGTCATCAAGATCAAAAGGCTTTCAAGTCCTATGCGGACCTGTTGAGCAAGTATCCCAAAATGACGAATGCCGACGAGATCCAGGGGCGGCAGTTCGCGATTGCGAACCGCTTCCTCGCCGGCGAATGGATCAAGCTCCTGGGCTACGTTCCTTTCTTCCCCTCCATGGACAAAGCGGCCGAAATGTACGGGCAGATCGTCCACTTCGGCCCCTACGGACCTTACGGCCCGCCGTCCCAGATGGACATCGGCGCCGCCCGGGAAAAGCAAAAGGATTACGCCTCGGCGGTGGCGGCCTACGAAGTCGCCGCCGACCGCTACAGCGCGCAACCTACCGTCTCCGCCGATGCCCGCTACAAAGCCGGCCTCGCCTGGAGCAAACAGGCCAAGAAAGCGGATTACGACCAAAGCGCCGCCGGCCAGGCCATTTCCGCCTTCAACGACTTCATTGCCCTCTTTCCGGAAGACCCACGCGTGCCGGAGGCCCAGAAGATCATCGCCACGCTCAAGCTCGAACAGGCGAAAGGCAACTTCACCGTTGCCCAGTTCTACGAGAAGCGCAAACATTGGGATGCCGCCCAGATCTACTACAACGAGGTCCGGCTCAACGCCCCGGAAACGCCGTTGGCCGACGATGCCCGCCGCCGCATCGACGCCATCCAATCCGGGAAGCCATCAGCGCCGGCGCCGGCCAAATAACATGCGCGCCCGTCCCCTGCTTCTTGCCGTTCTGGCCGTCGGGCTGGCCGGATGCGCCGGATACCAGCTCGGGCCGACCAACGGCCTCCCCGCCGGCAGCCTTTCCGTGCAGGTTCTTCCGTTTGTCAATCATACCAAGGAACCGCGCATCACCGAGTATCTGAGCGCCTCCATGCGCCGGCAGTTCCAGCAGGACGGCACCTTCAACCTCCGCACCACCGGCTCGCCGGACATCCTGGTCACCGGGGAAATTGTCCGCTTCGAGCGGACGCCGCTCTCTTACGCCACCAACGATGTCTTGACGCCGCAGGAGTACACCCTCGTTCTCATCGCCAAGATTGTCGCGCGCGATCCGATCAACGGCAAAACCAACCTCGACCGCGCCGTGCAGGGCCGGACCTACGTCCGCGCCGGCAACGATCTGGCCAGCAGCGAACGCCAGGTCATGCCCGTCCTGGCCGACGACCTGGCGCGCAACGCCGTTGCGCTGCTGGTGGACGCGCCTTGGTAAACGCCAACACAATGACCCCTGCGAACGTGACCCCGGTTTTTGATTTGGAAGGCTATTTGAAGAAAACAACGGCGGCGGTCAACGCCGCGCTGGATAAGTTTCTGCCGCCCGCCAGCTTCAAGCCCGCCACCATTCACAAGGCGATGCGCTATTCGATCTTCGCCGGCGGCAAGCGGCTGCGACCTGCCCTGTGCCTGGCGGCGGCGGAGGCCTGTGGCGGGTCCTGGAACGCAGCCATGCCGCTGGCCTGCGCGGTGGAGTGCATTCACACCTACTCGCTCATCCACGACGATTTGCCAGCGATGGACAACGACGACTACCGGCGCGGAAAACTGACCAATCACAAAGTCTTCGGCGAAGGCGTTGCGATTCTGGCGGGTGACGCCCTGCTGACGGAAGCATTCGGAATCGCCGGAAGTTGCGTGGCCACGACCCGCTACTCGCACCAGATGCTATTGCATGAACTGGCGGAGGCCGCAGGCTCACAACAGCTCATCGCCGGCCAGGTGGCCGATCTCGAAGGGGAGGGGAAGAAGACTTCAGCAGCGCAGCTTCGTTATATTCACGAGCGAAAAACCGCGGCCCTGCTGCGCTGCTCGCTGCGGCTGGGTGGCATTAGCGCGAATTGCCCGCCCGCCCAACTCGAGGCGCTGGGTGAATTCGGACAGAACGTCGGCCTGGCCTTCCAGATCATTGACGACATACTTGACGTAACGCAGACCAGCGAGCAACTGGGCAAAACCGCCGGCAAGGATACGCAGGCGCAGAAGGCCACCTACCCGTCCATTATCGGCATGGAGAAGTCGCGCAAGCTGGCTGCACAACTTACGGACAAGGCATTCGCGTCGTTGCGCGTGTTCAAGGGCAAGGCGACGGCGCTGGAGTCATTGGCCGGATATTTGCTGAAGCGGGACCGGTAGAGGTTTCGGATGCGTGGGTTCGGGAGGGGCGAGCGCCTGCGAGCCCCTCAAATCGGGACGTTAGGGGCTCGCGGCGCTCGCCCCTCCCGATGGGGGTTCAGCGCGCAAAGATCTGGCGGATCACTTCTTCGATCGGAACTTCCTGAATGTCAATGTCGTTGACCGGCAATTCGTCCAGCAGGCGTTTGCACACGGCGATAACCTGGTCGCGCTTGACCTTGAGCCGGATGCTGGCGGGCGTTTGTTCGAGGATTTCCCCGTACCGCCGCAAATCCGCCGGGGCAATGTTGGCCTTCGTCTCCCACGCGATGGAAACAATCTTGAAATCGGCAAAACGATCCAGAATCTCCGACAGGCGCCCGTCGAAGAAAATGCGGCCTTTGTCAATAATGATCACACGGCGGCACAATTCCTGGATGTCCGTCATGTAATGGCTGGTCAGCAGGATCGTCGTCTTCTGGGTCGCGTTGTAATGGCGCAGGAAGTCACGCACGGTCTTTTGCGAAATGACGTCGAGCCCGATGGTCGGTTCGTCCAGAAAGAGAACGCGAGGTTGATGCAACAAGGCGGCGATGAGTTCCATCTTCATCCGTTCGCCCAAACTCAATTCGCGGACCATCACATCCAGCTTGTCCTTGACCGCCAGCATCTCGGTCAGTTCACCGACTGTGCGGGTCATCACAGCCGGCTCGATGCCGTAAATCTTGCCGTTTAGGTCGAGCGATTCGCGCGCCGGGAGATCCCACCAAAGTTGGTTTTTCTGGCCGAGCAGGAGGGCGAACTGCCGACGGTATCCGTCGTGCCGCTCCCACGGCACATAGCCGAGGACTCGGGCCGCGCCACGGGTTGGAACGAGCAAGCCGGCCAACATCTTCAGGGTGGTTGTTTTCCCCGCGCCGTTGGGCCCCAGAAAGCCGACCAGTTCCCCCTCCTCGACGGAAAAGCTGACCTCGTTAACCGCCACCGTTTGCTCGTATTTGCGATGAAAGAGTCCGCGCACCGCGCCGCCGAATCCCGGCTCTTTTTTGTAAGTTCGGAATTCCTTGATCAGTCCCGAAACCTCGATGATCGCGGATTGCGGATCCCCCTTCGCTGAAGCTACGGCGGACAGGTTGCGGATTGCGGATTGCATGGCAGCCTTGGCTAACTTTTTCAGAAAATCCGCAATCCGCAATCCGCAGTCCGCAATTAGCGGAGCAGTTGCTTTTCCAGGTACTGCACGGATTGCCGGACCTGTGCGTCCACTTCCATACGGTCCTTGACCAGACGGCAGGCGTGGAGGACGGTGCCGTGATCGCGACCGCCAAAGGCTTCACCAATGCTGTTGAGGGAACTTTCCGTCATCTGCCGCGAGAGGTACATGGCGATTTGGCGGGGGAAGGCGATGTTTTCCGGACGACGCTTGCTGGTCATGTCGGCAAGGCGGATGTCAAAGTGTTCCGCCACTTTCTTTTGGATGAAATCGATGTTGACAGAGTAACGGCCTTCTTCGTGCAACACTTCGCGGAGCAATCCTTCGACCACCGGCAGCGTCAGTTTTTTCCCGGTGAGGGAAGCGAAGGAAGCGACGCGAATGAGCGCGCCTTCGAGGCGGCGGATGTTGGTGCGGATGCGATTGGCCAAAAAGTTGATTATCTCGTCCGGCAATTCCACTCCCATCGCTTTTTCCTTCTTCTTCAGGATCGCCAGGCGGGTTTCAACATCCGGCGGCTGCAATTCCGTCACCAGTCCCCACTCGAAGCGGGACACCAGCCGGTGTTCCAGATTCTGGATCTCCGCGGCGGGACGGTCACAGGTGAGGACGATTTGTTTGTGGGCCTCGTGCAGCGCGTTGAAGGTATGGAAAAACTCCTCCTGGATGCGCTCCTTGCCGGCCAGAAATTGAACGTCGTCAATCAACAGCACTTCGGATTGGCGGTATTTGCGACGGAAGCGAACCAACTGGTTGTTTTGGATGGCGTCGATGTATTCGTTGGTAAACCGTTCGGAGGAGAGATAGGCGATGCGCGTCACCTTTTTGTTCGCCGCCACATGCTGGCCGATGGCGTGGAGCAGATGGGTCTTGCCCAATCCCACCCCTCCGTAGAAGAAAAGCGGATTGTAGGACTTGCCCGGCGCCTGCGCCACCGCCATGGCGGCGGCATGGGCGTGATTGTTGTTCTCGCCCACCACAAATGTCTCGAAGGTGTTTTGCGGATTGAAGACCACTTCCCGCACTGCGGCGCCGCGTTCAGTCGCCTCGCCGTTGCTCCTGGCCCTGGCGTGGACCGCGGTGTCGGCCGCTTGGGGCGCTACCGGCGCATCAAGCACTCGAAATCGGACCTTCAAGATTTGTCCGGACGCCTGCGCCAGGACATCGCGAATCAGCCCCAAGTAGTTGTCTTTGAGCCACACTTCGCAGAAGTCGTTGGCGACCTCCAGGACAATTGTGTCCCCTTCCAACGCCAACGCTTTGAGCGGCAAAAACCAGAGGTTATAGATGTCCGGGTTCAGCATCGTGCGCAGCGACTGCTGCGCCGATTCCCATATTTTGTCAATGGATGGTTGCATTTTGGTTCCAATGCTGAAACCGCAAATAGTGCCATTTTATTCACCAGCATTTTCCGCGCATCCAATTCTCCCCCGCAAACAACGACTGAAAATCTTTACCTCGGACGGACAGAGTGCCAGCAGGAGGCGAAATCTCGCCATCGTGCCGTAACGGTGCCATTTATCCGGTTACAAGTGACTGATAAACAATATGTTGCGACATATTGATCGCGGCCTTCGTGCCGACAGTAGATGCGTTCCCGTTCATGGTGCTATTCGTTCATTCAGCTCTCAGTGTTTTTATTACAAAACAGCGTCGCTTGGCTATTACAACATATTAAACGTTATTCGCGACTTATTCACATCAAAAAACCCTTTAAAATAGGGCGATTGGTGGCACTTCCGCAGCATGGGTCAGGTTCGGGAAGTGCCGACGATGGAAAACTTCGTCCACACGCCGCGCGCGCGAACGGGATTTCGACTAGAGCGCCTCTTCCCCGGCCTCTTCGGTGCGAATTCGAACGGCGGTTTCCACCGCGATGACAAAAACTTTGCCGTCGCCGATCTTGCCGGTTTTGGCGGCGCGGACGATGGCTTCAACCGCCTGCTTCTCGATGGCGTCGGAGAGGACCACTTCGATCTTGATCTTGGGCAGAAAATCGACCGTATATTCGCTGCCGCGGTAAATTTCGGTGTGGCCTTTTTGGCGGCCGAAGCCTTTGACTTCGGAAACGGTCAACCCCTGCACCCCGACAGCGGCGAGGGCTTCTTTGACTTCCTCCAATTTGAAGGGTTTGATGATCGCTTCGATTTTTTTCATGAAAATTCCTTCTACAGGCGGTACTTTAATGCCGCAAGGGCGATACTAGCAATCAGGCGCGGGCTGTAAACAGGAATCTGAAAAAAATGTCACATTTTCTTTGAACAAAATAATGTGATTATGGGTCTTGACTATTGGGACAACTGATGGTTAAGTGGTGGTAGTAGTACTTTTGAATTTTAGGGCAAAACTATAAAATTGTTCTTTGTTGCCCAACGGATTTCGGTTGCGGTTTTGTACAGGCCGTGGCCGGATTACCCCTAAGACTACAGTTGTACTAAATTCGAAAATTCCCCGGGCCTCTAGGTCACCCCCTGATCTTTTGGCCCGGTTTTTTTTGTACTTTTGGTGCCGGAAGGGCCGGCGTGTCCGGGGGATCGTCATGGAACCCAAAACCCCTATTTCTTTTTCCGAAAGCCTGGCGGCAGATTTGATTTCGGCGGTTCTGCTGCGGCAGCTTCGGGTGCCGCCTCGGGCGGAGCGGGAGGGGCCGCTTCCTCCGGGGTGGCTATCACCTCGTCCAAATCAAAGACTTCACCCTGCTGGCCGGAAGAGTCTGCTTCGGCTTTGGGAGTTGGCGCGGCCGGGACTGGTTCTTCCGCCGCCTCCGGCAGGCCAAGATTGCGCCGGGCCTTCTTGGCGGCGCCGGTTTTGGGATAATCACGGGCGATGCGCTCCAAAAGCGCCGTCCTTTGCTCCTGCTTTCCCATTTTCCCGTAGATATTGCAGAGGTGGATGGCCGCCCACCCCCAACGTTCCGCCGGCAGCCGTTTCTTCAAGACTTCCTCGTATTCAAGCGAAGCCGCCACATAATTCCGCAGGTCCTTCTCATAAATCTCGGCAATCCGCAATGCGACATACTGCTCGCGCGGGTTCTTCTTCAAGTACTCGCGCATCATTTCGACCGCCTCCAGCGGCTTGCCGTTGACCCATGCTTGTTCCGCCCGCTCATACTCGGGATCACGATTTCCCTCGCCGTCATCGTTGAACAAATAGTCAACCGCGCGCGCCCCCATGAACTGGCTGACATCGTAGGCGAGCAGAATTCCAATTCCAACCAGCGAGAGCACAAATGCCGCCAGATATTTCACCGATCTGCCGCCTTGACCAATGCCTACCGTAACCACGCCGCTGCCGGCGGTCGCGGTCTGGTCGGCCGGCGGCGGAGGGTTGCTCCCGGTTTGATTGGTCGCGGCCGGCGGGACAGCCTGTTGGACCACATTCGAGCCACCAACGGCATTCGTTCCGGCGAGCACATTCGTGGAGTCGGTATTGGTTGGGGAAGAGTTGGTGGAAGCATCCACCGCCACTGGAACCGGATTGGTAGAAAGCTCCTTGGGTGCCACCGGCATCGCCGGCATAATCGGGGCGGCGGCGTTTTGCGTTCCGATGTTCGCGTAGCTCGAATAAAACTGGTGGCCAAACCAAAGGGCCAGGGCGCACAAAATCACGTAGGCGGCGAGTTTCAGTTTCGCAATCATTCAACAATCGCACTACTCAATCAAACATTGCCCATCAAAAAAAGGATATTCGTCAACGACGGCCACCCGATTCTCAATTCGGTCTCCACCTTTCCCGTCTATTCTACACCAGCAGGACGGCGGATGCGAGCGATGATTTGGATTGGGGCTCACTCTTCCCGCCAGATCCTCGTGAAATCTCCTTGGTCGTCCAACGTGGAATGCCAAAATCAAGCGCAACAACTACGTCATGCAACTGCAAGGCGAACTTAGTTTTCAGTCGAATGGCTCCCACGACGGCCACGCCCAATGGCTGGCGGTTCGCCAGATGTCGGTCGAAGCGGCCGCGCAAAAACTCCATCTTCCGTTGGGGCACCAGGCCGAAGTATGGCTGCGCGGCGGCGTCCGCCTTCGCGGCAAGCTGCGCCTCGTGAACGAGGTGCTGTTCATCGAAGAAAATCAGATCCGCAAACTCCCCCTCATCGTGGACGGGATCACGTTTATCCACGACGAAATCGAATCTTGCGTGCGGATTGATTAGCCGGGAATCGCCGGATATACTGCGGCGTGCATAAGAAATACACGGACGAAGTGCGGTTCGCGATGGGGAGAAAGCGTTTCCTGCCATGAACCACCACGGCAGCCATTCCGATTCCGGGGACGGCGCGGGGTTTTCCGTCCGCAAGCGCTCGACCCTGGAAATCGTGCGCCGCGTCGCGGTCTATTTGCGGCCCTATCGTGGGATGGCGGCGGCCAACATTGGCTGCGCCATTCTCGCGCTTGGCTTTTCCTTTGCCTATCCCCAACTTCTCCAATCCATCATTGACGACGTGGTCAGCGGGAGGAAAACCAATTACATCGTCCCTGCCGCCTTGCTGCTGGCGGCGTTCCTGTTGCGTGACGTTTGCAACAGCCTGCGTATCATGGTCAATAATATCTTCGAGCAAAATGTCATCTTCGACATGCGCCGCGATGTTTATGCCCGGCTTCAGCGATTGCCCGTCGGTTACTTTGACCAGCGCGCTTCCGGTGATGTGATGACGCGCGTCTTGGAGGATGTCAATTCCGTGGAACGGGTGCTGATTGACGGCACGGAGCAGGGAACGGTTGCCTCGTTAAGCGTCGTTTGCGTTGCCGTCGTCCTGTTTTACAAAAACCCTCTGCTGGCGGCGGTGGCGATGATACCGCTGCCCATCCTGGCGGGCGGCGTGCTCTGGTACACGCTGACCGCCCATCGGCGTTACCGGGCGCAGCGGCGGGCTTCCAGCGCCATGAGCGCCTACCTGATGGATAGCTTGCAAGGCATCCGCCAGATCAAGGCCTTCGGACGCCAGGACCACGAAGACCGCCGCTTCACCGAGCGCGCCGATGACCTGCGCAAGGCCAACCTCGGCGTCATGCGCGTCTGGGCCTTGTATTCGCCGGCGATGACCTTTGCGGCGTCGCTCGGTACGGCGCTGGTAATGTGGATCGGCGGTTCCCAGGTCGCGTCCGGAAAAATGACGGTCGGCCAGTTGGTCGGGTTCATTTTCTATCTCGCTTATTTTTATGATCCGGTGGGCCGCTTGCATGGATTGAATCAAATGTTGCAGGCCGCGCGTGCCGCCGGGGAGCGGGTTTTCGACATCCTGGATAGCACGGAGGAACGGTCACTCGCCGGCGGGCTACGGCGGGCCGCATTGCCGACGCCGGTAGTGGGAGCAGTGCAGTACGACGAGGTCCATTTTGGCTACGTGCCCAATCGTCCGGCCCTGCGCGGCGTCTCCTTGCGGGCGGCTCCGGGGGAAATGATCGCACTGGTCGGGCCCACCGGCTCCGGCAAATCCACCGTGGTCAACCTGCTCCCGGCGTTTTACGAAATCACATCCGGCCGCATCACGATTGACGGACATGATATTTCG
>Ga0302320_10024562_pt1 | contig 11752 bp, 9 predicted proteins | sample Bog_T0_3_FD_202130 | JGI IMG/M metagenome (GOLD analysis project Ga0302320, IMG submission 202130) | Peat permafrost microbial communities from Stordalen Mire near Abisko, Sweden - Bog_T0_3 | ecosystem: Environmental > Terrestrial > Soil > Wetlands > Peat | place: Sweden: Abisko, Stordalen Mire... | reverse complement strand
CACTGCTCCGGATACTGCCGCACATAGTATTCAATCACCGCCGTCAACTTCTGCGTATTGGCCTTGATATCCGCCTCCAAATCCCCGGTCCGCACCAAATCCACCGCCGGATCGAAGCGCAACCGATACTTTCCCAACGCAGCATCCCAAATGGTAAACGTCGGCACCACCGCCGCATCGGTGCGCAGCGCAATCCGCGCCGGCCCCGCCGCCGTGCACGCCGGGATGCCGAAAAAATCCACAAAGATCCCCTGCGGCGGAGTCATGTTCGTATCCATCAACATCCCCACCACTTCGCCAGCCTTCATCGCCGAAAGCAGACCGCGCACAAAATCATCCTTATCGACCGCCTTGTTGCCATGCATCGTCCGGAACCGCAGAATCAGCCGGCCCAAATACTCGTTGTCCATGCCGCGCATCAGCACGTGCATCCAGTGCCCATGCATCGACAACACAAAAGAAGAAAGCTCCCATCCCCCAAAATGTCCGGCAAATAAAAGCACGCCCTTGCCGCGCGCGTGCGCCCGCTCATAATTCTCGAAGCCGTCATACACCACGACCTCGTCAACATTCTCCAGCGTGTATTTAGGAAAGTGGCAGACCTCCGCCAGTTGCCGGCCGAGCGAGGCAAACTCGCCGCGCAGAATCCGCGCCCGCTCCGCTTGAGTTTTTTCGGGAAACGCCAGGGCCAGATTGCGCATGCCCACCTGCCGCAATCTCACATGCAGAACATAAACCGCCGACGCCAGGGCAATGCCCAGCGCGCGCGCAACCGGACGCGGCAAACTAGCAAAGATTTTGATGATCGGCCACGCTGCCGCGTACTCAAGTCGCTGCCGCATTAGGGAAGCGGAACGGTAAACCTCAAAACCTCAATTGTCAAACAAAACGGATCGCGAGCCCAGACGTTTACCCCGTGAAACCCCGTGTCCTCTGTGGTAAGATTTTGGGAACCACTCCAGAAGCCCCCTACTTCGCCGCTTCCTGCGCCCACTTCGCCAGCGAAGTCAAAAACGCGTTCGCCCCCGCCGGCGCATCGATCTCCCCCACCAGCGAAGTCCGGAACGGCACCATGCGCCCGTAAAACTCCCGGGTGCTGTCCTTGTCTTGCTTAATCTGCGCCCCATTCAGAGTAATGCCTGCAAACAGCCCACGCGCCCGCGAATAAGTCAGCACCTCGGCCCGCATCTTCCAATCCGTATTCCCCTCCGCATGCCGCCCCACCGGCCCCGCCGCCACCGAAGCATCCGCCCCCAACTCGAACTCGCTCGAGAGCAAATGCTTCATGCCATTTTTGTTCATAATCAGCATCACCAGATCCACCGCCTGCCCGCCAATCTGCCAGCCAATGCTGCCGCCGGTCACCACAAAAAATGCCGGAGCGCTCCATCCCTTTGAGGTGCGGCAACTGGCCAGCCCGCGCCCATACTTCGCGCCCACAATAAATCCGCCCTTCAGCAGCGACGGCACCACCGCCACGCACTCCGCCGACCCCAACACCTCCTGCGGAATCCCTTTATCGGGCGCGCCCTGAATCTCGTTCAGCACATCCGCCGCCGCCTGCACCCGGTCCGCCGCCTTCGATTCCTTCGTCTGATCGTCCGCCGCAAACCCGCAAGCACACACCGCCATAACGAGCATCAATGACCAAAACTTTTTCATCGCTTCCTCACCACAAAAAATTCTCTGGGAATCTGGTTCTCCGATTGTAAACGAACTTCGTCTGGCCTACGCCGACCAACCCGCTATTTCCCCGTAACAAAGCGTGTACTCGGAAATAAATTTAGGCCTCCCGCCGCTTTGTGATATAGCTTTCGCCCCGTTAGTCCCTCCCCGTAGCCTGCTCATGGGGTTCTTCGTCTAGCCCATTTCAACCAGGAGCGATCCGATGGATGCCCAACTCTATTGACCGGCTTTCTCACTCGCACTGGTCCACAATCTCCAAAAACCCATAAAACCCACGGTTCACGAAAGGAACTTGAAGCTTATGTACTCCGAACATCGCAAACTCAGCTGTTCTCTCTCTTCCAGTCTGCTCTCGCTCGTCGCGCTCGCGCTCTTAAAAGTTTTCGCTTTACCCCGTGAAACCCCGTCCCCCTCGTGGTTAAGAATCTCGCTTCCGCCACCACTATCTCTCCCAACCTAATTTCCCGTCCCAAAAACATGCAAACTCCTTCATCCTTGACACGCTTTCCCCCACGGAGTACCGTCCCGCCCTAGGAGGCACCTCCCATGCAACCCCTTCGCCCCATTCTCCGCTCCCCACACTTCCGACTCATCTCGATCGGCGCGGCCTTTCTGCTTTCCGCATCGCTGCTCCTCGGCCAAAGCTCATTCGTTTCCTTCGACGCCCCCGACGCCGGCACCGGCCCCAGCCAGGGCACCATTCCCGCCACCATCAACCTCAAAGGTCAAATCGCCGGCGTCTACATCGATAGTTCCAACCTGCAGCACGGCTTCATCCGCCAGCCCAACGGCCAGTTCGCCGAATTCTTCCCTCCCTCCATCACCGACGTTGTCGTCCTCGGCCTCAATAACTCCGGCCAGATTCTCGGCACCGCCACTCTGCCCGCCAGCCCCTTTGATTTCTACCCGTTCCTGCGCACCCCCGCCGGCCTCTACACCGCCTTTGCCGCGCTCGAACTCCATCCCGCCTCCACCATCCCCACCGGCATCAACAACAGCGGCCATGTCTCCGGCTACTACCAAGATGGCGCACAGGCCTTTCACGGCTTCTTGCGCGACGCCAACGGCGAACTCACCATCATCGACGATCCTGACGCCAACATCTCGGCCGGCAGTGGCACCTACGCCCTCGCCCTCAACGATGACGGTGTCGTCGCCGGCTACTACGGCGACCAAGCCACCGGCAAGCCCCGCGGCTTCACCCGCGACCAGTTCGGCAACTTCACCAACTTTGACGTTGTCCGCGGCTCCGACGGCGTCGTCCCCGTCTCCATCAACCTCAGCGGCCAAATTGCCGGAGAATTCTGGGGCGCCAACCAGGTCTTCTACGGCTTCCTGCGCGACGCCTCCGGCGTCATCACCACCTTCGGTGTCCCCGGCGCTGTCTTCACCCACGTCGCCGGCATGAACGACAGCGGCGAGATCGCCGGCGTCTGGTCGCCCCCTCAGCAGCACGCTCTCGGCTACCTGCGCGATTCCGCCGGCACCATCACAACCTTCTCCGTGCCCCGGCCAAACTTCGCCAACCTAATCTCCGGCATCAACAACACCGGCAAAATCACCGGCGCATGGGAAGACCAGAATTACGTCCTGCACGGCTTCGTGCAATAAGCAGGCGCACCTTGATAATTCAGGCTGCTGGAAAACTCTCCGAATCCTCTGCGGTTCAAGCTCTGTGGCTTTTTTCCGGTTCTGGAGAGATTGCCGAAGGGGCATCCGATAATGCCCGGCGGGTTCTATAAGACGGAGAAATCCTGGAACCAAAAAATCGGGGCTGAAAGCAGTGACCCTAATCGCTGCTCCCAACCCCGTCTCCCAGGTTCTGTGGTAGGTGAACCGAGTATGCCCCGCGCCCGCCTTGTCGACAAGATTACCGAGGTCAGTGTCCCAAAGTAACGCCGGTTGGATCCGACACCAACCCGCCGCGAAGCGCAATACTGAGAACTGGTTTCCCCTACTTCGCCGCCACCAGCGAATGCGTAATGGCATGCACTGATAGCGCAATCCGATTCTGCACGCCCACCTTGCGCATCAGCTTCGCCACATGCGCCTTCACCGTGCGCTCTTCAATCCCTAACTGCGCGCCGATCTCTTTGTTCGACCGTCCCGCCACCAGCATCTCCAGCACTTCTTTTTCGCGGTCGGTAAACGTCACCCGGCCCGCCGGAAAAATTCGCCCCGGCGCCGACGACACCCGCTCAATAAACATCGAGAGCACCCGCCGCGGCGCCCACACCGATCCCTGGCTCACAATCCGAATCGCCTGCGCAAATTCCGCCGGAGAAGCCGCCTCATCCACATACCCCTTGGCCCCAGATGCGATCGCCTTCAGAATGGTCTCTTCATCCACTCCCGACCCCGTCACAATAATCCGCAAATCCGGCCGCGTCGCCTTCAGGCTCGCCATTACATCGAACAAATTTTGCCCGGAACGATTCCCTAGCAAAATCAAGTCCACATCCTGCAACGTGGAAATCTCCGGCAGCCCGGCCGAGATCAATTCGAACTCCGGCTCGGTATCGAACAACGCGCGAAACCCAACAAACCTCAGCGGATCGCTTTCCACTACGGCAATTTTGATGATCGGTTTTCTGGCTACTGCTGCTTTCATAGATTTCCCTGTAGGGCCTTAGTGTTCTCTAAAGCATAAAGGCATTTCCCCCCTCAACAAAGAGAATGTGACCGAAGTAGAATTACGGGAGTAACATAAAAAAGAAGCTTGAAACCGTTCTTGCAGCGGAGATTGGCGCGTTAATTCTTGGCCGGCTGGAAGTTGACTTTGATTCGGGGAGAACATTCAGCATGAAAAAAGCCTGCATACATCTCCTGGCGACAGTCGCCACTCTCACCTTGACCGCCAATCTGTTCGCCCAGGCTCCAGCCCCCGCCGCTCCATCGGCTCCCGCCTACCAGCAAAAGTTCCCCGGCGATCCCGCCCGCTCCGATTCCGAATTCGCCGCCCTCGCCTACATGCGCGTCGTCCTCCGCGCCCAGCGCCAGTTCAACAAACAATACGGCCACTACGCCACCTCTCTCCCCGAACTGGTACACTCCGGCTCCTTCACCAAACGCATGGTCAACCCCGACCGCGGCGACTACACGTCAAGTTTTAAAGGCAAAAAAGACAGCTTCATCCTCACCATGTCCCCCCAACAACTCGACCCTCTACACCGCTCCTTCTACGCGGAAGACGACGGCAAAATCCACGCCGACGACTCCCACCCCGCCGACCCCAACTCACCAGTCGTGCGCTAAATTTTCGACTCGTCATTCCGAATTTCGCTCTGTCATCCTGAGCGAGAATTGTGCTTCGCGCCCCAAGCGCGAAGCACAACCGCAGTCGAAAGATCCCTAGCCCCGCAACGCACCCGCACCCCAGCAAGGCATTCCCACCACCGTCCGTTCGCATTTCCCTAAACAAGATCCTGTCATTCCGAACCGCGCTGAAAGCGCGCTGAGGAATCTGCTTTTCGCCCGCAGCCCCACGCCCTACCCCAACTCGGTTTATGATGGATAAGAAATTATCCTAGGATTAAACGGAGAAACTCATGCCCCCAACCATCGGCGCACCCGCACCCGAATTCACCCTCAAAGATCAGGACCAAAAAGAAGTCAAACTCAGCGACTACAAAGGCAAGAAGCCCGTTGTCCTCGTCTTCTACCCGCTCGACTGGAGCCCGGTCTGCACCAAAGAGCACGCCTGCATGGTCAACGACAAAAAACAATTCGAAGACCTCAACGCCCAGGTCCTCGGCATCAGCGTCGACAGCGTCTGGTCCCACAAAGCCTACGCCGAAAAAATGGGCATCCAATACCCGCTGCTCGCCGATTTCCACCCTCGCGGCGCTGTCGCCGCCCTCTACGGCGTCTACCTCGCCGAGAAAGGCATCACCGGCCGCGCCATCTCCATTATCGACAAAAACGGCAACCTCGCCTGGCACAAGAACTACGACATCCCCGTCGTCCCCGACATCACCGAAGTCTCCCAAGCCCTAGCCGCGTTGAAATAAAGAACGTGAGGTAAACAACCCTGTCATCCTGAGCGAGGATTGTGCTTCGCGCCCCAAGCGCGAAGCACAACCGCAGTCGAAAGCCTGCCCTGAGCTTGCCGAGGGGACCCCTACCCTGCCTCATGTACTTCACGCTGGCAAGGCATTCTCCCGCTGCACCGTCTCGTCGGCGTGCGCTCCCACACAATCAACCACCCGCCCTCACCTCCACCGCCTTCCCATCCCGATAAACCACCACCACCGGCTTCCCCGCATTCGCATAATGCAACGTCCGCTCCGCCGACGAACTCCCCGCATCCAGAGTCCCCGCCCCCACCGCAAAATCCGCCTGCAGCTCGTTCATCCCCACTTTCACTTCATGCGCTGCCACCGCCTGCCAAACCTCCGCTGGCCAGTGCTTGTACAACTCCCGCGGGTCCTCCACATAAAACATTTCATCCGAATAAAACTTGTACTGCCCCTCCGCCTCAAACCCAATCGGCACCGCAAAGCTGTGCCCATCTTTTTCAAACGTCGCCACCACCTGCCTCCGCCCGCCCGGAGCCGGCACCGCCATCACATCCTTAATCTCCAGCCGCTCGATCGGCCCCAGCAGTCCTGCGTCATGCAAAAAATCCACGCTCTTCACCACCGGCACATACCGGTAATAGGTGTACTTATATCCCTCCTTCACCCAAACCGGTTGCGCCGTCAACTGCTGCACCGAATGCAAATCAAACGGATACAACTTCTTCGGCACCACATAATAATCCGCATTCGCGTACCCGGCATTCTTCGCCGCGGCCACTTTCTGCGCCGCCACATGATCCTCATGCCGCTGGTAAAGAATGTAGCCCGCCCGCGCTCCCGCAATTGCCAAGGCCAGCCCCAACGCAATCTGGATCCTCTTCTTCCCCTCTTCGCTCGTCATGCGCAAAACTCTACCAGATCGCAGTCCGACCCTGGGCTGCGGCTCAAATATCCTTCGTGTACCTTCGTGCCCTTAGTGGTTCATCGTTCTTCCGCCTCCGCCCGTCATGCTAAACTTTCCGCATTAAGGTCATAGGAGGAGGCCATGCCAAAAGGTCTTCCGATTCCTCCCTGCCGATTCATCTTGCTCCTGGCCGCTTCCAGCTTTCCCCTCTGCGCCCAGTCCGTTCCCTGCCCTCCACCGGCAGCCTTGCTTTCTTTCAGCGATCCCGCCTATGCCGATGCCATGGAACTAAAACAGAGCCTGGAGAATCACGGCTTCGCCGTCCCCTGCATCTTCCACACAAAATTGAGCAGCGTCTTCATGGTCGACGTAAGCGGCACTCTCCAAAGCACCGTCGAAGGCGAGTTCTGTTTCAGCACCAATCGCGGCGGCATTGAAGTTGTCTTCCTGCCCAAGCCCCAGACTTTCGCCGATTTCAGAATCACCGAACACCGCCAAGGCGGAGGCTACCTCTACCGCTTTACCGGCACGCCCCGCGTTTGGGCGGGAGATAAATTCAAGTTTGGCACCGCCGATCGCCAGTACTTCCTGAAGCAGGAGAACCGCCTCTTCATCGTGACCGACGCTCTCCTCGGCCCCCTCAAGAGTGCTCTCCAGTTACCGCCGCCGGAGCCTTAAGATGCCCTAGCCTGCGGCCTTTCCCGAAATCGGCAGGCGCCGCTTCTCCTCCGCTCCTCCGCGCCATTTCTCCGCGATCTCTGCGGCTAAAGGCTTTACCTTCCGCCGCGCAACCAGGTAAGTTAAAATGAACCCATGCCCGTCACCGAAGCGGAAGTCCTCAGCGCTCTGCGCAGTTGTTACGACCCCGAAATCCCCGTCAACATCGTGGACCTCGGCCTCATCTACAAAGTGAACTTCGCAGAAACCCCCGAGCAACCCAAGCAGGACGTCACCATCGACATGACCCTCACCGCGCAAGGCTGCCCCGAACACGTCAACATCAGCGCCCAGGTCAAGTCCCGCCTCGAGCAACTCCCCGGCATCCGCAACGCCGCCGTTAACATCGTCTGGACCCCACCCTGGACCCCCGACCGCCTCAGCCCCGACGCCCGCAAACAACTCGGCATCGAGTAAAGGATTCGAGAAGTAATGCCGACTTCAGGCTTGGGAGTTGAATAATTTGTTAAGTGATGTAACGCGGAACGTCCTACAGGATTCGTTCGTGAGTGTAGCCGTTGGCGCCCAAGGCTGAGATCAGTTCGGCGATGTGGTCGGGGCCGCGGGTTTCCATGGTGATGTCAATGGCGGTGTCGCCCAGATTCACGTTGTGGTAGGCGCGGTCGTAGGAAGTTTCGACGATGTTGGCGCGGTGCTGGGCGAGAATGCCGGTGACGCGGTGCAGGGCTCCGGGATAATCGGGGAGATGAACCCGCAGGCGGACCAGCCGTCCATCTTTGACCAGGCCGCGCTCGATGATGCGCGCCAGCAGCGTCACATCGATATTGCCGCCGCTCACAACGGCGATAATCTTCTTGCCTGTTTTGTCTCGCACCGTGGGCTCAAAGATCATAGGGATGCGGCGATTGACCAGCGCCGCGACTGCCGCCGCGCCGGCGCCTTCGGCCAGCATCTTTTCTCTTTCCAGCAAGAGCAGAACCGCATTGGCGATTTCCTCTTCTTCGACAGTGACGATGTCGTCCACATATTTCTGAATCAGTGGCAAGGTGCGCTCGCCCACACGCCGCACCGCAATGCCATCCGCGATGGTGACCGCCGAAGGCAAGGTAACGGCCTTCCCTTCCGCCAGCGCAACCTTTACCGAAGGCAAACGCGCTGGTTGAACTCCGATCACCTGGATGCGGGGATTGGTTTCTTTGAGGGCGCAACCGATGCCGCCAATCAACCCGCCGCCGCCGATAGGCACGACCACAGCCTCGAGATCGGGATGCTGTTCGAGCAATTCCAATCCCAGAGTGCCCTGCCCCGCGATGACCGCATCGTCGTTGAAGGCGTGGACGAAAGTGAGGTGATCTTGCACGCTGAGGCGCAGAGCTTCATCGTATGCCTCGTCGTAATTCGAGCCGTGAAGCAATACATCGCCGCCGTAGCCGCGCGTGGCCGAGACCTTTATTAACGGCGTGGGCAGGGGCATGACGATTCTCGCCCGGATGCCGAGGTTGGAGGCGTGGTAGGCAACCGCTTGCGCATGGTTGCCCGCCGAGGCCGCGATCACACCTCGAGAACGCTCCTCGGAAGTAAGGCTCAGGAGCTTATTCAGAGCTCCCCGCTCTTTGTAGGCGCCGGTTCGCTGCCGATTCTCCAGTTTCAAATAGATCGAGTTCCCGGTAAGTTCCGAGAACGTTTCCGAGCGAGTGCACGGAGAGACGTAGATCGATGGACGAACCCGGGCGAGCGCCGATTGAATATCGGAGAGCGTGACCATGGGAGCGCGAGCGGCAGCAGGATTCGCCATTTTACCCGGAAATCTTCAAGGTTTCACGATACAGGAACCCCAGCCTCGACCACTCGAAATTGGCTTTTGGCGATGCAGAAAAATCCATGCGCCGCATCGAAATTCACGATTGTACTTGGATGGGTGTTTCAGGTTAGACAATTACTATGGGGGAGAGTCGCCTCACATTCTCGGCGGATCATGATGCATGCGGCGTGGGCTTCATTGCCCAACTGGGCGGGCCCGCGTCGCATGCCTTGATCGAACGAGGGCTGGAGGCGTTGCAGCGGCTGGCCCATCGCGGGGGCGTGGACGCCGACGGACGCAGCGGCGATGGGGCCGGGCTGCTGGTTGCGATTCCGAAAACTTTCTTCCGCAAGACCGCTCGCGCCCACGGGATTGAATTGCCTGACGAGTTTGGCGTCGGCATGGTGTTTCTTCAGCGTGGTCAGGAGCGGGACGCGGCGGATGCGATTGCGCAAGCGGCGGCGAAATTTGGGCTCTCGTTTCTGGGCTGGCGCACGGTGCCGACCGACGCTTCCATCCTGGGGCCGCGCTCGAGCGATTCTCTGCCCGCGGTGCGGCAATGCTTTATCGCACGCGGCAATACTTCCAGTCTGAAAGCCTCCCACCGCGAATCTTTCGACTTTGAGTTGCAACTTTTCCGGTTGCGGCAGGAACTGGAAAGCATTCCTAACGCCGGCTACTATTGTTCGCTCTCATCGCGGACCATCGTTTACAAGGGGCTGCTCACGCCGGAGCAGTTGGCTCCGTTTTATCTTGACCTGAATGACGCCGAGTTCGCCAGCGCGTTTGTGATTTTCCACCAGAGATATTCCACCAATACGCAGCCGAGTTGGTCGCTGGCGCAGCCTTTTCGCTTCGTCGCACATAACGGAGAGATCAACACCATCAGCAGCAATCGGCGCTGGTTTCAGGCGCGGGGGGCCGCATTGCGCCGCGAATTTGGACTGCCGGAGAACGCAAGACTGTTGCAGCCCTTAATGAGCGACTCGGCGAGTTTCGATAACGCCTTGGAAGCGCTGGTGCGGAGTGGCGCGAGCGTGGCGGAGTCGGCGTTGCGCCTGGTGCCACCAGCGTGGGAACACGACGAGCATCTCGACCCTCGGTTGCGCGAGTTCCTGGCAGGCAGCGCGCCGGAGCAAGAGCCTTGGGACGGGCCGGCTGCTTTGATCTTTACGGACGGACATTTTATCGGCGCGAAACTCGACCGCAACGGCCTCCGCCCTCTGCGCTACACCCTGACCGCGGATGGCTTGCTCATCGTCGGCTCCGAAGTGGGCATCACGGACCTTTCCGACCATCACGTTGTAGAACGGCAGAGGCTGGGGCCGGGTGAGATGCTGATCGCCGACCCGGCCAGCGGAGATCTCTTCCGGCCCAGCGAAGTGGCACGCCTGGTTCCCGCAGGCAATGGCTCGTCCGGCATGACGGTGATTGCGGCGAAGCACGAGGCCGAGCCGACCACCGGCGATGCCAATCGTCTGCTGGCCGCCTTCGGATGGACTGAAGATCAGTTCCGCATGCTCTTCCATCCTCTGGTGGAGCAGGGCCAGGAGGCACTGTGGAGCATGGGCGACGATGCTCCGCCGGCTTTGTTGTCGAGCCTCCCGCGCCCGCTATGGGATTACTGCAAGCAGCGCTTTGCCCAGGTTACCAACCCCCCAATCGATCCTTTGCGCGAGAGCCACGTGATGTCGCTGGACGCGTATCTGGGCAGACACAGGAAACTAAATTCCCCGGTGCTCGACGTCGGGCAAATGGATGAGATCGTAAATGGACTCTCACCCATCGTTTATGTTGACTTTACTTTCGAGGCGGCGGGAGGCGTGGAGGCAGCTCTTCAGGTATTAAGCAGAATCCGCGAAGAAGCAAGAACGATGGCGCCGGCCGCGGGTGCAATCGTGTTGAGCGACCGTGGCGTCAGCGACAAGCGCGCCGCGCTGCCCGCGCTGTTGGCCGCTGCGACCGTGTGGCAAGCGATGACCGAGGCCGGGGCCTGGAACGTTGCCTTGATCGTGGAGACTGGCCAGGTCGTCGATACCCATCATTTAGCCCTGCTAGTCGCTGTCGGAGCGAGCGCGGTGCATCCGCACTTGGCCCTGAGTATGGCTGCGCGTGCCAACGTCAACGGTCCAGCCCGGTATCGAGCCGGCGTGGAGAAGGGTTTGCGCAAGGTGCTGGCGCGCATGGGCATCTCTACGATGGCGAGTTATCGCAACAGCCAGTTGTTCGAGACTATCGGCTTGGATGCGGAAGTGTGCGATGAATTCTTTGCCGATGCCGGACGAACTCTCGGCGGCAAAAAATTGGACGACTTGCTGCAGGATTGCATCACCTGCCACACCGCGGGCTTCGGGTCTGCTACCGCGGACTTTCGCGATTCCGGCTTATACCGTTTCCGCCACAACGGCGAGCAACATGCCAGTTCGCCCGAACTGGTGAGGCGCATGCACCGCTACATCAAGTCGCCAACCGCGGAGAATCATGCGGCATTCTCAGTGCTTTCAGAAGCGAGGAAAAATGTTGCGGTGAGAGACCTGCTTGAGGTCCGCCCCGCGCAGCCGCTGGCATTGGAAGAAGTCGAGAGTGAAGTTTCGCTGCTCAGCCGATTCAGCACGCAGGCCATGTCGCTGGGCGCAATTTCACCCGAAGCCCATCAAACCCTGG
>Ga0302320_10024561_pt1 | contig 11752 bp, 7 predicted proteins | sample Bog_T0_3_FD_202130 | JGI IMG/M metagenome (GOLD analysis project Ga0302320, IMG submission 202130) | Peat permafrost microbial communities from Stordalen Mire near Abisko, Sweden - Bog_T0_3 | ecosystem: Environmental > Terrestrial > Soil > Wetlands > Peat | place: Sweden: Abisko, Stordalen Mire... | reverse complement strand
AGCCGGAGTCGAAGGGGATGGGGCTCGGTGCGAAGATGGGGTTCCAACCACCGGCTGACTCATCAATCGGGACGCCTCCCTTCCATGGGGCGCTGGTGCTTGCCTTGCGCCCGGCGTGAGCCAGTTGGACGCCGGGAACGGCGCCGTGGGCCTCGACGAAGCGGAATATTCGGGAAAGCATCGGAATGTGTTCATCGCTCCAGATCCCGAGGTCATCCGGGGTGATCCTGCCCTCCGGTACCACTGCGGCGGCCTCTGTCAACACAAGGGCCGCTCCCCCGACGGCTCGGCTGCCGAGATGGACGAGGTGCCAGTCGTTGGCGAAGCCGTCGCTGCTGGAGTACTCGCACATGGGCGAGACGGCGATCCTGTTGCGAAAGGAGATGTCGCGGATTTTGAGCGGGGTGAACAAATGGGCAGGAGTAACAGTTTCCATGAAGAGAGGTAGTCGGCTTTAATCGCATGTCACCGGCACGGCACGTTGACTTCATTGACAGGATGCGTTGAAAGGGTTCGGGTCTGCGGGGAAATGCTGCATCGATCAGCCGCTTGGTGATACGATGGGGATGCATAAGTATTAAGGCTTGCTTCTACTGCGTCGATATTGTCCGATCCCCCGCAATGCCAACATCACTATCCTTCTGGGACCATCCCATCGAAACCATCGAAAAAGCTCTTAGCCTGCGTAAACAGATTGAGGCACTCAAGAAAACTGTAGCCAATATTCTCGGGGGCGGAGAGTCGGGAACCGTGAAGGTTGCCAAACGGAGAGGCAGGCCGCCCAAGGCCGCTTCCGCTCCTTCCGTCACCGCCAAGGTGGATGGACGTAAAGCCAAGCGGTCGCCCGCCACAATCGCCAAGATGAAAGCAGCCGCGAAGGCCAGGTGGGCGAAAAAGAAGGGCGTATCACCCGCTCCGGCGGAAACTGCCGCGAAGGCACCCAAAAAGAAGAGGACGATGAGCCCTGAAGGGCGTGCCAGGATCGCTGCGGCGCAACGCGCCAGGTGGGCCAAGGCCAAGGGGTAACTTCCCCCCTCGCTATCGCAGTTGCTGGTCGATCCAGCCGGAGTCGAAACCGCATATCCGCCCGCCCTTGATTACGATCAATGGGATGGCGGCACCCATGTATTGGTTGGACTCCAACGAGCCCTGATACGAGTGCTCGACATCGAAATACCGGTAAGAAGCGCCCATCGATTCCGGGTGCTCTTCTGCCGCCTTGCACTCGGGACACCACGAAGCGCGGTATATGGTTATGCTCGATCCTGGGAGTGAAGCGTGCAGCGCCCCAGATTCGGCCAGCTTTCCGGGCATCAATTGCCCGTTCCTCTTTCAATACATCGAATTGCGCTTGGTAAGCACCTATTGCGCGAAGAGTCCCCCGCCGCTACTCAGCAGGGCAGAGGTGTGCATGGAGAATGAATAGGGGCCCTGGGCAGAACCGGGGGCGGCCCCTAAAGCGGTGTCGGTGAATGCACTCCATGGGGAAAAATCAATTTGAGAGCATCCGTGGTGACGGCGGCCAACGCATAACCCTCAACAAACCCCGGCCCCACCCAATAGGAACTCAGCAACAGATCACAACAATTATGAATAACACAGATATTGAAACGGGATCACTCCCAGGAAAAACATCGAGGCGTCAGGCTTTGAAAAGTTTGGGCCTTGGCGCCTTGGGCGCGGCCGCGGTGGGGATGGGTATGGGTACGGCGAAGGCCGTCAACTATTCTCCGCCGGGCGATTTTCCGGATTTTGACCTTCTCGATTTTGCGCTAAACCTGGAGTACCTGGAGGCGAACTTCTACTCCTATGCCACTACCGGGGTGGGCATTGAAGCGCATGGGGTGGATGTTACAGGTCGTGGAAAGAAGGGCACTGTCACGGCGCCGGCGACACCGCGCGTTACTTTCTCCAATCCCGATGTCGCGGCCTATGCGGCCGAGATCACCGCGGATGAGATAGCGCACGTGCAATTTCTACGCGAAGCCTTCGCGGCATCCGGCAGGCAACCAGTGGCTCAACCCTCCATCGATCTGGTCGGCAGCTTCAGCGCGGCCGCATCCGCAGCGGGCCTTGGATCGGGATTCAGCCCATTTACGAGCAGCGCCAATGATCTCGATTTTCTCCTGGGCGCCTTCATCTTTGAAGACGTGGGAGTGACGGCTTATCACGGAGGCATCGCCGGGAGCATGGACAAAGCCACCCTCATTGCAGCCGGCGGGATCATGGGCACGGAAGCTTATCACGCTGCAAATGTTCGAACGGAGATCTTCAAGATCGGCGGCGGCGCGATCTCCGCGGCCCAGGCAATCTCGAACGCGAGGAATGCACTGGGCGGAGAGGGCCTTGACCAGGGCATCGAGACCAACGGCACGTCCAGCATTGTACCGTCGGATCCCAATGCGCTCGTTTTCGCGAGGACCGCGCGCCTTGTATTGAACATCGTTTACCTGGGAATTAACGCCAGCAAGGGCGGCTTCTTTCCGGACGGAATCAATGCCTGAGCCCCATCCATCAACAGCCGAACCAAATCAACCTAAAGTCAACCGAATCACTTATTATGGACATCTCTTTATTACTTGGGAAATCAACGCGGCGTGAGGCACTCAAAGGCCTTGGCGTAGGGATCCTTGGGGCTGCCGCGCTGGGCATGGGCAAAAGTCAGGCGCAGCTCCCGATCGACGCCGACGAGACCACCGCACCGTTTCCTTCGATTACGTACTTCCCGAAGTCCGACCTGGATATCGTGGATTTTGCCCTCAACCTTGAATACCTTGAGGCGAACTTCTACGCCTATGCCACGACAGGAATGGGTATCGAAGCCCAGGGCGTGGAAGTCACTGGCCGCGGGACGCAGGGAACCGTGACAGTCCCGAGCAGTACCATGGTAACATTTAGTAACCCGGATACCCAGCAATACGCGGCAGAAATCATGGCCGACGAGATCGCGCATGTGAAATTCCTGCGTGGACTTTGCCTGGCCTCCGGCAAGACCCCCATCGCGCAACCCGAAATCAACCTGGTAAGCAGCTTCGCGGCGCTTGGAACTGATGCAGGATTGGGAGGGGAGTTCAGCCCGTTCACCAATAGCGCCAATGACCTTAACTTCCTGCTCGGCGCGTACATCTTCGAGGACGTCGGAGTTACGGCGTACCACGGAGCCCTGGCATCCATCGGGAACGGGAATGTCCGTAGGTATGCTGCCGGGATCATGGGGACCGAAGCTTATCATGCCTCGAACATCCGGACGCAGCTTTATGACCTGGGGAGCAACGCCCGGAGCGACTCGCAGGCCATTGCGAACGTGGTCAATTCAGTGGGCGGCGCCGGGATTGCACAGGGGGTGGTCATGGGCAACGAATCCAACATTGTTCCGTCGAACTCAAACGCAGTCGTTTACACCCGCACAGCGGCGCAAGTGTTAAATATTGTCTATATATCGGGCAATGGCACCCCGGGCGGGTTTTTTCCGAAGGGGATTAACGCGTAAGCCAAGCCAGGTCGGGAATATCGGCTGAAATTCCAGGCCGTATAGCAAACAGGGGGTGCGAAAACCGGTTCTTCGCACCTCCTGTCGTCAGCCTCGGCGGCAATGAGATGAGGGTTCCGGTGCATCGCGATTCGCCTGACCGGCACTCCAATTCTGTCACGATTTGTAGCCTGACGCCCAGGATTCCCGTTTGACGCCCAGCTTCCCGTCTTTTATTCGGCGGTTCCGAAGTATTGGCTCCACTCCGCCGGCTTCCCAAGGTTGGATTCGGGAGACGGGTGAGTTCAGATTCCGTTCAGGTTCCCATGCTTTTATCGGAGTGTGCATCGCCCAAGCCTGAATTTTGCCGCGCTTTCGGAGAAGTTCGATGAGCCCTCCCCTCCCGCTAATCGTGGGGAACCACACCCGGGTGAGCTCCCCTTCCCGCTTCAAAAATGCCTCTTCCGGATCCCGGAGTCTTGGATGATAGAGCTGGCGATGGCGGGGTTGATCGCGTTTCGGATCGTATATGCATTCAACTACCGCGTGGACTCTGACGAGCCGCAGCACCTCCATGTGGTCTGGGGCTGGGCGCACGGGCTACTGCCGTACCGGGATCTTTTCGATAATCACAGCCCGCTATTTCAGATGCTCTGCTCGCCGCTGATGCGGCTGCTGGGAGAGCATGTGTGGATTGTGGTGCCCATGCGGCTCGCGGTGCTGCCGCTCTACATCGGGGATTTGTGGCTCGTTTATCTTATCGGGCGGGCTCTTTACACCGAGCGCCGGGCGGTTTGGATGGCGCTGGTTGCGGGGAGCATTCCGACGTTCTTCCTGGTAACAACAGAATTTCGCACAGACGACTTGTGGACGACGCTGTGGCTTGCGGCAATTTGGCTAGCCGTGAGCGAGCCGGTGACGGGCAAGCGTGCGTTCATTCTTGGACTCACACTGGGGGCCTGCTTCGCCGTGTCGATGAAGACGGTTATATTGATGGCATCGCTTTGCACTGGCGCGGTGGGATTGCTGATATTGAAAGTATTATACCGGCGGCAGATCAACCCTCCCAGAATTTTGAAATCCGCGGGGTTGATTCTTGCGGGGATGACAATTCTTCCGGCTCTGCTGGTCGGATTCTTTGCTGCGGACGGCGCGTTACGACAAATGTATTACTGCGTCCTCCAGCACAATGCGGCGCCGGGCCTTGGAAGTTGGAGGAAAGCCGGGTTTCACCTATGGCTGTTTCCCCTCTCGTTGCCCGTGCTCTTGGGGCTCGGAGGGCTCTGCTTCCGATCATCCAGGAAGAGCGATCGGATCGGGGCAGGACGCGCACTGGTTCTCATGGCGTGCGGCTCATATTACTTCCTCCTTCGGTATTGCCCACTGGTGACCGCGCAGGACTTTCTGCCCTTCCTGCCATTGGCTGCGCTGACTGTGCTGCCGGTTCTATTTCGAATCCTGAGCTTCACGCGATGGCCCGAGCGGATAATGGTCCCGGCGGCCGGGGCGCTCCTGCTCGTATGCGATGGAAAGCGAATCTGGAGTGTGCAGTCCCCGTTCGACAACCAGATGAAGGTATTTGAGCGAACCCTTGCCACCGCCTTGCACCTCACCAATCCCGATGACCTTGTCATGGACGGGAAGGGAGAAACGATTTTCCGAAACCGCCCCATTTACTGGGTGCTGGAAGGGGTGACCATAAGACGCATCCAACTGGGCCTGATTCCTGATGATGTGAAGGAAAAGATGATCCAGACTGGTACATGCGTTGCGATGAATAACCGCCTCAGACCCAAGGACAAGAAGTGGCTCGCGTCAAATTTTCTTGAGGGAGATGGCAAAGTCTGGGTGGCGGGCGAGATCCTCGGCGCCGCGCATCCAACCATGAATTTCCACACGGACATCAGGGGCATTTATTCAATCGTCTCAGAGGAGGGCAAACTGGCGGGAACCATCGACGGGAAACCACTGCTCGATTCCGAGGAAATCGCGCCGGGCGATCACCGTCTGACAACGGACGGCGGGAAGGGGAATATTGCGCTCATCTGGACCCAGGCTCTTGACCGGGGCTTCAATCCCTTCACCGGGAAAATCGCAGGCGTCTCTGAGTGACCTCCCGAACCAACCCGGACCGCCTTCCCTTGGCTTTCAGCGATGGGAAACGAGCAGGTCCATGAGCCTGCGCTGCCGATTCCAATTCGCGGTCAATAACCCCTCCTGGCGCAAGCTCGCCCGGCATTGGAGAGTCGTCGGCGCCGGCAAACCCAATATCAGTGTCGGAACCGGCCGTGGGAGGTGAATCCCACCAAGCGGGTACACCGAGCGGCACTGGCCAATGGCTGCAATGCTTATGCCAATACGCATCTCACAATCCTGCATTTGCTTCGCATGGCACCGGCCATTACAGGGACCAAGGAAGGACGCTGCCACCTCGGCAATCGCACGGACTACAGCAAAATAGGGAGAGCTACAGTCAATGTAGGGAAAGACGAATCTATCAGGAGATTGCAAAGTCATACCATGAATATCCTAAAGTCATTCCTCTCCTCAGTCATCTGCCTCGCCATTCTAGGCGGCATCCATGCTTCCGCTTCTGATGCCAAGACAGTCAAGATCAGCGCCTATGACACGATGAAATATAGTGTCACGAAGATCGAGGCGTCCCCGGGCGAGAAAATCACTGTCACCCTCAAAAACGAAGGCAGCCTGCCCAAGGCCGCGATGGCCCACAACTGGGTCCTTCTCAACGCCGGGACCGATCCCAATGCCTACGCCCGCCTTGCGGTCAACGCCGCCTCGAACAATTACCAGCCCAATTCGCTCTCCAGCCGGGTCATTGCCACCATCCCGCTCCTTGGCCCCGGCGAAAGCGCTTCGGTAACTTTCACCGCTCCCACGGCTCCCGGTTCCTATCCCTACCTATGCTCCTTCCCTGCCCATTGCAGCGCCGGCATGAAAGGTGTACTGATTGTGAGGTAGTCGCCGCGCCCGCAGAAATTTAACCCCCGAAATACGATAACCCATGCATCCCCTCAAAATCACAGCACCCGCTGCTTCCACAATGAAATCCAAATGGCTGCTCCTTTCGATCCTTCTCCCGATTGCGGTGTTGCCGGTTTTGCGAGCGGAAACACCCGGTCCGCAAACGATCACGATTGCGGCCTATGACACGATGAACTACAGCGTGAAGAAAATTCAGGCAATTCCCGGCCAGAAGCTGGTCGTTGTGCTTAAAAATGAAGGCACTTTACCGAAGAAGGTGATGGCTCACAATTGGATCTTGCTCAAAGGCGGCGTCACGGCGGATTCGTACGCGAAGGCGGCGCTCAAGGCCGATCAATTTGAGCCGCCGGCGCTTGCGAATGAAGTTATCGCTTCGGTCCCGGCGCTTGGCCCCGGTGAGAGCGCGACGGCAACCTTTACGGCGCCTTCGGTCCCCGGAAATTACTATTACCTCTGCACTGCGGTAGGCCATACAATGGGCGGCGGCGGGATGAGGGGGTTGCTGATTGTCAAGTAATCGGGCTGTACCCCGAAGCATCCCATCCCCAATACGATAGCCCATGCACCACACACCAATGGCACTAAGTTAGGGAGGGCTTGGGACGATTTTGCGGTGTCGGCCGAATTTGTCGCGCCCTTTCAGGGCTTGCCCGTTGGTGGGTCTGTGACCCAGGGTTGCGCTCGTTCCTCGCTACACCCTGGGCTGGCCTATTTCGGGCCGTTGGCCCTCTTTCGCTGGGGCCGCTTAACTCAGTGCCATTTGCGTCACACACCATCACTCTTTGGGACTGAACATCTAATACTGTAGCCGAACAGAATGAGGTACCGGTTCAGGGTAATGGCGCTTAGTTAAGGAGTCTGCAGAGTAAAACGAGGTGTAGGCGCATCGATTGCACGCTCATCTGCCGTCCCTGCGGGACTCGCAACCCGTTTCTTGACGCACCCCGGGGGCTGAAGCCCCCGGCTATTGTCGGGTCGTCCCCGCGGGACTCGGCAGAAGTATTTGGTGATCAATGTTTCATACAATATCTAAGTGCCATTACCCCTTCAGGGCTTGGTCCGTAACTGACTTGAACCTGGGGCGTTGCCGTAGGCTAGAATGAGATGGACCCTTGGCTACACTTCAGGTTGGATCGCGCCAGCCCACGCGACTACGGGCCAACCTGGATGCGGTAGTACTGGAAACCGCCTGGGATGTTTGTGAGGGTGTATGTCATCAAGCCGTTGCCATTGGTCTGTGTGGTAAAATTGGCGGTCACGTTCACCCAGACGGGATTGGTGAGGGAGGCGGCGCCCTGGAGTTGATAGGTGTGGCCGGCATAGGTCTGAATGGCAATAGTCAGGCCCGCGGCGGTCATGCCCACGCTCTTGACCTCGACGAGGCTGGAGTTGAGGACGGTTCCGTTATTGACGAATTTTGCGGGCAGCGTTGGCGAACCGGTCATGATATCGAGGATACCGTTGTTCGTGAATGTTCCGCTGACGGCCAGGGTTGTGCCGCCGGTTATCCTGGTGGTGCCGTTGTTGGTCACGTTGCCGCTGACCGCCATGGTGGCGCCCGAGTTGGAAAGGACGGTGCCATTATTCACCAATGCGCCATTGATCGTACCATCGTTGATGAGAGTGCCCCCGGAGGCAACGGTCGTGGTGGCCGAGGTCAACGTACCGGCGGAAACATCGAGGGTAGCAGCGTTCTGGACGGTTACATTATTCCCGCTCGTGACGGTTCCGGCAATCAGCAACGTGCCGGCGGATACCGTCGTAGCGCCGGTGTAGTTTCCGGAACCGCCCAGGGTAAGGATTCCTGCGCCGGTCTTGACCAATCCGCCGGACCCAGAGAAAGCGCCGTTAAGGGAAATATTGTACGGGTCGGCGTTGGCGTTCGCGGCTTGAATGGTCAACGTGCCGGTCAACGTGACCGGGGCAATGGAAGACCAGGTCGCTGCGGCCCCGAGGGTTGCGCTTCCCATTGAAGCATAGACGGTGGCACTGGGTTGATTGGCCACGAGTCCGACACTGCCCAGATAAAGAGTCGCGCCGTTGGAGACAACAAGCCAACTGGTCACGCCTGCCGCATTCGCCTGGTTTAGCGTGATGCCGGTAAGCGTTGCCACCGTATTGGCGCCGCTGAAGCTCGCGCCGCTCGCGCTGCCGGAGTTTGTATTAAGCAACAGCCCGTCCGTGCCCGGATAAGTCAGCGAACCGCCGGTCATGGTCAGGAATCCGCCGCGGGTGCTGCCGGCGTTCCCGATCTTGAATGCGCCACTCGAGGAGGCCGTGCCAATGGTCGATGAGCCGCCGGTGAGATTCATGTTGGCGCCGGAACTGGTATTCTGAATGAGGATGCTACTGGCGGTGACCGTGCCCTCATCGATGATGAGGCCGCAGCCGGTGTTGGGACCGGTGCCTTGCAGGTCCTTGGCATCGACAAGCGTTCCGAGGTTCACGGTGCCGGTGGTGTTGATGATGAGCGGCCCGGATGTGTTGCCGGAGGATCCCAAATTCACAAGGGCGAAAGTGGCTGAGCCCGTTCCGCTGATCGAGACAAAGTCGCCGGTGGATCCACCGACGGTGGCAAGTTGCAGATCACTGGCATTCACCACGCCACCGGTGCAAAAGAAGGAGACGCCACCGGCCCCATTGCCGACAATGATGGTGCTGCTCGAAGTTCCCAAAGTACCGCCAGCGACCGTCAGGTTGCCGCCAAGTATCGTGGTCCCGCCGGTATAATTGTTTGAGCCGGTGATTATGAGGGTCGCCGCTGTGTTCACAGTCAATGAACCGGCTCCAGTAAATCCACCCGAATAACTGCCGCCCAGTGACCCAACGGTCAAGGCAACCGCCTGCGATCCGAGATTGACGAGACTCAAATTATGGGTTCCGGTTATTCCCCCCACCGTCGCTGACGTGATCCCGCTGAATGTGACGTTTCCCGCGGTGTAATTCAAGATGCTGTCCTGAAGCGCGAGGGAGTTCGTCAATTCGAGCGTGCCTTGCGTGATGGTAGCGGTCCCACTGAAGGTGGTCGCGCCTCCCAGGGCCACCGTGCCGCCGATTATCGAGAAATCATTAGTGCCGGAGATATCGCCTGTGAAAGTAAGCGGGTTGGATGAACTGTTGCTCACATTCAAGCTCCCATCGATGACGAGCGGAGCGGATATGGTGTCGCCGTGGCTGGATGCCAATTGGGTCACGGAAGCTGGGGCCGGCAGATTACCGAATGTGAGGGCGCCGCCACCGGGGGCGATATTGAATGACGCCGCGCCTCCGGAGGCGCCGACATCCAACTCTCCGATGGTGATGGCCTGGTTCACGTTGATGGTCTGAGTGGCAGCAATGGCGGAGTTGATGAGGGCGACTGCCTGCGTGGCGTTGGGAAAAGCGGTGCCGTTGCTCCAATTAGGATTGAGGTTCCAGCTTTGCGCCGAAGAAGTGACGGTGTTGGTCCAGCCAATGCCCGCGTTGACGAAAGGCGCCACGCCGATTGCCGCGGAGGGCGCGCTTTGCCCGTAAGGGCCGACCGCGGAGACGGTATAGTAATAATTCCTGCCGTCAGTGAGGCCGGTGTTCAGAAAGCCGACGTCAGGGGTGGACGCGATAATGGAATAGGTCCCGTTGCTGCTGGTCGAGCTTTCCACGATATAGTTGGTGGCTCCCACCGACACATTCCAGCTCAAAGCCACCACGGAGTCGCCCGGAGCGCCGGCGAGGCCGGTGGGCGGGAGCGGCGGCAGGTCCGGCACGGAGACAGCTACTTCCGCCGATTGCGGTCCGATGCCGTTGCTGCTGGAGGCGGCGACGACATAATAGTAAGTCAATCCATTGGTCACGCTGGTGTCGATATAGGAATTGGTTGATACTCCGGTGGCAACGGTGGTGTAAGGGCCGCCGGTGGTGCCTGAACGCTCGACGGCGTAGCTGGTTGCACCGGTCGAAGCGGTCCAATTCAGGGTGGCCCGGGTATTGCCGGATGTGCCGGTCAAATTAGCGGGCGAGGCGGGGCCATTTGCGGAAAAGAGCCTGATGATGGCAGCCTGCGCGAGCGGGAGGTTCAAGGCAAATGAACCGGCCGAAGGGCGGGCCATTCCCATGTATGTCCCCGACCATGCCCCTGTGCCGGAAATTGCCGAACCACCAAGCGTAACACCGGTAAGTGTGGAAGGGTCATTATTGCTGCCGGTGAGAAACATGACCTGACCGTCATTGTAAGTGGTGCCGCTGGTGGAGATCGAGAGGGCGGCATTGAATGCCGGGGAACCGTATTCGCGATTAATCGCCGTGATTACAAGGCTGCCATCGCCTTGAAGGACGGAATAGGCAACCAGATTGACATCGCTGGAATTGCCGATAGTCACCGGCACCATGTGCCCATGGCCGCCGATATTGAACGCGGCGATTGCATAGCCCAGGGGATTGACCGTGTAAGAGCTTGCCACAGTGGCGGGGGAGATCGCGTTATAGGCGGGGGCATTGGAGTTCGAGCCAATGTGGAAGTTGAGACCGGCCAGGCCGGCCTGTGCATGATAGTAGATGTACCCGAGCCCCCAGAGGGCCGAGGCGTAGGCATTGCTGGATCCAAATACGCCATTATGGAAGAAGCTGTTGGTTTCCTCGTAGCGGGGAGCGAGTCCGGCAGCCGTGGCAGAGGGGACCCACTGCTGCATAAAGCTCTGGTAACCGGCTTCGTTGCCGGAGGAGAGCATCGCGGCAATTTCCTGAGCAACGGTGCCGCCTGTCAGGCTGCTGCCAAAAGGATAAAGATGCTGGCAGGCGAACGCGATATCCCCGCCCGGCCCTTCCGCGGGACAAAAGGTGGGAAAATAAAAGGTGCCACCGGCGGAGGTATCCGGGCCGGCCATTCTGACGCCTGAAAATAGAGAGTTGATGGCCGTGCGATAGCTGCCGAAGTCGGAATCGTAGATCGTGTCCGTCATATTTGGCATCAGGTCGGGTTCGTTGCCCACCTGAAATACCAGGCTGTTTGTGTTGATCAGATAGCCCTTGGAGTTCGCATAAGTATGCATGCTTTGCGCGACGATCGGCTTGCTGTTCGTGTCGGTGGCCACCGTGGATGCGTCATAAAGCGTACCATCGATCTCCAGATCCCATATTAAATTGGCGCCGATGGCATGACAAAAGTCCAGTACTGCGTCCTCATCGGCGGCAACCGCGATATCGCCGCCCTCCGCGGTACTCCCGCCTACCCGGATGCTTTTTACGCCCAAGGTCTTCGCCAAGGAGATCATGGCCCCATTGCTGCCGCTCAAAAGCCAGCCGTTG
>Ga0302320_10024559_pt1 | contig 11752 bp, 9 predicted proteins | sample Bog_T0_3_FD_202130 | JGI IMG/M metagenome (GOLD analysis project Ga0302320, IMG submission 202130) | Peat permafrost microbial communities from Stordalen Mire near Abisko, Sweden - Bog_T0_3 | ecosystem: Environmental > Terrestrial > Soil > Wetlands > Peat | place: Sweden: Abisko, Stordalen Mire... | reverse complement strand
GTCTGCACCGCCAGGTCGTCCAAAGTGCGATGGGCGTCTTCGATGGGCGGCGGAACGGTATTCTGGCCCAACGCCAGCCGCGCGCAGGTAGTGTCCAGGACGCTCACGGCTTTGTCGGGCAACTGGCGGTCCGGCAGGTAGCGATTGGACAGCCGCACCGCGGCGGCCAGCCCTTCATCCAGGATGCGGACGTGGTGATGTTTCTCCAGAACGGGGACGAGGCCGCGCAGCATCAGTTCGCACTGCTTCTCGCCCGGCTCCTCCACTTTGATCAGTTGGAAGCGGCGCGCGAGAGCGGGGTCTTTTTCAAAATATTTCTTGTATTCCGACCACGTAGTGGCGGCCACGGTCCGCAGTTCGCCGCGGGCCAGGGCCGGCTTCAACAGATTGGCGGCATCACCCTGACCTTCGGCGCCGCCCGCGCCGATCATGGTGTGGGCCTCGTCAATGAAAAGGATGATGGGAGTGGGCGACGATTTCACCTCGTTGATCAAACTCTTCAGGCGATTCTCGAACTCGCCCTTCACGCCCGCGCCGGCCTGCAGCAACGCCAGGTCCAAGGTGTGGAGCGCGACGTTCTTCAAGGGTTCCGGAACATCGCCCGCGGCAATGCGCAGGGCGAAGCCTTCCACCACGGCCGTCTTTCCCACACCGGCTTCGCCCACCAGGATGGGGTTATTCTGGCGGCGCCGCGTCAGGATATCGACCACCTGGCGGATTTCGAAATCGCGGCCCAATACGGGGTCGATCTTCCCCTTGCGCGCGTTCTCGGTCAGATTGACGGTGTATTGATCGAGGTTGGGCGTCTTGCCGCCGGTCTTCTTCTGTCCTTCGGGCGCGCCGGCGGCCGCGGCGGGAGCCTGCTCGGTCTCTTCTTCCGATCCCGCCACGATGGTGGCGAAGTCCTTGCGGAGGGCGTCGGCATTGATCTTGCGGAATTCCTTGCTGACGTCGTTGACGATGCGCGCGAGTTCTTCCACGCTGGCCAGGGCGAGGACGCAGTAGCCGGTGCGGACGGTGTCGCTGCCGTAGTCGAGCGAGCCGACAATCCAGGCCTCTTTCAACATCTTCAGCACCGAGGGGCTGATGGCCGGAGTGCGGGCATTGCCCGACTTGAGTTTGTCCAGGCTGCGGGTAAGTTCCGCGGCCAGGCGTGACTTGTCAATCTCGAAGTGGCGGGCGATCAGCGCGAAATCCGCGCCGCTCGAATCCAGCAGCTTCATCAGGAAGTGCTCCACCTCCACGTCGTAATGAGTTCGCGAAAGGCACAGGCCAGCCGCTCCTTCCAGGGCATTCCGGGACGTAGGGTTCAGTTTGCCGATTACGGCACGCAAATTTGTCGCCATGTTAAGCGTCTCCTAGTAAAAGAATTGTATCGCCGGGATCGCGGTCGAAATCGCCGCTCGATTTCAACCAGGTGTGCCATCCCAGGCACAGCGGGTTTTCAGCCGGAGGACGCAATTCAAAAGCCGGCACGTCCTCGCGGCGGAGTATCAGTTGAACTTCAAATTCCAGATCGTTCCCACAAAAGCTGCGGACAATGGCCCGTAATGCGGGCCACGCCTTGCCGGTGGGCAGAAAGTCGCGATACCGTTCGGCGGTCAGCGGGCCCAATTTGAGCCGCACGCGCGATCCCCGGTCCCAGATCTCGTCGCCCACCACGGCGCCGAATCCCAGCGCGGTGGATTCGGGAATCTCGCCGCCGAAGACGCACTGGTCGGGCTCCGCCAGGCTGCGCCATGTGCCGATGAACGGCTCCAACTCCACCGGAATATCGAAATAATCGCCCACCACGGACTCCAGCGCCAGCGCGGATTTGGGAATCAAGCCGAACAGCCCGGAATAGTAGATGAACGCTTCGTCTTCCACCGACTGCCGGCCGCGGATGCCCTTCGTGCCAAAGCCGACCATGGCAAAAAGGCACGCGGTTACCGGATCGCTGCGGTCGCGCTCGTAAGCCACGGTGAAGTGATTTTTCTCCCATGCCTGATAAAAAAAGGACGTCAGGCGATGGTTGAAGATGTCGAGAAACTCCAGCAGGGTGCGGTCTTTGGCGCGAATTCTGCCGGCGATCAACTCGGTCACGTAATTGGGAAGCGCGCCCAGCGGGCCGATCAGGCCCATGAAATTGATGGTCATCGCCGGGCCGGCGCCTTCCCGTTCGGTCAGCGCATGAATGGAACTGGCGGGGAAATGCAGGATGGGGTTGGCTCCGAAGCGCACCACTTCCGTCTGCGGATGGCTGTAGCGTCCCACCGGCACGCGGTCCGGCTGCAGCCACCCGAGCACGCGCACCGCCTGAAAGAAGTCGAACGAATAGGGCTCCCGGAAGAGCAGTTCGCGGACTTTCTCCAGCGCTACATTAGGATTTTCTGTCCCGCTCGCGGGGGCCATTGTTTCAAAACTCTCTTTCGTTGTCGTGTCCGCACTACCAGTTGACTAAAGCTATTCATTGAAGTGTACAACCCCAGGAAGACGTCCAGCACGGCGGCGAAGGTGTAGGCGCCGGTGCCGGCGAACTGCTCCTCGTCCAGTTCGATCTCCACGCGGGTGCCGCGCGCGAAGGTCACTCCGTGGCTGGAGGTCAGCCGGGCAAAGTGCGGCTCGCTGCGCAGGCTGAGAATGCCGTCGATCTGTTTTTCCGCCGAAAGCGAGCCGGTGAAATTGTGCAGCCGCAGGATTTCGCGAAAGGCGTCCGCTCCGTCCGTAACCAGGGATAGATAATTCAGCGAGAGCTTGGAAATCAGGCGCCACAGAAGCCCGTGTTCCTGGGGCGGCTGGAGAGCGTCGGTGGGCTTGGTGAGGGCCACAATCCGGGTGATGGGTCCGCCGATTCCCAACTGAAAATCGCCCTCCTCGTTTCCGAAGGGCAGGCGTGACGGCAGCTCGCCGTTGCTGCAGGTGAGCCGCAGGGTGACGGTATCCTTATCGGGCGTCTTCTTCCCCCCGGTCAAGTCGACAAACGTGATGTACACGTCGGAAGCCTTGGTGGTGCGCCAACTGGAAAGCTTGCGGGTACTGTGCCAGAAGGTCTGGGTGGGGCCGCCGCTGGCCGAATGGCGGTGGGAGAAGAAGGGCTGGTACTCCACAATCTCATTGGACCCGCTCATCACGCCAACCACGTCGTCAATGGAGAAAATATCCAGCGCCTCTTCCCGCCGCGCGTCGGCGACGATGCGGTATTCGAAGCGCTTCTGCTCCATGAGGATGGGTTCGGCAACCTGCTCGAAGAGGTTCACCACGGGGGCGCAACCGAGCCGGAAGGTGGTCTTGGAGACGCCCAGCTCCAGGGATTGCCGGCGGTCGGCGCGTTCGAAATCGGAGAGGAAGAACAGCAGCTCGATCTTGTCGCCGAAATCGGCGGCGGCCAGCCCCTCGAAGCCGGACAAGTCCAGGAAACAGAACTTTTCCGGAAAGGCGAAGTATTCCTGCAGCAGCCGGTATCCCCAGAAACTGCGCCGCGGAAACGGGAACAGGCCTTCGTCTGGTTTGAAACCAACCTGGCGCAGCGAGCCCGGCGCAAAAACCACGCTCTTCCTGGCCGGCGCCGCCAGATCGCGCGCCACGATTTGAACGCAATTATTGCAGAGTAGTTCGATGAGACCGTTGATCACCGTGCCATCGCCTTGCAGAAACAGGCGCAGCGTCTTGAGATCGAGCTGCGCGAAGCGGACGTCGGGAAAACAGTCGATGGCCAGGCGGATGACCGCCGATGCGCCGCTCGCCGGCACGGGCGGCTGGATCCGGTCGGCGGAACGCCAATCGGCGGATTTCACTTCGAGCGGCCACAGGGTAGTGTCGTAGCACGTCTGAAATTTGCACGGCGTGCCGGCCACCGGCGCCGAGTAGAGCAGCGATCCGCGCGGAACCGGCAACCCCGTGGAGAGCTTTCCCTGTTCCGGGTCGAGGTGGAACTGCACCACCGACGCCGACGGGATGGGACGCAAATAGTAAGGATAGAGCACGGAAAGCAGCGACTCGACAACTTCCGGAAACTCGTCGTCGATTTTGGTGTAAATGCGCGCCGCCAGGAATGCGAAGCCTTCCAGCAGGCGCTCCACGTGCGGATCTTCGCATTTGCCGGCCTCCAGCAGAAGGCGGGCGGCCACCTTGGGATACTTGTTCGCGAATTCGGCGCCCAGATATCGCAGGTACGTCAGTTCCTGCGAATAGTGGAACAGCAGTTCGTCGCGCACGCTAGGTTTCCTTCACGCTGTAGGCGCCCTTGGAAATCTCCAGAACCGTATCGAAAGAGATGCGCTCGGGAGCCGGATCGATCATCAGCAGGGCTTCCACGTGAAACGTAATGGCCTGCTGGGTGGGGCGGTATTTTTCCCTGGCGGTCACCCGCGCGCGCACCAGGCGGGGTTCGAACATCTCGATGGCCTCCTCCAGGGATTTGAGCACCCGCAGTTGTTCGGTATTGTCCTGGATCGACACGCTGGCGATATCGGGAAGACCGAAAAACAGCACGGAATTGTTGACTTCCTCGCACGACTCGGGCACTTCAATGGGCATGCGAGTAGTGTTCAGAAGCCATTCCAGGTCCCGCTTCACCGCCGCGCGCAATTGCCGCAAGGATTCCGCGCGCGTCATGGGCGCCTCCTGCCGGTTTAGCGGTTCCAGATCGATCAATCTGTCGAGAATGCCTTGCTGAATGTTCTTGGTGAACTTGGGAGTGGCCATTTTAGAACGAGCAATTCACCGCGCGCACCGGATCCAGTTTACAGATCCGCGTGTACAACTGCGATCTCCTTTCGTCGTCCGCGGATGTCAGGCAATGCAGCAGAAGCTCGAGCGGATACGCGATCGCTTCACTTTGTTCCCACTCTTCCAGGCGCCGCTCTTCGATCTCGGCGGCCAACTGGTCGAGCATGGGTTGCGCCACCTTGCCTTTGCCCGCGGCCATCAGCAGATGCGCCAGTTGCGTGCGGCGCCGGAAGCGCGCGCGTCCGCTGCGCTCCGTCGCCAGGATGGCCGTAATGGTTCCCAGCCCTTCGGCTATGCGGCCGTCGCGCACGGCCTGAAGCGCCGTGGCAAACTCGTCGGACGTGTCGGAAGGCGGCGGCTCTTCGGCTTCCATAATGGGAGGTTTTTCCTCCACGGTGTAGGGCTCGGGTTCCGCCACGGGCTCGGGGGCCGGCTCGGACGTCGAATCCCACGAACTGGTGTCCGTTGACGAAGTATCGTCGGAGGAAGCAGTCTCCTCGAAGGACGAGGAGTCGCTGGGCGTCTCGTCGGGGGACGTAGTGGAGTCGCCGGAGTCCGGCGATGCCGCCGCGGACTTGACGAGCACAAAATTCTCGATCCAGTTCCTGGTTTCCGAGTTGGCCGCCAGGGTGTCGTCGGGCAAGGTCAGGTCAAGGAGGTTCGGCAAAGCTTCCAGCAGGATTCGAAGTTGAGTGCCCACCACCTTGGCTACCGAAGAGCGAGCCATCTGTTCCAGGGCGTTCAAGGTATAGCGTTGCACGTCCAGCCAATAGCGGCCGCAGGGCAGCGCCATGGCCTCTTCGGTGGCGTCCAGCACCTGGTCCCACTCGCCCGTGGCGTCGAGATGTTTCAGACGTTTGCGGAGTGCGCTTTCGGGCGCCTCCACGGTGGACGAGTCGAACTGCGGGGCTTGGCTGATCAGCCTGGCCCAGGCAAAGCTGCGGATAATCGCATAGGGCGTGGGATCGTCCGGATCGAGAGAGCGCAGAGAACGGCAAATGGACGCCAGTTGCTCCGCCACATCGCCCGAGCCGCCGCCCATGCCTGCCTCTTCGCTCCCGCCGGACGCGTAGGATTCCTCGGACCCGGAGGACTCCTCGGACCCGGAGGATTCGGAGGACTCGTCGGAAGACTCGCCGGAACTGGGCGCGGGAGAGGTCAGGGTGCTGTCGAGCCCGACCGAAAACGCATCTTCCTCGGCCGCCGGCGGCGCCTCTTCCTCCAGACCGCCGGGCTTGCGGCCCAGGATGATATGGACGGTTTGCGCGATTTCTTCAATGGCTTCGCGAGTCTTGATGAAGCTGGGCGAAAAATCTCCGAACTGCCCGTCGCAATACTCGCTCAGCGCCTCCACCGCTTTTAGGGACTCGGTGAGCTGCCGGTGCGTTTCCCGCAATACGCTCACCGAGGTGTCTTCGATCGCCTCGTCGAACTGCTCGGCGGTAATCTTGCCGTCGTGAATGCGATTTTCGCGGGCCTGCTGCTTCTCGCCGGAATCGGCGTCGGCCTCGTAGCCGACCAGGCGCGATTCCTGATATTTGTGCCAGTTGAGTTTGCCGGAAACAATCGGCAGGAAGCCCAGTGGCTCGCCCAGCTTGGAGCCCAGCCATACCAGCGGAGCGGCCCTGACCTCCATGTCGCCGTCTTCGTCGATGGGCGGATACATGGTATCCCAGAACTGCTCCATCAACTCGCGCAGGAACAACAAGGCGTCCGCCAAAACGGGAAAGCCCTCCCTGCGGACGTGGGCATCCACCAGCCAGACGGCAATCTGCAGATCCTTGCCGCGTTTCGCCAGGGCATCGCTGGCGAGCTTGATGACCATCGGGTAGTCGGCCGTTTTGAGCGCGGTTTTCCAGTCGCCCTGGGGGACGTCCAGATCTTCGCGCCGGGCCTCTTTGATCTTGTCGGTAACCGGGTCGTAGCGGAGGTTCGCGCCGCTGGGATTGTCACCGGGAATGGGTTTAAACAGATCTTCGCGAAGGGGCATACCTATGATGGAAGCGGTTGCGGAACTGAGTCGTCGAATTGCAGCGAACGGATTTCCAGAATGGGAATCGATCTTTCTCCGTCCAGCACGAAAAGTTTCTGGCCGAACGGAATTTCCACGGAGTCCGGTTCCGCAAGCACGAAATCGGTCTCGCGTCCCAGTTTCACCGAGTCTCGTTCGTGATTGCAGGAAAACGGATAGAGAACGGGCAGCAGGGCCTCTCCAAATTCCTTGCCTTGCAGTGCCGGGCCGGCGGCGATAGTAGCCGAAGCCCACAGCAAATCGCGCAGGAAGCGAGGCGGGCCCATGGTGAGCGAGCCGATGTGAGCGAAAGGCAGCCAGACATACTCGCCGGCGATGAACATTTCCAGGCGGGCGCCGATTCGCGGGTCGATGTCTTCGATGGTGCGGAACGGCTCCCCGTTCAGGGTGCCGGGCCGCTCCGTGGCGATTTGCGGCGAGTCCCCATATTGTTTGCCTTCGAAGAAGGCCCGCCGCTTGCGCTCGGCGCTTACCGCCGAGCGGTACAGCAGCGCTCCCATGGCGGCGTCGGGAGTGGTGTCGGAAAGCAGCGTGAGGTGCTTCTCCGCGCGGCTGAATTCGCCCGCGAAGCAGAGCAACTCGAAGAGAAAAGTCCGGCGCTGGTTATCGCCGGGCCGGTCCCGCACCTCGCTACCCAGAGCCTGGATGGCTTCCTGCAACTTACCCGCGCGAAAAAGTTCCTGGACGCTCATGGCTGCACTTTTCCTGATTTCCCGATCTACGGTCCTTCTACTTTTTACCTGGAGTCTGTGTGGGGAGTGCGGGGAGGAAGTTCGGCACTTTATGGTCGTCGACCACATCCAGGGAAGCGGTACCTTTGCCATTAGCCGTCAGCTTGACGATGTTCCAAAGCCAGCTTTTTTGGGCCGCCCCTCTGCCATCGGGCGACTGCTGATAGTATTTCAAGCCCATGGCCTTGAAGCTGAGCGTGAAATTCTCCTGAGCCCGCTCGGTGCCGCTGCCGCCGCTCCATTCGATGCTCGTAACATGGCACTGGCGGAACATATACTGGAGATAGATAAAGCCATCTCCGCTGGACCTGCGGGAGGCCAGCATGAGCGTGGGAATGGCATCCTCGCTGCAGCAAAGTTTGTACAAAGACGCGGTGGCGCAGTCCACCACCTTATCGACCCTGATCTGTTGGAAACTCAGGTTGCCGGGCATCACTTTCGGTTTCTTAACGGTAAGCTTAGGCTTGTCTTCCTCTTCGTCTTCGTCCTTCTGGTCGGCCTTCGCCTCTCTTCCGTTGTTCACGCAAAAGCTCCACTTGAGGATTTCAAAAGCCTTCCACTGGGAAAAATAGTCGTCGCCGCTTTCGCCCTCAATGTTCCCGTCCGGGTCCCACATGAAATTATCGCCAATAGCCATAGTGTCTCTCCTCGGGTCGCGTAACCGAGAACGCTCTGTAACGAGTGCCCGCGCGTTTGCAATTAGTTACCGAGCCGGGCCCAGAGGGCACCCCGTTAGGGAGCGTTAACCGCGCCAGAGCCACGAAATCCCCAGGTCGGCTAAGCCCCCCGCCGGACGTTTTCGGATAGCCCTAACTGCTTTCGTAGTTTGGCGGAGGGGTCGTCAATCCCGGCACGTTCAGGCTGGCGGTGTTGCTGGTGGTGCTCCACGCGCCCGACAACTTGGTGCCCTGGGTGCCGTCCGGCTTCTGCTGGATGTACTGAACACCCATGGCGCCGAACTTGAACTTGACGGTCTCTTTGAAGCCTTCTTCACCGCCGCCGCCGCTCCAGGTGATGTTGGTTACGAACACCTGGCGGAAAATGTATTGAAGATACAACAGAGGGTCGCCGCCGGCCTTGCGGACAGCCAGCACCACGCTCGGAAAATGCGCGCCCCCGGTGCAAGCGTTATACAGCGGAGCGCTTGCCTGGTCCACATATTTTTCGATGCTGAACTCTTCAAACTTAGCCTTGCCCGCGCTGGCGCCGGTGGTGCCCGATCCGCTGGTTTCAGCCTGTGATACGCCAAAGCTGAAACTCAGGATTTCCAGCGCCTTCTTCGACGTGAAGCGGTCGTCCGTGGTTTCCCCTTCCGGCTTGGCGGCTTTGCCCTGTACCCATGCGCCGGTCGAAGCCGCGTCCGGGAACCACAAAAAATTATCTGCTGCCATTGCGAATTCCTCCTCGTTCTTTTACGATTGCCAACCTGATTATAAGTTGGGACGCCGGCGCCGGTAGTCTGGCCAGCCATCCCTTTCCGATTGCAAAAGCCTTAACTTGTGGCCTTCTTAGACTGCGAGACGTCCAGGAACTTCGGATCGGCGCCCGTCATACCGGCGGGCATTGAGAGGGTGGGCTTATTGAGGGTGGTGCTCCACATACCGGTGATGGGAACATCGCCGGTGCCGTCCGGTTTCTGCCTGACGTACTGGACACCCATGGCTCCAAATTTGAACTTGATGGTTTCCTTGGGCGCTTCTTCACCGCCTCCGCCGCTCCAGGTTATGCCGGTCACGAACACCATTCGGAAGGCGTATTGCAGATACAACAGACTGCTGCCGCCGGCCTTGCGATTGGCCAACATCACGGTGGGATAGTGCGCGCCCGCCACGCAGGCCATGTAGAGCGGAACGCTTGCCAGGTCCACATACTTCTCGATGGTGAACTCTTCGAACTTAGCCTTGCCCGCACCGGATCCGGATGTGCCCGATCCGGTGGTTTCGGCCTGCGATACGCCAAAACCTACCGACAGGCATTCGAGCCCCCCCAGCGGTTTAAACCAGTTATCGGACGTTTCGCCCTGCGGCTTAACTGCTGCATCGCTTAAGTTGCCGCCCTTTGCCGCCTCGGGAAACCAGAGAAAATTATCGGCTGCCATTAGACTCCTCCTTTAATCCTTCTTTTTTGATTCTTACGTCGATTTTCGAGAGTGAGGCGAAACACCGCCCCGGAGAACCGCGCGCCCCGTGAAACCTCCCGATGGACGCAACTGGGCACACGGAACTAAGGCGCGCCCATCGGGTGCCCGTCACTGCCAGCGGGCTATGCGGCGGGTGGCGGAAGATCCGCCACCAGGCGCATGGAGACACTCAGTTCCTCCAGTTGGAAGTGCGGTTTGAGGAACGCCACCGCACGGTATGCGCCGGGCTTCCCAGGCACCTCCAGTACGTCCACGCGCGCCTCGGAAAGCGGGTGGCTGGCCTTGGCTTCGGCCGGGGCGCTGGAATCGATCACGTATCCCATGATCCAGCGATTCAGGAAAGATTCGCACTCGTTGCGGCTCATGAAGCTGCCGATCTTGTCGCGCATCATGGCCTTCAAATAGTGGGCGAAACGGGACACCGCCAGGATGTAACTCAGGTTCGTCGCCAGGCGGGCATTGGCGGTGGCTGCATCGGTATCGTATTTCTTGGGCTTCTGGGCGGATTGCACGCTGAAGAACGCGGCGTAATCGGTGTTCTTGCAGTGGACCAGGGGTACAAATCCCAGGTCCGCCAGTTCCTTTTCGCGCCGGTCGGTGATCTGCGCTTCGGTGGGGCACTTCATGGCGATATCGCCGTCGTCGGTCTGGAAATTGTGGACCGTCAGGCCCTCCACTTTTCCGCCGCCCTCAACGCCGCGGATGGTGGCGCACCAGTTATAGCGGGCAAACGATTCGGTAATGCGCGCTCCCAGCGCCCAGGCGGCGTTCCCCCACAGGTATTTGTTGTGGTCGGTGCCGTCCACTCCTTCCTCGTAATCGAACTCGTCCACCGGGCGGCCCTTCTTCCCGTAGGGATCCCGCATGAGGATGTGGGGCAGAGTCAGGGCGACATACCGCGAATCGTCGGAAGCGCGGAAGCTCTTCCACTTGGCGTATTCGGTGGTGTCGAAGACCTTGGCCAGATCGCGCGGCGAAGCGAGTTCGCTGTAGCTATCCAGGTTGAACAGGTTGGAAGTGGCGGCGGTGAGGAACGGCGCGTGCGCGGCCGCGGCCACCTGCGATACCTTCTCCAGCAACTCCATGTCCTCGGGCAGCTTGCCGAATTCGTAATCGCCGATCAGCGCGCCGAAGGGATGGCCGCCGAAGATCCCAAATTCTTCTTCGTAGACCTTCTTGAACATGGCGCTCTGGTCGAATTCGGAGGCCCGCTGCAAGTCGCGCAGCAGGTCTTTCTTGGAACAGTTGAAGACCTTGATCTTCATGTTCTCGCCGGTTTCCGAATGCGCCAGCAGATACTTGAGTCCGCGCCAACTGGATTCCAGCTTTTGAAACGCGGGGTTGTGCAGGACTTCGTTCAGTTGCAGGGAGATGAGGTGATCGATCTGCGCGATGCGGGCATTGATCATGGCCTCGGAATCGCGCGAGAGGCCCATGTTCCCTTCGAGGAACTGCGCCACGAACTCGGCCACCATGTCTTTGCCGCGGCCCTTCATCTCCGGGTCGCGCGCCAGGCGTCCTTCTTCGACGATCTGATCGAGAATCGATAATTCCTTGGTTTCCGCCGGTGCGGCGGCAGCGCCGGCAGCGGCCTTCTTCACTTCCTTACTCATGGCTGCCTCCCTTTTCGGCCTTCGCCTGGGCGATCTCGCCCTTCAACTTGTCTAATTGAGACGAGTCGCGGAGGGCGGCTTGCAGCAGGTCGTCCAGCTTGTCGTTGCCCTGTAGACTGCCCCGCAGATCGGACAGTCTGGTACGCAGATCCATGAGATCGTTCAGGGGTTTGATCTGTTTAGCTACCTGGGTCGGCTCAAAATCGTCCATGCTTCGGAACTTTAGATTGACCCGCAATTGGCCAGCCTCGGGATCGTCGCTGATTTTGTTTTCGACCGAGAAGGCCAGGTGCGGCTTCATCGCGGCCAAAACCGAATCAAAGTTATCCGGGTTGACTTCCACGAACTTCCGATCCTTCAAGCGAGGCAGCGGTTCCTCCGGTTGGCCGGTGAAATCGCCAAACACTCCCATCACGAAAGGCAGTTCCTTCTTCTCGATTGCACCGCCCGTTTCCACATCGTAGGTAATGTGGACGCGAGGCGAACGAACTCGGTCCAGTTTATGTTGTAGACTTTCCGCCATGTC
>Ga0302320_10024557_pt1 | contig 11753 bp, 21 predicted proteins | sample Bog_T0_3_FD_202130 | JGI IMG/M metagenome (GOLD analysis project Ga0302320, IMG submission 202130) | Peat permafrost microbial communities from Stordalen Mire near Abisko, Sweden - Bog_T0_3 | ecosystem: Environmental > Terrestrial > Soil > Wetlands > Peat | place: Sweden: Abisko, Stordalen Mire... | reverse complement strand
GGAGATTGTGAAGTAACAAGAACAGTGAACAGTGGACAGTGAACAGTAAGTGCGGGTAGCCGCAGGATTTTGATCAGGCACAGAAAAACTGATCACTGACCACTGTGAGCTGTTCCCCGAAGGGGAACCAATGGTAGGACAGAGAATTCGAATTCGGTTGAAGGCGTACGACTATCGCGTGCTCGATAACTCGACGGGCGAGATTGTGGAGACGGCCAAGCGTACCGGGGCAACGGTGGCGGGTCCGATTCCGCTGCCCACGATCAAGAACAAATACTGCGTGCTGCGTTCGCCGCACGTGGACAAGAAGTCGCGGGAGCAGTTCGAGATCCGCACGCATAAACGGCTGATCGACATCCTCGAGCCGACGCAGCAGACCGTGGACGCGCTGATGAAGCTCGATCTGCCGGCCGGCGTGGACGTCGAAATCAAGGCGTTTGAAAAGTAAGCTTTCAGCCGTTAGCTTTCAGCTCTCAGCTTCATAGGGGCGCAAATGGCGGCGGTGGCGAAACGAAGTATCTAAATGCGGTGAGTTGAGAACCTGCCGTGTGGCGGGAACAAGCTGAAGGCTGATAGCTGAGAGCTCATCAACAATTCCGGCAGTGCGGTGAATTCAACTCCGCATGATGAGGTGAGGAAGACATGGCAGTTACAGGAATTTTAGGCAAGAAGATCGGCATGACGCAGCTGTTTGACGAGAAGGGTGACGTGCACCCGGTTACGGTGTTGCAGGCGGGTCCCTGCGTGATTACGCAACTGAAGACCGCTGCGAAGGACGGCTACGACGCGGCGCAGATCGGGCTGGTCGAGTTTGTGAAGGCTTCAAATCTTACCAAGCCGCAGACGGGGCACCTGGCAAAGTCCGAAGCGCCGCCGGTGAAGGTGATTCGGGAAGTGGATGTTGAGGCTAACGCCGAGGGCGAGGTCCAGACCAAGGCGGGCGACCGCGTGCTGGTCGACATTTTTTCCGAAGCCAAGTTTGTGGACATCATCGGCACCTCGAAGGGCCGGGGCTTTGCGGGAGTTGTTCGCAGACACGGTTTCGGCGGCGGCCCGAAGTCGCACGGACATATGTTTCAGGTGCAGGGATCGATCGGCGCATCGAGCTTTCCGTCGCGCGTGTTTCCCGGGCAGAGAATGCCGGGCCACATGGGCGACAGACAGATTACGGTACGCAACCTGCGCATTCGCGGCATCGACCTTGAAGAGAACCTTCTTCTGGTAGAGGGCGCGGTGCCGGGAGCGCGGGAAGGGTACGTGCTGATCTCGAAGGCCAAGGCTCCGCCGCGCGAGCGTCGCGGCTTTGCCGGCGCGGGTACGCTGGATCCGTTGAAGGCTTCGAAGAAAGCAACGGCGAAAAGGAAGTAACAGTTATAAGCTTTCAGCCCTCAGCTTTCAGCTTGATTTTTGCGAAGGCCGGAATGATTGCTTTACCGATGAATGGGCTTGGAGCTGAAAGCTGAAAGCTGAAAGCTGGTAGGAAGAGACGATGGCAAACGTGGATGTAGTAAATCTGAACGGAGAGAAGGTGGGCTCGATTGCCCTGGCCGACGCGGTGTTTGCGCCGGAGCAGGTGAACGAGGCGCTGCTCTGGGAGGCTGTGAAGCACTATCGCGCTTCCATGCGCCAGGGCACGCACGCCACCAAGAACCGCAAGCTGGTTGCCGGATCGGGCAAGAAGCTGTGGAAGCAAAAAGGCACGGGCAGGGCTCGCGTGGGCTCGGTGCGCTCGCCACTGTGGCGCCATGGCGGCACGGTGCACGGGCCTCAGCCGCGCAGCTACGACTATGCGTTTCCGCGCAAAAAGCTGCTGGGCGCGCTGCGCTCGGCGCTGGCCTCGAAGCTGGCCGACGGCAAGCTGACGGTCGTCGACACGCTGGAGATCAAGGAAGCCAAAACCAAGCTCTACCGCACGGCGCTCGACAAGCTCGATTGCAAGCGCACGGTGCTGCTGGTTGAAAACGGCAAGACGCTTTCAACTTCCCTCTTGATGGGCGCGCGGAACCTGGCCGGCGTGGAGCTGGTGCTGAACAACGAAGTGCATCCCTACGATCTGCTGCGCTACGAGCGGGCGATCTTCTCGAAGGCTGCGATCGAGCAGTTGGGCGATGTGCTTTCGAAGTCCGTATCAAAACGCGCGGCTGGGCGCAAGACCGCTCATAAGGAGGCTGCATAATGCCGACTCTTTACGACGTAATTAAGAAGCCGTTGATCACCGAAAAAGGTCTGGCCGTGAAGGAGACCGAGGGAACGCTGGTGTTTAGCGTGGCTCCGAATGCGACCAAGACGGAAGTGAAGCAGGCTGTTGAGGCTTTGTTCAAGGTGAAGGTGGCTGCGGTGCGCACGGCCAATGTGCTGGGCAAGGAACGTCGCCGGGGCAAGTTCACCGGCTTCAAGCCGGATTGGAAGAAGGCTTACGTGAAGCTCAAGGCCGGCGAGAAGATGCCGGAGTATGTGAGCAACCTGTAAGGGCAGCTTCTAGCTGTCAGCTTTCAGCCTTCAGTTTTTCCGCGGAAGAACAATGGCTGAGGCGAGAAGCAAGGATTGAGTTTTAGCAGGACAAGCTGATAGCTGAAAGCTAGAAGCTTGTTGAAGGACAACGACGATGGCAATCAAGACATACAGACCGATTACGCCGACGCTGCGGTTCAAGACTTCGCTGGTCAATGACGATTTGACCACGAACAAGCCGCACAAGCCGCTGCTGACGACGCGCAAGCGCACCGGCGGCCGCCGCAATGCGGGCGATTTGACGATGCGCCACCAGGGCGGCGGGCATAAACAAAAATTGCGCTTGATCGACTTCAAGCGCGACAAGTTTGGAGTTCCGGGCAGAGTGGCAACGATCGAGTACGATCCGAACCGGTCGGCGCGAATCGCGCTGGTGAACTACGCGGACGGCGAGAAGCGGTACATTTTGCAGCCGGTTGGCTTGAAGGTGGACTCGGTCGTCACCTCGGGTCCAGACGCCGACATTTTGGTGGGGAACGCCTTGCCGCTCAAGAATATTCCTGCCGGCACCACGGTTCACGCCGTGGAGTTGAGGCCGGGCAAAGGCGCGCAGATGGCGCGTTCGGCGGGTGCGCAGGTGCAACTGGTCGCCAAAGAGGGCGACTACGCGCTGCTCAAGCTGCCATCGGGGGAAACTCGCAAGGTGCTTGCCGAGTGCATGGCGACCATCGGGCAGGTAGGTAATACGGACCACGAAAATATTTCGATCGGCAAGGCGGGACGCAACCGCTGGCTTGGCATTCGCCCGGCAAATCGCGGCGTGGTGATGAACCCAGTTGACCACCCGCACGGCGGCGGCGAGGGCAAGACCTCCGGTGGGCGGCACCCGGTAACGCCATGGGGCCAACCGACGCGCGGCTACAAGACTCGCAACAACAAGCGGACGGACACATTTATTGTCAGCCGCAGGCAGAAGTAGAAGTGCAGCTTTCAGCTATCAGCTTTCAGCTCTTAGCTAAAAGGCGGCCAAAGAAAAGTTAAGGCAATCGGCAGCGTTTAGTTCGATTGAGATGAGCTGAAAGCTGAGAGCTAGGAGCTAAGAAGTTATGGCACGTTCGACAAAGAAGGGTCCGTTCGTTGATTTGCACCTGAGCGTGAAGATTGAAGCGTTGAATGCGGCGAACGATAAGAAGGTTGTGAAGTCGTGGTCGCGCCGCTCGACGATTTTTCCAGAGTTTGTGGGCCACACGATCGCGGTGCACAACGGCAAGAAATTTGTTCCGGTGTATGTGACCGAGAACATGGTGGGTCACAAGCTGGGCGAGTTTTCGCCGACGCGCACGTTCAAGGGGCATACGGGCGGCTCGAAGGCTGCCGAATCAACCGCCAAGCCGGCGCGGTAACGCAGCTCTCAGCCGTTAGCTTTCAGCCTTCAGCTTGCCTGAGGCGAGAGCGGCAGCAAGGGTGGCGCGGGGATCCAAGACGCGATGCGCAAAGAGCGCATCGGGCATGAAAAGCTGGGAGCTGAAAGCTGAAAGCTCAATTTTGAGGGACTGATATGGCAGTGGAGACAAGGGAGTACCGGGCGCAGGCCAGGTTTCAGCATGTTTCGCCGCAGAAGGCGCGGCTGGTGCTGGATCTGATCAAGGGCCGCGGTGTGCAGGAGGCGCTGGATACGGCAGCCTTCACGAAGAAGCGGATTGCGCCGGTGGTTCACAAGCTGCTGACCTCGGCGATCGATAACGCCAAGTATGTGGCCGGCGAGCAGGGGTTGGATCTGGACGTGGACAACCTGTACGTCCGGAACGCGATTGCCAACGAAGGGCCGCGCATGAAGCGCATCCGGCCCGCTCCGATGGGTCGCGCGTTCCGCTACCAGCGCAGGTTGACGCATCTGATCATTTCCGTTGCCGAGCGCGGAGGCGGTAGAACGCTGGTGACCAAGGTGGATGAGCCGGCCGAGGAAGCGACGCCAGCGTCAAAGAAGGCGGCGGGAAACAAGGCCGGGGCGACAAAGGGTACAGCAAAGAAGGCGGCGGCACCAAAAGCTGCTGCATCGAAGAAGAAGGCCGCGAAGCAGGCCTAAGAGAGTTTGAGGAAAATAGCATGGGACAGAAAGTCCACCCTTATGGATTCCGGCTTGGCATAAACAAGCCCTGGCGCTCGCGCTGGTTCTCAGAGCGCGATTACGCGAAGCTGCTGGTTGAAGACGTGAAGCTCAAGGCCGAGCTGCGCGAGAAGTTGAAGGCCGCCGGCGTCAGCTCGGTTGAGATCGAGCGCCCGGGCAACAAGCTGCGCTTCCTGATTCGCACCGCTCGTCCGGGCATCGTGATCGGCCGCAAGGGCGCGGAGATTGAGAAGCTCAAGATCGAGCTTGGCAAGCGCACCAATCGCGACGTGTTCATCGACATCATTGAGGTGAACAAGCCCGAACTCGACGCGCAATTGGTGAGCGAGAATATCGCGCTGCAGCTTGAAAAGCGCGTGAGCTTCCGCCGTGCGATGAGAAAGAGTGTCGATTCGGCGCTGCGTTTCGGCTGCAAGGGAATCAAGGTGCGTGTTTCGGGCCGTTTGAACGGCAATGAAATCGCGCGGTCGGAGTGGTATCTGCAGGGCCGTTTGCCGCTGCACACGCTGCGCGCCGATATTGACTACGGATTCACGGAAGCCCACACAACGTATGGCGTGATCGGCGTGAAGACCTGGATCTATCGCGGCGATATCTACGAGCAGAAGCGCAGGCAGGCTCCCGCCGTTGGCACGAGCGTGTTTTAAAAGCAGCTTTCAGCCCTCAGCTTTCAGCTATCAGCTAATGCGGAGGAGAATAAGCGGCCAGGGAAAGAAAAAGCTGAGAGCTAATAGCTGAAAGCTGAGAGCTGTCTTTGAGGGTTTCGTTATGTTGATGCCAAAGAAGGTGAAGTTTCGGAAGCAGCAGAAGGGCAAGCGCCGGGGCAAGGCGTGGCGCGGGTCTTCGCTGTCGTTCGGCGAGTACGGATTGAAGGTGCTGGAGTGCGGATACATCACCGACCGCCAGATTGAAGCCAGCCGTATCGCCATGACCCGCTTTATCAAGCGGGGGGGCAAGATCTGGCTGCGTTTGTTTCCCGATAAGCCGATTACCAAAAAGCCGGCCGAAGTTCGAATGGGCTCGGGCAAGGGCGCGCTCGATCACTGGGTCGCCGTGGTGAGGCCGGGCAAGATTCTCTTCGAGATGGAAGGGGTGGCTCCGGACATCGCGGAAGAGGCAATGCGGCTGGCATCGAACAAGCTGCCGCTGAAGACAAAGTTCGTGATGCGACCGGGAGCCGTAAGAGCGGCTGCGGCGGCCAAGTAGGTTGCAATCGAAGACAGGGCAGGATGAGCGTTCGTGCTCTCCCACCCTTTCAGCAAAGAACGCTGAAAGGATGGGGCACCCAATCGGATGGGCCGGCCAGAAAATTTGGACTCGCCTGATGGCGGAGAGAGACACAAGAAATGGAACTCCAGAAGATTCGCAGTTTGAGCAAAGAGGAATTGACGCACCACGAGAAGACGACGGCCGAGCAACTGTTTCGGCTTCGTTTCCAGGTGTCGCTGGGACAGAGTGACGGAGTGAAGAAGCTCCGCCAACTGCGCAAGGAGATTGCGCAGATCCAGACCGTGGCGCGCGAGCGCGACCTCGGAATTGCGGGCGAAGCTCCGGCGGTTGAGGCCCCGGCGGTTGAAGCTCCGGCGGTTGAAGTCCAGAAGGCAAAGAAGAAGGGGGCGCGCTAAATGACGCCAACACCAGAAGTAGCACAGGCGCCGGCGACAACGGGCGCGCGGCGTAACGAGAAGGTCGGCCAGGTGGTATCGACCAAGATGCAGAAGACGATTGTGGTCGCGGTCGAGATGCGCAAGGCTCACCCGAAGTACAAGCGGATCGTGCGGTCAACTAAGAAGTTTTATGCGCACGACGAACAGAGCTCGGCGCGATTGGGCGATGTGGTGCGCATTCGCGAGACGCGTCCGCTGAGCAAGCTGAAGCGCTGGTCGCTTGAAGAGATTGTGCGCAGGTCGACGCTGAGCCAGTTGGAAGACACGGCGGCAGCGAAGACTGCGGTTAAGGCTGCCAAGTAGCAGGAAGCTGGAAGCTAGTTAAGGAGAAGCATCATGGCAGTACAAATGAGAACCATGCTGGCGGTAGCCGACAACTCCGGCGCGCGCAAGCTGCAGGTGATTCTGCCCTTGGGCGGCGGTCTGGGCAAGAAGGCCGGACTGGGCGACATCGTAACCGCCGCGGTCAAGGAATCCTCGCCTGAGGGCACGGTGAAAAAGGGCAAAGTGGTGAAGGCGGTCATCGTCCGCACGCGGCTGGCTCATCGGCGCAAAGATGGCAGCTACATCCGCTTTGACGAGAACGCGGCCGTGGTGATTGGCGACGATCACGAGCCGGTTGGCACGCGCGTATTTGGCCCGGTGGCACGCGAACTGCGCGACAAGAAGTTTTTGAAGATTGTTTCGCTGGCGCCAGAAGTGGTGTAAAAGCAGTTGTCAGTGAACAGTGGACAGTGATCAGTTTTTACAAGTGGCTTGGAAGCAGTGATGGTTGCGATCAGTTGAATGTGCCAGGCTTGGCGAGAAGAAACTGACCACTGTTCACTGTCAACTGACTGCTGTATTTGGGAGAATAAGATGCCGAGTTTAGCAATTCGACGCAATGATACGGTGAAGGTACTCGCAGGCTCCGATCGCGGCAAGACGGGGCGCGTGCTGCGCGTTTTCCCTGACAAGGGTACGGTGCTTGTGGAGCACGTTCGTGTCGTCAAGAAGACGGTTTCCTCGAAGACCGGGCAGCGGACCAAGGGCGGAATCGCCGAGCAGGAGTCGCCGATTCAGGTCTCCAATGTGGTGCTGATGTGCCCCACCTGCGGGCCGGCGCGCGTTGGATTCAAGAAGGAAGGCGAGAGTCGGCTGCGCGTTTGCAAGAAGTGCGGCCATGAGTTGGCTGCCAAGAAGTAGAAATGCAGCTTCTAGCTCTTAGCTTCTAGCCGTTAGCTCTTTCGTACTTGCATTGAGAGTCTGGGTAGAAGCGGGAATTGGCTAGAGGCTAGCAGCTAGAAGCTAGTGGCTGTATTTGGAGAAGAAGAGATGGCAGCAAGGTTGAAAGAGAAGTACCACAAAGAGATCAAGCAGGCTTTGCAAAAGGAGCTGGGGCTTGAGAATCCGATGGCTGTGCCGAGGCTCGACAAGATCGTGATCAATATGGGGCTTGGCGAGGCCACGCAGAATACCAAACTGCTTGATCCGCTGGTGGGCGATTTGGCTGCGATTACCGGGCAGAAGCCGGTGACGACGAAGTCAAAAAAATCCATCGCAGCCTTCAAGGTGCGCGCCGGCATGGCGATCGGCGCCATGGTGACGCTGCGCAACGAGAAAGCGTACGAGTTCCTGGACCGCTTAATTTCGACAGCGCTGCCCAGGGTCCGCGATTTCCGCGGTGTTTCAACCAAGAGTTTTGACGGGCGCGGCAACTACACGCTCGGCCTGCGCGATCAGCTGATCTTTCCGGAGATTGATTACTCGAAGGTGGAAAAGCTGAAGGGCATGAACATCACCATTGTTACCACGGCCCCGGACGACAACTCGGCGCGCGCGCTGCTGAAGCACTTTGGCATGCCGTTCCGCCAGGGGGCGTAGAACAGCTTTTAGCTGTCAGCTTTCAGCCTTCAGCTTGATCGAGACTGGGCGAGCAGCGGGGGCAAATGAGATTAGGCTTCTGCGAGCGAGAGACTGCTCACGGCAAGGAAGAACTGGAAGCTGTTAGCTCAAAGCTGATAGCTGGGTTTGAAGAGGAAATATGGCAACTACTGCAAAAAGGGTGAAGGACGCGCGGAAGCCGAAGTTCAGCTGCCGCCAGCATAATCGCTGCCAACTGTGCGGGCGGCCGCGGGGTTTTCTGCGCAAGTTCGGCGTATGCCGCCTGTGCTTCCGGTCTCTGGCCCACAGGGGAGAGATTCCCGGCGTCACCAAGTCGAGCTGGTAACAAAGGCAGTTGTCAGTGAACAGTGGTCAGTTTGTTTCGAGTTGAGCTGACCGCGTTACTGGAAACTGAAAAGGCCTTTGCTGGTCACCGTCCGCTGTTCACTGAACACTGTTTTTACATTTCCGCTGGTTCTCGGCAGCAGGCGAGCGAACGGGGAATGAAGGAGAAGGAATGAGTCTTACCGACCCAGTAGCAGATTTTCTGGCGCGAATCCGGAATGCAATCCGGGCGCGTCATCAGAAGCTGGATGTGCCGGCTTCGAAGCTGAAGGCCGAGATTGCCCGCATTCTCAAGGAAGAGGGCTACATCTCGAACTACAAGACCCAGGAAGAGGAAGGCAGGCTCATCCTCCGCGTGTACCTGAAGTACGGCGGCACGGAAGCGGCGATCCGCGATCTGGCGCGCATCTCGCGTCCCGGTTGCCGTGTTTATATCGGCCGCGACGAGATCAAGCGCGTGCAGGGCGGGTTGGGCATCTCGATTCTCACCACGCCGAAGGGCGTGATGACGGGCCGTCAGGCTCGCCGCGAGGGCGTGGGTGGCGAGTTGTTGTGCGAAGTCTGGTAAGGCAGCTTTCAGCCTTCAGCTATCAGCTCCATCGTGCTGAATCTGGCGACTGAGGCGAGATGGAACGGTTTTACTGAACACTGATCGCTGAAACCTGATCACTGTTCTTGGGCTGCAGTGGAACGCGGAGCGGTAAGGCTTTTAACTGAAAGCTGAAAGCCGCTTTTCGGGACTCGCAAGCCGGATGAAGGATTAAATCGATGTCGCGTATTGGAAAGAAGCCGATAGTGCTCCCTGCGGGAGTGAAGTACACGGTGGAAGGAAATACCGTTCTTGTCGAAGGGCCCAAGGGCAAGGTTTCGGCGATGATTGCCACTGGCATCACGCTGAAGACCGAGGGCGGCAACCTTCTTGTTGAGCGGAGTGACGAAAAGCAGGCTCCGTTTCACGGCCTGACCCGCGCGCTGGTTTATAACGCCGTGACCGGCGTGACCAAGGGCTGGACGAAGGACCTGGACATTGTCGGCATCGGCTATCGCGCCGAGTTGAAGGGCAAGGGCATGGTGGTGTTTACGCTGGGCTACTCGCACCCCATCGAATTCCCTTTGCCGACGGGCATCGAAGTTGCAATCGACCCCAAGCAGACGCACCTGTCGGTGAGCGGCATCGACCGGCAGAAGGTGGGCCAGGTGGCAGCCGACATGCGGCAGCTTCGCAAGCCGGATCCGTACAAGAACAAGGGCGTGCGCTACTCGGACGAGAAGCTCAAGAAGAAGGCCGGCAAAACGGGCGCGAAGTAAAAGCAGCTTCTAGCTTTTAGCTTCTAGCCTCTAGCTTTTTCGTACTAAGTTGAGACGCTAAGGTTGAGCAAGAAGAGCTAGGAGCTAGAGGCTAGCAGCTTAATAGCTGCTTTACATCCGAACGGGGCCACGGGGCGGCTCCGCCGATAGGAGAGAGAGACGAAATGATTACGCAGAATAAGAGAAACGAAATTCGGCAGCGGATTCACTCGCGCATTCGCCGGAAGATGGCCGGCACAGCGGAGCGGCCGCGGCTGAATGTGTACCGCTCGACGAACCACATTTACGCGCAGGTGATCGACGACCAGAGCGGGAGCACGCTGGTTGCTGCTTCAACGATCAAGCTGAAGACGGGCGGCAATGTTGCCTCCGCAAAAGAGATCGGCAAGACGATTGCGGAGCTTGCTGTGTCCAAGGGCATCAAGAAGGTTGTATTTGATCGCGGCGGCTATCTGTATCACGGGCGCATCAAGGCTCTGGCCGATGCGGCGCGCGAGGCGGGGTTGGAATTCTAAAGGCAGCTACTAGCCGCTAGCTTCTAGCTGCTAGCTTGTTCGCGGGTAGTTGAGAATCTATTCGGTGGCAGGAACCGAGCTAGAAGCTAGAGGCTAGAAGCTAGCAGCTCAAGAAAAGACGAGAGCAAATGACAATGTTGACGAAGAAACTGGATGCCAACAAGTACAACCTGAAGGATCAGGTAGTTGCCATCAATCGCGTAACCAAGGTGGTGAAGGGCGGCAAGAATATGTCGTTTGCCGCGCTGGTTGTGGTGGGTGACGCAGCCTCGGGCGTGGTGGGCTACGGTTCGGGCAAGGCCAAGGAAGTTCCGCAGGCGATACGCAAAGGGATCGAGTCGGCGAAGAAGAACCTGGTTCGCGTGAACCTGACGGAGACGACGATTCCGCACCAGGTGCTGGGCCGGTTTGGCTCCGGGCAGGTGCTGTTGAAGCCGGCGCCGGAAGGCACGGGCGTGATTGCCGGCGGCGCGGTGCGCGCGGTGATGACTTCGGTCGGCGTGCAGAACGTGCTGACCAAGAGCCTCGGCTCGCCCAATCCGCACAACGTGATCAAAGCGACGTTTGACGCGCTGGTGCAGTTGCGCGACCGGGCCGACGTGGCGGCAGCGCGCGGCAAATCGGTAGAGGAGCTTTAGGCAATGGCCGAAACCAAGAAGATTCGCATTCAATATTTTCGCTCGAAGAACAACACCCCGGAGAAGCACAAGCTGGTGGTGAAGGGCTTGGGCTTTACGCGGCTCAATCAGATCGTCGAGCGGGTGGACAATGAGTCGATCCGGGGCATGGTGAAGGCGATTCCGCACCTGGTGAGAATTCTTGAAAGCTAGCTATAAGTTTTCAGCTCATCTTGCATGGGGCAATTTCATCAAGTGAGCGCAAATTAGCTGAAAGCTGAGAGCTAATAGCTGAGAGCTGCACTACAACGCGAGTCGCCAGAGCTCAACTCCGGCGGCGCTATAGCGAGGAAATCATGGCAAAGAATCTATCGAATTTGCGCGCGCCGAAGAAAGCCAATACAGGGCGCAAGCGCGTGGGCCGGGGCATGGGATCCGGCATGGGCAAGACTTCTACCCGCGGCCACAAGGGCCAGAGATCGCGCTCCGGTTCGCACATGATGCGTGGCTTTGAAGGCGGCCAGATGCCGCTGCATCGCCGGCTGCCCAAGCGCGGTTTTACGAACATCTTCCGCACCGAATACACAGTTGTGAATCTGGACCGGATTGCGGAGCTCGGCGTGACCGAGATCGGGCAGGACGACTACAAGAAGCTGGGTCTGGCCTCGAACAGGAAGGCGCTGATCAAGATTCTTGGATCGGGCGAGCTCACCTCAGCGGTCACCATTCACGCGCACAAGTTTTCCAAGTCGGCGACTGAGAAAATTGAGAAGGCAGGCGGCAAGGTTGTGGTTCTTGGGGGCGAGGCTCCGCCTGCACCGAAGGGGAAACTGGTAGCCAAAGGATCGAAGTAGAGTCC
>Ga0302320_10024554_pt1 | contig 11754 bp, 8 predicted proteins | sample Bog_T0_3_FD_202130 | JGI IMG/M metagenome (GOLD analysis project Ga0302320, IMG submission 202130) | Peat permafrost microbial communities from Stordalen Mire near Abisko, Sweden - Bog_T0_3 | ecosystem: Environmental > Terrestrial > Soil > Wetlands > Peat | place: Sweden: Abisko, Stordalen Mire... | reverse complement strand
AAGTAATTTTGAGGCAGGCCCTTATTCTCCCAGGGCAAGAGTTTCACCCATCCTGGGGAGTTGAAATAGCAGACAGCTTGGTTAGAGCCTTAGCCGCCGAGTGGTCGATTTCACAAGGGCGCGCGGTTCACTTGTAAGCTTTGCTCTCTTTTTTCGTAAGTATGCTTTTCTTTCCAAAATATATAAGAAAGCGATTATGCTCCACTCAGATGTTGGTGCTTTCAGCCAGATTGCTAGCTATATGCCAGATTGCTAGCTATATAAGTATGTTCTTCCTCTTCTCCAAAAGGGATTGGAATGGCTGGGAATGATCTCGCTTCTACTCTTTGGTAAGAAGAAAGCTTCGGTGCAGGTCCTAGCTCCCGGGTTCACTCTTACTAAAGTCAAAGTGTCAGGCAGGGGCAGATTTGTGAGTGCGGCTGTAGGCTTGCGTCAGTGCGGCAGAGAAGTGAGTGCTTTCTCGAAGGGCGGGCTTAATTCGGACTTGAAAGCTGCAGAATCTTGTTTTTCGGCAAAACGTCCGTCCCACTTAACGAAAGAAATAAGGAATGATATTTGGGGATCATTGCGCGCCCGGGCACCCGAAGCATGCATATTGAATCTATTATGGGCACCCGAAGCATATTGAATGAGGCGGAAAGGCATGAACTCACTCTTTTTATTTAGTAGGCCAGCCAGTCCTTTACTTCAATTCCTGTGGGTTGAGTCTTTCTTATATCGGATGGAAAAGTGCTTTCAACGAAGCGGCTTCCTAAACCACTTGGAAACGATTAAACCTGCCTCAGGAGACTATCTTCTCTGTCTGGGAGAGGCGCGCGCGAACGAACGAAGTGTTTGAAAACAGGTAAGATCACGCCACCCACGGCAAGACTACAGGAAGGAGCGAAGTGTTTGAAAACAGGTAAGATCACACCACCCACGGCAAGACTACATAAAGAAGGAGTCTATCTAAGGTCAAAGCATTTGCAGCAGGCGATACGATGATAAGAAAGAGCAACTGGTCATTTAAAGAAGTTGTCTTCCTTACGTCAAGAAGCATCGATCTATCTCCTATGGTTTGGCCCCCTATCAGAAGTGGCTGGCCCATCAAACTTCCATCTATTCTGTTCAGTAGGTAGGTTGGCCTTGTCAAGTGAGTAGGTTGGCTAGATAGGAGTGAACATGTCCTATATTTGAGAATTTTGACCTCGTGAGTGACGTAATTGCTTTCGTCGGGCTAGGCCAATCCGAATTCCTTACAGCCAGGGCATTTTAGGGCTTAGGATGTGCTGCATGTTTACCAAAAGGAAGGCTTCGTTCGAGCAAATGAAGCGCTGCTAAGGCCGGCTTTGTTGAGTCCCGCTTGAGCTGCCAGAGTTTCTGCCCGCTTGCCAATATAATCCATACGAAATGGACGAAGGAGGAATGTAGGGAAAGCATCAAATACGAATGCACCTTCCTTAGTGTAGTGGCTATTTTGGACTTTACCAAATGGCTTGCTCTTATCGAAGACTGACATGGCTGGCCCACTTTAAAGACAAAAGTTTCCGTTCGCTCTCGTACCACACGATCTAATTTCAGATCTGGCTGGTTGGTTGCTTCAAAAAAGAAGTTAAGCGGCTGGCTGTTTTCAGATAAAAGAGACCGAGGCAGCAAATAAAAAGAGAGGTAAGGAAGATGACAGACACATATATACGAGATTGGCCATTTACATACAAGCCTGCCTCTTTCTTTTGCTTCGGACAAGCACCGGCATCCATATTCCCTCTGGCTTATGGGATGAGAGCTGGAATATCTATCAGGTGTGACATCCCTTCTTCCTGGAATCCGAAATAAGGAAGGCCAAATGATAAGAAAAAGCAAGGCCACCCGACCGAAGGATTGATTTTTTCCTCCAGAAGCATAAATACAAAGCTATACAGAAGCAACCATGCATGGGCCACTCACTCCTCTTCTTATGGGCCCACTATCAAGCAAAACGCATACCCCGCGAATAAAAGAAAAGCAACTATCAGCTGGCAGAACTTCAAAGAGTCCCTCTTGCCGACCGAGCGAGTGCTTGACCTTATTTATGTAGCTTTCTTGGCAACCCTTTAATTCATCCATCCAATCGGGAAACTCTACGGGCCCCCCTCTGATTCTATAAACTATAAAATGACTTCGACTCTCTCTCTCATACCACTAAAACAGTCCAATATGTTTCAAATCTTTATGAATTGACTGAACGAACATAGTTCTTTTTCCACCAATATTTAGTAAAAGTCAGAGAGAGGGATAAGAGATGTAGTCAAGTCATCATCACTCCCTTGTTACTTCTTCCCGTTCAATATTACCTACCGTAGCCTGCCTGTAGTTATATAACGTTCGTGTCTGTCTACTTGTTCTTGGGAAAAACGCTGGAGAAGGAGTTAGTTTATACCATTTTGAGCATGAAATTTCTCACCTTGTTATGCATGCATTATAGAACTTAGTGAGGCAAAAGTCTGGCATCCTTTCCATTCTTCATACATACATAATAGTAATGGTTTCTTCTCTTTCCGCTCTCTACTCAAGTATGTTCTCAAATACCTGCTTCTTCTTTCATTGATTGAAGCGGGTGCTTTTTAGACTATAGTGAGCTCCACCCAGAAGACAACCCGCTCGACCGTATAAAGAAAAAGGCGCTCCTCACCACCACTTACTTCTAAGCCAACAACGCTTTATATTTACCAGTCTGCTGCACGCACTACCAGCTACTAAAATAAAGATAGAAGCGGCTAGATGAAAGGAGGGCTTAGACCCACCAAAGGTAGTAGAATTGGATGGAAAGTTTTTTTCTCTTCTTCAATTAACCGTGGAATAAGAGCGCTTCTGCTATGGATCGAGATTGTAACTTAGCTCACCATTTTGACCATTATACTCCCTCTGTTACTAAGAAAGGGCGAAGTGCGTCTCCGTATTCTGAGCTGACTGCTTCTCTTACTACTCTCTCCGTCTCCTGAGCTGACTGCTTTTCTTACTACTCTCTTCCTCTCTCTACTTTGCTTCCATTCCAGAATTGCTTGCTTAAACAAAAGAAGGGCTACACTCTTTCTAAAGTGCATTCACTGTAAGAATGGTAAGCTGAGCTCTTCCTGAAATTCAACTTACTAGCATTGATCCTTCGTGTACCAAAGAATGAAACTAGCTTACTGGCCAGACTACAATTAAACTGTAATAGCCAGACTAGAAGTAAATAGAATAAAGAGAGGATCTACTCAAAGAAGAACCACGCCTTTGCAGTTCTGTATGAGCCTTATGCTTTCTGGAGGAGTAAGACCAAGCGGAAAAAGGGAGAAAAAAAGATAAAGGAAGGAAACTTTTGAGACCATGAACAAAGTGGGCATGAGGCGGAACCCAAATAAAAGCTTCTTTTGCTTGTCGAAAATCAAATCAACATATATTTGATGATGTGAAAGGGATTCGAATGGAATGATAAATGGTTTACAGCTTTTTACAAGTTTATGGAGTACCTCGCCACGGATAAGTCGACCTTTGCCTTATACATTCTTTTTATACTTGGCAGCAAGTTACAGAGCGGTGAGTGCTGGTACGAGAAGAAAAGGAGAAAAGGCAGTGTATTTTTTATACCTAATTAGTTGATATGCAGAGACAAGGTATCCACCCACGTCTTATTTTTGATAGCAACAAGAAAGTTGAGGCCATATTGGCGCCTGCCAATATCCCCTTAAGTAAGGCTTTGTTCCATCTCGATGTATCAGGTAGACTTTGAAATGGGGCATTGGAGTTGTACTAAATATTGAATTCCATCCCCCCAGAAACTAGCCGACTACTTTCTAGTATAATATGCCGCAACAATTTCCTCGGAATAAGGGGCAGTGTATAACAAATGGACAATGTGGGGCTCGACAAAACGGGGGCAGGTGTCACGATGATTGGGACGAAGGGATATACACTAAATTATGCATGTCAAAGACATCAAATAATGTAGCCGAGATGCATTGATTGTGGGTGCGAGGTTGGTGTGTTTGTACAGTTATTCGCAGTTGGTCGTGAATAAGATAGGAGGAGAGAGGCTAGGTATGAGAATTTGGTAGAATACTTAAAAGATATCCAAACTTAGAACAAGCTTCCATTTTATACGTACCCAGGGAACAAAAGACCAAGGCAAGGACGACGCACTTTACAAGCTAGCCGCTGCAGGCAACCTAGATAAGGATAGGCCTGTGATCGTAGTAGAAATACCTCGTCACAGTGTGGGAATGGAAGGTAACGAGCAATAGCAAATTGTAAATGGGGAATAATGGTCATGATGGGATTGATTTTCTAAGGCACTACCCCCTTGACTAACTATGTTTCTATTTCCTTCAACGGATGATAGGCAAGCAACGGAAACGGATGCAATAAATAGGGTATCGGTACCTAAGCTTTCGGCTAGAGAAAGGCTAACTCGGGACCTACAGACTGAATTCCCTGCCATAACAAGCTTCCCAAAACTGATTCTACTACTTATTTGACTGACTTTCCAGAATTATTTCTTTTTTTTAACTAGAAATCTTCTTTACCGAAGAAGAGAATTAAAGGAAATGCCAGGTTTACTTATTTAGGTAAGCTTTTTATGCCAGTTCCGAGCGGTGGCAGAATCGGGTAGTAAAGAATAGGTTTTAGTGCCGAGATAAATGAAAGAAAAGAGAAAAGGAATTACTAGTGTTTCAGCTCAGAGCCGAATCTCAAGGATATGTGTTTTTACCCCTAGGGAATTCAGCGGTGCCAGTCCTATCTTATAGTAAAAGGCGTGCCGGATAATCCATTTGACTTAAAGTGCAGGCTTAATTAGTAGATTGATTGGGCCCACTGTCTTATTATACGACTATTTACAAGGATAAGCACTAATTTCTAAGCGGAGTTATGCATGCCGGAGAAAAGAAAGAAGAAAAGAAGTTAAGCCAGTAGTGTGTTTAGTTAAAATCCTTGCTTATGTAGTTAGCTCCAAAGCAGTTTTCCAGCAGAAGACAAGAAAGTGGAAAATGAATAAGACAGAACATAAGGAGAGAAGTTCAGTATTCGCCTATATTCTATTGCTTTTTTCTAATCTATATAAAGAGAATAAGGCAGGCAGTCTTCTTTCTCGGCAATCCCTTTCTTCTTTTCCAGCTATACTAAAGTAGACAAAAGAATGCAAGATAAGTAGACAGAGCGTGAGAAGAAGCAGTTTATAAAGTTTTTCTTTTTTCCTATTAGTAAGTTGTAGCTTTGGTTCCATTCCTTCTTGCAATCAAAAGCATGCTCATCAGTATAGAAGTGCCAGCGAACGAACGGAAAGGAAACTACACGAGAAAATAAACTACTATTATTAAGGAAAGCACGAACGCACAGAACTACTTTAATCAAGAACAGAAGTTCCAGTAAGAAAAGTTCTTTCTCGACGTTATAGCGCTCACGTAGTTCCTTCTTCATAGCAGTGCGAAGGACAAAAGCGCCATAGTTCAATCCCAAGTAGTGTGTTTAACTAGTTAAAGCAATAAAAGTCCCTTCCTTGCAAGAGTATGCAATCAAAGAATAGATACAAAGTAGTTGAGTTGGAAAAAGTCAAGAAGTTGGCTTCTGCCTACAAGTGTTTAAGAAAAGCAAGTTATCTAGAGAGGAAATGCTCTAAAGAATATGAAAGAACACAACTTGAAAGTTTTTAATATGCAATCCAAGTAGTTTTAAGAATGCAATCAAATATACTTATTCAAGTTCGTGTATACGCCCTCTATTTCGCTAAGCTTACTCTTGGTTTTTTTGACCTGATTTAGCTTTTTTCTTATTAGTTTTGAAGCATAAGACCAAAGTATTACTCTTTGTTGAGTTTTTATGACTTTTGAGTTAAGTATACGTTTGCTTTGACCTGCAAAGGAAGAGAATAATATGCAGGAATATGCTCGCAAGTATAAAATAAAGCAGAAGAAAAGAAGAATGTTGAACTTTATATGCTCACAAGCCGGCCAACCCTTCTTTTGGATGTGCAACTACTTGAAAGACAGCAATAAAAGAAGCTAGTAAAGTACTTTTTCCAGTAGCAAATAAATACGTACTGCTCTTTGCTGGTATGCGCTCTATAAAGTGGAGAAGAAAGCAGTACTTTGCAGAATAAAAGCAAGTTGTGTACTAAGGATATCGTGGTTCTAGGGATAGGTCAAGGAGAAAGAATGCGAGTGGAATTCCAGGCGCGAAGCGAAGTGGAAAAGCCGATTGATAAAAAAAATACAAAGACAAAAAAAGGCATTTTGAAATGGTTACCGATAGAAAAGGTTAAACTGGCAGGCGAGTCTTTTTCAGTAAATATATGTGTTTAACAAAGCCTAACAATTATTATTTATAGAAAGCGGTCTTCCCTTGACCCTTCCTTGACCCATTCCCTTCCTTTATGTTGATATGTATAGAATAGCATGCCGGAAGCGAGAATCATCCTTTTTCGTGGCCTAGTAAAGAAAGATACTTATTAATCAACTATCTCTTATATGTAAAGAAAGAGATAGCAGGCTTAGCTTCAAACACGAAAGAAGTAGTACGCACTAAGGCCGAGCTGCTTTCCTGAGAAAATCACTTAGTTAGTAGTCCTCGTTCTTGGACTTTCACTTACTTTATATATAGCTGTGGTGTAAGTAATATGTAAAATGTTGGTATACTTTGAGCATAGAAATAGGGATCGAATACATCCTCGACGAAGGTTCGAAGGTGAAGTAGGTTGAAGTCGTTTTTTGATAGGACGAATGCAAGGTCGCCTTTATAAGCCTTGAAAAGACATATGCAAAGGATGAAAAACGTATATATAAGTAAAGAGCAGGGCCAGTAGGCTAAAATGAGCTAGTCTTTCCGGGTCTGCTTTTTTGCGTATCAAATAAAAAAGAACCTATTTTCTCACTTGACTTAGGTACTTGCTTACACTGCTTGCATCAATAAGTAAGGATTTCTATCTTTGTCCGGCATAACTTCCACTAATTGACTGACCTACCTTGATTGCCTACTTTCTTTCCTCGAGAATAGCATTTAGACTTTTCAATGACCTACGCTCTATCTGAAATATGACTGCATTGCCGAGCAGCAGGCTTAACGTTCCTAATTCCGTCCCGCATTTCCATGTGCGAAAACTGATAAATCGTCAATTATGTTCTTTCGGGAAGTGTTGAAAGGAAAACTTGTGCCAGCATTAATTAAGTGTTTCAGTTTAGTTTCATTTGGTAAATCCGTATAGTATGGCAAAATAAAGCACTAGTTATTGAGCAAGAGCATGTATGCGTGAAGAAGGGTGAAGCGCCGCCCGCCAGCAAGTAGTTAAGTCGCTCTTCGCTTTTGAGAAAGAATAAGCTGAAAGTAGTCCTGAGAAAGCAACATCTTTAGAGTTTCCATTACCGGGAGAAGTAGGCACTTGATAGGCAGCTTTGTCTTCCTTCTACCGCAGGCTTTACTACTGCCCAGAACTCCTGCTAGTCATTCCTACATTCCTGCATTGCGAGCTTCTACACTACGCCCTTTCCGATCTTTGCTTTCAGGCACCTGTAACTCCAACTTCAATGCCAGTCAAGTCAGATTTGCTTGCATTCCTCTCGGCGATTACCTATTACTTCCCAATCCATTACTAGGTCATACCAACCATAGTCTGACAGAATCAGTTAGTGAGAAGGGAACCGGATTTCAAAACCGAATCTTTCACCGACTTTCCAAAAAACCACCAGTCAAGCTAGTTTCACAGAATTCTCTTTCTTTTTTTTTATATAATATGAGAAAAAACCATTTCATTGCCTCGCTACTCTCTTCCCTTCTACTTGTCTAGGCTTCATACCCGAAAGACAAACTGGCGCAAGCAAGCACATTCTTGGCAAGAAAGATAAGGCCAGAGAATTGTAGGTATAGCGCTGTTGTAGGTAGGCACCGGTCTTTTATAAAAGAAAAAAAGGTAAGTCGTTTTTAACTAACTAGCAAAAAAGAAAAGTACGCCGTTATTAAGAAAGCAATCTTTCTCCACGAAGTCCTTCCTTCCAATCCTTGTTCTAGAACTGTAACTTACGCGCCTTCTTTTCCGGCCTTGTCCAGTTCAGAGGATTAGGTGAAGTAAAGGCAGTCTATGTTGTTTGCAACCAGCTCAAAATAAATAAAGACAACTCTTTCAGGCTTATGTCTTAACCAATAGCTGAGAGAAAATAACTCACCTGCCCGTGAAGATGTGCTCCCTAACACCAAGTATTGACGGGTACATCCATCGTGCTTCTTCAAAAACTCTTGCAATAAGTTCCTCATTTTTATTGAGCGCTTCTTCCATGCAATTATCCTAAGAAATTATGCTGCTCATCAGTATAGGAGACATAGCTGCGGAAGAAAAGCAGCTATACTTAATCCAATGAACAAGAGCTTGTTGAGTACCTGGTTCATATCTATGGTCTGTAGACCTTCACCACGTGTCAAAAGAATGGCGTGGTGCTTTCAGGTTTTCCTTCTCTCTAAAAAAAACATTCTTCTCAACTACTAAATGGGTAGTAGGAGCATGCGGCGGCCTTTCATTGCCATGACACCCAGGTGCATCTTCCTCCCGCAAACCAAGGGCTTCTCGATCCTTTGCTACCTCTTCAAATCTACACCAGATTTCTCTGATACGCTCGGAAAAGCCATCAGTAACCCGCAATAAGCACATGAAGCCATGCTATTCCCTTCTTTTTGTTTCTCATTAGGATCCAGCTCACCAAATAGACTTCTAGCCAACACCTCAAATCAAATCCTCACAGGTTCGATCGAATTGCTTTTTTCAGAATATACTCCTTCTTCGCCATTCCCTTTCGGTCGAAGTTTCTGATGAGGAGAGCATTTCAATAGCAGAGTTACTCATTTCATTCCAGAGCAAGGTAATTCGCTAGAGGAAAGGGTAAACCGCCAGCGGCTCCATTGCTTTTCTGTAGGAAAGTCAAGACACCCAAACGTATGAACTTATAATCAAATTCTTCCAGAACCTTATGAGTATGCCCAAGAACCCCTATGCAAAACGATTTCTTTCAGTTGCACTTATAATATGTGCCTATTTGTATAGAGGTCACAGATCATAGATAATTTGAGACCCACTTTTTGTTTTGAATTTTTCCCCTTCCTTGGAAACAAATCTTATTGCGCTCAGTCCATAATGTCCAAAGCACAGCTCCTCTTACTAGTTCTAAAAGTGTCCTATCTATATATGGCTAGCCAGTAAAGAGGTATGGCTGAAACTCCCGCATTAAGCAATGGTTTCCTACCACCTAAAGAAAGAAGTTTTCCAATGAATTGGCACCCCTAAATACTTGAGAGGCAATTGAACTACCTAACATCCTAAAATATTGGCTAGGTGAATACTTTCATCATCACTGATATTCAATCCTACCATCTCGCTTTTTGCGTAATTCATTTTGAGACCCGAGAAATTCTCACAACCTATTAATAGCCATCTAAGCGCTTCAATAATTATATCATCTTACTATACACAGTATCATCGGCAAAGTGGAAATTAACTAAACCCTTCCCATTATGGGATTTACCTAATCCCTTTAAATAACCACCTTGTGTAGCATTCCAAATCACTTTGTTGAGTGCATCAGCAATTAGATCAAACAGAAACGGGGGGGAGAGGATCGCCTTGCCTCAAGCCCCTTTTCCTTTTTTTCACTCCTAAATTCCAATCCTATATTATAGTAAAGGAGCTGTTTGACTATATATGAGAATTCACGAATTGGATTCGAACCAATGAGAAAGTCCCCCCTTTTTGGGATCTTTTTTGGGTATGTCGTCCTCCTTCATTATAGTTCTCTTAAAAAAAGAGCGCTTGGCTTCGCTTTCCTTCTCTCTCTATTTGACTTTGGCGCCCCCCTCTTCCTTGCCCGACCTTAACGGTCGAGGGCGGCCTGTCAAAAATACACTACTACTTCGCGGGTCGCCCGCGCATTCACCGATCAACTCGCTTTCGATTCGTTCCATTTTTGCCCCAAGCTGCTGGATATACTCTTCCCTTACTTGAAGGACTTTTTTCCCCTCGGTACCGCTAGCGGATAATATATTTCTCTCATTCTATCCATAGTGAAAATAAAGCATGCGGAAAGAAATAAAGCTTGCGTCACCTCGCAGGTCCAAGGTAAAAAAATACACGCATAATGCTGTGAAAATCTATGTGATAGTGAAGAGATTCCAAAATATCCGGGTGATTGCAACGAAACAACGCATTTCCAGATTAAAGGGGAGGGGAAGTTTCAGAGTTGAAAAGGGCCGCAATGGGAAGCATCATAAGGATGTAAATTAAATGGTCTGGTTATAACGAGAGGGCGCTAAGCCCATAGTTCCTATTCTCTCAGAAAGGAGAGGTGGTGATGTGTTGAAGGGCAGTAGCAATAGAAGGAAAGATAAGAGAGATGAATTGCTAGAGGTGTTGCCTACTGTGGTACCAAATGGTACTTTACGAGTAGATGAACAAAGCTACTTTCTTTAGTCCAATGTGGACTTTTCGTATGGATAGATTTGATACTTCATTTTGATCTGGTCTATTTATTTGTTCATTGAACATATTCTCATACATATCTATTTGAAATTGACTCTTTACGCCCTTTCGGGACCTAGTTTGCTTATCTAGTAGTCCAATCCCCATACTTACTGTACTAACTGTGGTCGCTTCCCCTATGCCCAAAGCCCTATTATTTCCCATATTCTTTTGACTACTTTGCTTATCCTCAAGTCACATAAAGAAAGTAATATAGCCGCCGCCGTATAGAAGAACTTCTTCAGCAGCAGAGTAGTGGTGAAAAGCAAAGAAAAATGATAGTAGGTTACCTGCTTGCTTTGCCTACTGCGTATCTTTAGAAAAGAAGCTATTCCAATCTATTAGAATGAACTTTTTTTTTTCACTAAGAGTAGTAGTTTGCTGTAGAATATTCTTATACTTAATTCACTCTTTTCTCCTATTCGAATTAATAGCTATATGAATTTCCTTCTATTACGTATCAAATCTATTCTTCCATTATATATTCTATTTCTTTCTACTCTCAAGTTACTTTCTTCCTTATGCTTAGTTTACCTCTTGCTTGGCTATTATGGAAATTGAAGCTATTTTAAGGTCTACCTTGCCCTTCCAATCAATCATGCTGTCTGTGCTTGGAGAAGTAGGTTATGGTCAGCTGAGTATGAAAAGGATGACCCGAAACCAGTTATACTTTGTACCAGATCTCCTTACTGTGAGGCCACTTTTAAGGCAAAGGATCGTGGTCTTCCATTTATTTGTAGAGTACCGGATATCAAAGAGTATATAATGCTGGACTTTCTTCTTCGATCGTCCTGGACCCGCAGGGGTATCTCTGAGTAAGTGGTTTTACTTACTTCACTGACGAGTTGGTACTGGTCCACCTATAGGGGCCAGCCAGAAGCATAGTCTACATAAATCCAAAGTGTTGACACCCAACAAAAAGAAAGTGTCCAAAGGTTGTCCTACAAATAGCAGCCAGCCTTGGAAAGAAGAACCCGGCATAGAAAGTCCGCGTGTGCCCCTCATCATTGTTTAAGTTGCAGACTCTTGCTCCACCCTTGGCCTTGTAGGCCGGCCTGCTCGCAGAAAAGAAATTTTAGTCAATATGGATGCTGCCGCCTCAAAAGTAGCTACTCCTACCTCTTCTATGCGCCTTTTTATGCATCCATGAATGCTATCGCTGCGTCTTAAGGTCGTGAAAGATAAAAAAAAGAGATATTATCCATCCAGCAGAAGAGAAGAAAAACGGAATACATATATGATTCGAGTAGAGACCGTAGTCCGTCCCA
>Ga0302320_10024551_pt1 | contig 11754 bp, 15 predicted proteins | sample Bog_T0_3_FD_202130 | JGI IMG/M metagenome (GOLD analysis project Ga0302320, IMG submission 202130) | Peat permafrost microbial communities from Stordalen Mire near Abisko, Sweden - Bog_T0_3 | ecosystem: Environmental > Terrestrial > Soil > Wetlands > Peat | place: Sweden: Abisko, Stordalen Mire... | reverse complement strand
CGTTAATCCTGCGACCGCCACCGCCACCGCCAATACGGCGGCGCGCGGCAACAGCGAATGCCAGTTCCAACGCCAACCGCCCGTCCGCGCGGCTTGTAATTCTTCGCGTTCGACCGCCTGCATCACGCGCGCGGTGAAATTCGATGAAACGGGCGCGTCGGTTAATCGCGAAAGCAACTCGCGCAATTCTTGCGGTTCGTTTTTCATTGTATCCTGTGAGTTAAAAACCACCGCCAAAACAAAGTTGCGTGAAAAATCGGGCGCAAGTTGCTGTTCAAAGCCGGCCGGGCTTGCTAATATAATGCCTATGACTGTTGCTGTCGCCCATGCTGCCCGGTTTGCCGCGCCCGTTCTGACCGGTCGCCAGCGGTTTCTGAATGCCTGCGCGTGCCAGCCGGTGGACCGACCGCCAGTCTGGCTCATGCGCCAAGCCGGTCGCGCCCTGCCGGAATATCGCAAGCTCAAGGAAAAACATTCCTTTCTCGAACTGGTGCAGACGCCGGAACTCGCCGCCGAGGTGACGCTGCAACCGGTCCGACGGTTTGATTTTGACGCGGCGATTTTGTTCAGCGACATCCTCGTGATTCCCGAAGCGATGGGGCAGTCCTACCGGTTCCGCGACACCGGTGGCATCGCGATGGATTTTGCGGTGCGCAGTCTGGCTGACATCGAAAAGCTTTCCGCCGCGCAGGTTTGCGAGAAGTTAAGCTACGTGGACAAGGCCCTGCGGATTTTGCGGAAGGAACTTGGCGACCGCACCGCGCTCCTCGGTTTCGCTGGTTCACCGTGGACGCTGGCGACGTTCATGATGGAAGGCGGCAGCGCCGAGAAATACACGCGCGCACTGAACCTGTTTCGCAAGGAACGCAATACCTATGACGCGCTGGCCGAAAAACTCACCGCCGCCGTCACCGCTTATCTTGAAATGCAAATCGAGGCCGGCGTGAATGCCATCCAGATTTTTGACAGCCACGGCGGGCTGCTCGCGCCGGCGGAATTTCAGGAAGCCTCCGGTCGCTGGATGCGGGAAATCATTTCGCGACTCGGCGGCAAGCTTCCCGTCATCGTTTTTTCGCTCGGCACGCATGGCAACTGGGACGATTTGATTGCCACCGGCGCGAGCGTGCTGGGCGTTGACTGGCGGTTTTCGCTGGCCGACGCGCGCCGGCTGCTACCCGCCGCCATCGGGCTTCAGGGAAATCTTGCGCCGTCGTTGTTAAGCGATGACACTCCGGAAAAGGTCGCCGCCGAAACGTCGCGGCTGCTGGAGGTGATGCGCGAGCGGAAGGGTTATATTTTCAACCTCGGCCACGGCGTGCCGCCGGGTGCAAAACTGGAAAACATCGCCGCGCTGGTCGAGACGGTGAAGAATTTCAGATAAATTCCGTAGCAGCGGACGTGAGTCCGCTCATGTTTTGAACGGAGCCGACCTACGTCGGCTGCTACAATAAAAGGAAATGAGCAAGCTGAACGTCAATCTGGATTTGGTGAAGAAATACAACGTGGCCGGACCGCGTTACACCAGCTATCCGCCCGCGACGAAATTCACCGACGCCATAACGTGGGAGCAGCTTTCCGCGAAAATCGAGGAGAACAACCGCGCACCGCGCGACCTCTCGGTTTATTTCCACATCCCGTTTTGCGAAACACTCTGCTGGTTTTGCGGCTGCACCACCGTCATCACGCTCAACCACTCGCAAGGCATGGCCTACATCGAGGCGCTTGGCCGCGAAGTGGCGAAAATGGCGCCGATGCTGAATCCGGCGCGTAAGGCCGTCCAACTCCATTTCGGCGGCGGCTCGCCGACGTTTCTGCGACCCGACGAAATCCGCCGGCTAGGTGAAATCATCCACAAACATTTCACATTTTCTGCGGACATCGAAGCCAGCGTGGAAGTTGACCCACGCCGACTCACGCGCGAGCACATGGTGGCGCTGCGCGAAATCGGGTTCAATCGCGCCTCGATGGGTGTGCAGGATTTTAATCCGCAAGTGCAGGAGGCGATTCACCGCATCCAGCCGCGCGAAATGACGCAGCAGGCGATGGATTGGATGCGCGAACTCGGCTACGGCTCGATCAACTTGGATTTGATTTATGGCCTGCCATTCCAGACGCCGGCGTCGTTCAACGAAACGCTTGACACGGTTTTGCAGATGAAGCCCGACCGGCTCGCCGTGTTTAGCTACGCGCACGTGCCATGGATCAAGCCGTCGCAAAAAATTCTGGAAACGAAAATCCTGCCGTCACCGGAAAGCAAATTGGAAGTGCTCAAGCTCGTCATCGAACGGCTCACCGCCGACAACCAATACGTTTATATCGGCATGGACCATTTTGCGAAGCCGAACGACGAACTCGCCATCGCGCAGCGCAACAAGCAACTCCAGCGGAATTTTCAGGGTTACAGCACGCGCTCCGGCTCGGACATTTACGCGTTCGGCATGAGCGGCGTTTCGCAAGTGCCCGACGCCTACTGGCAAAACGAAAAGGAACTGCCGAAATGGCAGGCCGCCGTGGACGCCGGCAACGTGCCGCTGCACAAGGCGTATTTCGTAACCGACGAGGATAAAATCCGCCGCGAAACCATCATGCGGACGATGTGCGACCTCTCGCTCGACTTCGCCGCGATGAGCACGAAACTCGGCATCAATTTCGAGCAGCATTTCGCGAAGGAACTCGCCGCGCTCGCGCCGTTCGCCGCCGACGGCCTCGTGAAACTCAAGCCCGACGGCCTCGAAGTGACCGACGCCGGCCGCCTCTTCATCCGCAACATCGCGATGTGTTTCGACAACACGCTCGGCGCGGCGAATGAGCGCAGACATTCCAAGACGATTTAGTTTTCAGCCGCGGATAAAACACGGATTGAACCCAAGTTTTCAATTCCAATTGCAAGCAATGGGTAGCACTTCAATTTGGATTTGCAAAATTCAAATCATCCAATCTTGATTCGATGATAATTTCGTCTTTTCTTTTTCGTTAGATTGTTATTGCGTTAGGCTGTTTGTGTGAGTATATTCGTTATGAAGTGAATTTGACAGTTGAAGCAATTGACCGTGAGCTTGCTGAATTGGAAAAACGATTCCAGCAAGATCGCGATGATTTGCTTCGGGCACGAGCATATGCCTTGCGCCAATCAACGCCGCCACCGCCAATTCAAACCAATCCAGTTGTCTCTGATTGGACGCCGATGAGTGGCAAGATACCCCCAATCCGTGGTGGTGTCAAAACCGATAGGCAGATTATACGGGAGTTTCTGGCTGGCTGGACTGGCGAGTTTTCAATCCAGCAGCTAGTTGACGCCGCTCAAAGACATCCAGACTCGCCAGAAGCTAAATTTGATAAGAATTTATGGGCATCCACTATTTTCTGGCTTTGCCGCAATCGGTTCGTTGAAGTCATTAAGCCGCGTGCTGGAAACAAGCCAGGAACGTATCGCGTTATCGTTAGCAGAACGGATTTAATTTCCCCTAGACGCCGAAAAGTCAAATGGGTTAATCCATTGCAAGATATTGTAATTGAAGTGATTAAAAATTTACCAATGCAGCGATTTGTCAAAACAGATGTGGTGAATGAAGTGCTTAAAAACCACCCCGACAGAGATACAGATGTTATTGGGGCAGTGCTTCATCGTTTAGCTGCTAATAATGTCGCTGCCAGAATTTTTGCACGAAGCCGAGAAGGGAATGTCTATGAAAAGCTCTGACATGAGCGAAGAACACATCTTGCGTTACACCGATTTGGCCGCTGCAATTCAGTTTGCCAAAGCCAATGACCTGACGACGCGCGAAATTGTCCGCGAGTTGACGCGCGGAATGATTTATTCGGATGCCTTGAAATATGCGAAGCGAGCCGCGCCTTTGCTGGACCTCAACGTGTTGGAATTTATGAGGCTACGGAAAAATGAATAAAAAGGTTCAAGCCGCCTCGACTTTGGCAAGAAACCGGTCGCTGTAACCGTCTTTGCGCAATTTGTCGTAATCCACGCGGCCTTCTTTCTTGATAATCTTCTGTTTGACCGCGCGCAACAAATTGTTCGTGGCGTAGTCCAACAATTCGGCCTCGCTCTTGGTCTGTCGCTTTGCCATCGTTTTCACGCCCATAATATGCACACAAAGCCCTGATGATTCAATGCCCAATTTTTTCATGCGGACGGCAAGCGTTCTCGACAATGGGACAGCTTGGTTTATTTTTTCCGAAATTGAATGGAATCCGTCGCGATCATCGGCGCTGGCATCACGGGGTTGACCGCTGCGTTTGACGTTGCGCCGGGATTGGCTAAACTATGGTTGCCATGAAACAAACCGACCAGCAGGCTGATGAGGCGTTCCGCGACCAGTGCCGCCGGCAGATGGCGCGTCCGCTGGCGTTGCGCATCAAATACGGTTTCAACCGCGTCCACAAACCCGTGCTGGACGATGCGCCGTGGCGCGCTTTTGCCTCGATGGCGGAATACCGCGCATGGTGCGAGGCGAACCTGCCGGAATATCTGGGCTTCCAGCGCGCCTTATGAAGCGGGAATTCCGTCCGCTTCAGGCCGAGGAAATCGCGCGTTCGTTCTTGGACGAGGGCGTCGAGTATCTTTTCATCGGCAAGAGCGGCGCGATCCTGCTCGGCTATCCCGGCACGACGCAGGACGTGGATGTCTTTCCCGCGCGCTCGCCGGAGAACGGACGCCGCATCGTCGCCGCCTTGCGGAAACTGGATTTTGACATCAGCGCGGAATTGGAACGCAAAATCATCGCGGGAAGCGACTTCGTCCAGATCAAGACCGGGCCGTTCGACGTGGATCTGGTTTTTGCGCCGGATGGGATCAACAATTTCGCCGAGGCCAAAGTGCGTGGTGTTCAGGAAGGTGTTTTTCAAATCGCCAGCCTGCGCGACATCATCGCCAGCAAACGCGCGAGCGGACGCAAAAAGGACGAGATCGAGCTGCCGTTGCTGGAAAATTTCCGCGCGGAATATGAGAAGCTTCACGCGTCGCCGCTCCGTTCGGCCAGCGACATTGCCGCGAAAAAATCACGGGGCGAATGACCTTGCGAATGAAACCCGTCGCAATCATCGGCGCTGGCATCACGGGATTGACAGCTGCGTTTTATCTGAAACGCGCAGGCGTCCCGGTTGTGGTTTATGAGGCTGGCTGTCGCGCGGGCGGTGTGATTCAGTCGCTGCGCAAGGACGGTTTTCTCGCCGAGTTCGGGCCGAACACGATTCTCGAAACGTCGCCAAAAATCGCGCAGCTCATCCGCGATGCTGGTTTGGAATCGCGCCGGCTCACCACCGATCCGAAAGCGGAGGCGCGCTACGTCGTCCGTTACCGGCGGCCGATTGCAATGCCGTCATCGCAGCTTGGAATCTTCACGTCGGAATTGTTGAGCGCGAAAGCGAAACTTGCCCTGCTGCGCGAGCCGTTCGTTCCACGCCGCCGCGATGGGCAGGAAGAAAGCATCGCGGAATTTGTCGTGCGCCGGCTGAACCGGGAATTTCTCGACCAGATGATTGATGCGCTGGTGGCGGGAATTTACGCGGGCGACCCGCACAGACTTTCGGTTCAGCACGCATTTCCAAGACTCGCCGAACTGGAAGCGCGTTATGGTTCGCTCATCAAGGGCCAGATTTTCGGCGCGCGCGAACGCAAAAGGCGCGGCGAAATTTCCAAGGACCGCGCGGCGAAGTTTTCCTTTGATGAAGGCTTGCAGGTTTTGCCGAATGCGCTGGCGGCGCAGCTTGAAAATTCGTTGAAATTGAACACGGCGGTCACGAAGCTGACGCGAACGGGTGAGGGTTGGCGCGTGTCAGCTTCCACCGGCGACATGGAGCACAGCGCGGTGATTTATTGCGGCACGGCGCATCGTTTGGCGGAGTTGGAGATTGAGTTTGGAACGCCGAACTCCCGTTCGGCGCGAAGCGACGCCACCAACGAGCCGAACCGGAGTTCGGCGTTCCGGGAATTCTCCGAAATCCGCTATCCGCCGGTGGCGAGCGTCGTTCTGGGTTTTCGGCGCGAGGATGTGGCGCATTCGTGCCAGGGTTACGGCATGCTGATTCCGAAAATCGAGGGCTTCAAAATCCTGGGCACGATTTTTTCATCGGCGCTATTTCCGAACCGCGCGCCCGCCGGCCATGTTTTGCTCACCAGCTATGTCGGCGGCGAGCGGTATCCGGAACTGGCGTCGCTGCCGCCGGAACAGCTCGTCGGGCTGGTCTGCGAGGATTTGCGTGTGCTGCTGGGCGTGAAGGGGCCGCCGGTTTTCCAGCATTGCGCACTTTATCCGAAAGCGATTCCGCAATACAATGTCGGCTACGGCAAATTCAAGGACGTGATGAACGAAATCGAAACCAAGGCGCCTGGATTATTTTTTGCGGGGCATTTCCGCGACGGCGTTTCACTCGGCGATTCGATCGTGTCGGGCGTCAACATCGCCGAACGCAGCGAGAAATTTCTGCAAACTGCATGAAAGGTGTTTTACTGGTCAATCTCGGTTCGCCGGACTCCACTTCCGTCGGCGATGTGCGGCGCTATTTGAATGAATTCCTGATGGATAGCCGCGTGATTGACACGCCGTGGCTGTTGCGGCGGTTCATCGTCGGCCTGATTCTCATCAGCCGGCCAAAGGAATCCGCACACGCCTACGAGAAAGTCTGGACGAAGGAAGGCTCGCCGCTGGTCGTCACCAGCCGGCACGTCCAAGAACTTTTGCAAAAGCGCGTCAGCGTGCCGGTGGAGCTGGCGATGCGGTATCAAAATCCGTCCATCGAATCCGCCGTAAAAAAACTGGCGGGCAAAGATACGACGGGAGTTTTGCTCATTCCGCTGTTTCCGCATTACGCGATGTCGAGTTATGAAACCGCCGTCGTTCGCGTGCGGGAAGTCGTTGCCAAATTCGCGCCCCAGATGAAACTCACCGTGCAGCCGCCGTATTTTGACGCGCCGGATTACATCTCGGCGCTGGTGGCGAGCGCGGCGGATTATCTGAAAAAAGATTACGACCATTTGCTGTTCAGCTTTCACGGCATCCCGGAGCGGCACATCAAAAAGTCGGACCCGACGGGCTGTCATTGCCTCGCCACGCCGGATTGCTGCGAGACGCCCAGCCCGGCGCACGCAACGTGCTATCGCGCGCAATGTTTCAAGACGGCGGCGTTGTTCACCGAAAAAGCCGGCGTGCCGGCGGGCAAATGGTCGGTGTCATTTCAATCGCGGCTGGGCAAGGACCCGTGGTTGAAACCTTACACGGATTACGAGCTGCCGCGGCTGGCGACGGAAGGGAAAAAGCGGATGCTCGTGATTTGTCCGGCGTTCGTTTCGGATTGCCTGGAGACGATTGAGGAAATTGGAATTCGCGGCTGCGAACAATTCATGGCCGGGAACGGCAGGGAATTCACGCGGATTCCGTGCATGAACGAGCATCCAGCATGGATTGCGGCGCTGGAAAAAATGGTGAACGATTTTTGAAAACGGACGCCGCCTACTTTCGCGTCGCGTCCGTGCCCGACGGATGCCGGAACCGCAATTTGACCGTGTCCTGCAAAAACCCGAGGAACCCTTTTTTCTTTTTCGCCGGCGCAGCGGCGGCAATCGGCTCGCACTTGTGGCTGCAAACCGTGCAAAGAAACAGCGGCTGCCCGCCCTTGATGCGCATGATGTGGACGCAACTGCCGCACATTACTTCGCCGCAATGGGCGCACCGGTAGGTGGCCCGCTCCTGCGGATGGCGCGGGCAAATGATCGCGCCGTCGGCCAAAACCACCGGCGGCTTCGGGCGTGGACGCTCAAACTTCGGGATCGCGACGTTGGCGTCGGTGCTTTCAACAAACAACTCCACGTCGCCCAGATGCACCGTCTGGCCGGGATCCAGCCAGGCTTCCATGACGGGTTCGCCGTTGACAAACGTGCCATTGGTGGATTTGCAATCGTGGAGATAGACGCCATCGTTTGTCAGCGAAAGTTCGCAATGGAGAGTGGAAACCGTGGGGTGATCAATGCAAAACTCGCAGTCGGGATCGCGGCCGACGCGGTTGACGCCCAGACGCAATTCGAGCGTCCGATTCTCCAACCCCGCTGTCTTAATCAGCAATCTGGCCATAAATTCCAATCTTCCCAACAATGTAAAACTTATATCCCGTCCGGCCGATGTCGAGGGGAAAATGAATTGGCTATGGACGGCAGGACAAAATGGGAATAGTTTGTTCGTGTTCCGATAAAGAGCGCGTGGAGTTTTCAAATCGGATTTTAGGCGGCGCACGACTTATGAAGAGAGTCACGTTTATCATTTGCGGGCTGTGCTGGCTTGTGTTCGGACTGGGGTCCGGACTTTTTCTACTGCAATACATGACTCACGGCGCCGGGTTACAGGATGTTGGCCCGGTCTTGTCGTCTTTCGGCACGGCGGTTTCACCCGGAAGTGTCTTCATTGGACTGGTGCATATTGTGGGCCTGTTCATGATCTCCGCCGTGTGTTTCGCTATTGGGATCGGTCTGTGCTCACACGGCATATCAGCGCGCCGTGAAGTCAGCCGTGAGAAGACCGAGCCTCCGAAATAGTTGTTAAACCGCAGCCCGATGTCGCGGTTGGATTTTTAGAATTATGCCAGTGAATTGCTTGCGAAGGCGAATTCCGTGACGATTTTTCCGCCGATCAAATGCTCCCGAATGATGCGCTCCAGCACTTCCGGCGCGCACGAGTGATACCAGACGCCTTCGGGATAAACGACCGCGATTGGCCCGCGCACGCAAACGCGCAGACAGTTGGCCTTGGTGCGATAAACCAGCGGCTCCGGGCCGGCGAGGTTCAATTCCTTCAAGCGCCGCTTCAAAAATTCCCACGACGCCAGGCCCGCTTCGCGCGGGCAGCATTTAGGCTCCGCCGGGTCGGCGCACAGAAAAATGTGGCGGCGGAATTTTTCGAGGCCGAGCGTTTCCACGGCGGTTTGCAATTCCGTTTTCATAATCATAATCCTGCTCTTAATGGTAATCGTAGTCGAACCGGATTAAGATTATGATTACGATTAAGAATGGGGAATAATTTCATCGCCCAAATGCCAGTCCAATCGCGCCGGACACAGCGACGCAGCCGCCGGCCATTTCGCGCCCGGAAATTCTTTCGCCCTCAAAAATCCGCGCCAGCGGCAGCATGACGATGGGCGTCATGGCGATGATGGCGGTGACGATGCCGGCGCGCGTGTTTTCCAGCGCCCACTGCATGCAGCTCACGCCGATGGTCTGGCCGGCCAGGCTGTTCACCAGCACCCACGGCCAGAGCTTCAGTTTTTCGCGCGCGGAAAATGAATCCTTGAGTTGCGCGTCGTCGCCGCGCCGGCGGGCATGCCGCCATTTCACGACGAGAAAGACGAGCGCGAGCGCGACCGCGCCGCCGAGGACGCGCTGGTAGCCGGTCGTGCCGGGGTCGGGATGCTCGCCCGCCGCGTGCGCGACGGCGTAGGCTTTGCGGCTCAACACCGCGCCCAGCGCGCCGCCCAGCGCGGCAATGGCGGCGCCCAGCGCGCCGACCCACAACCGGCGCGGCTCGATTTTCAAATGGTCGCCGGGCGCGAGCGCGACCGCCACTCCGGCCAGAATCGCGGCGATGCAAAGAATCTCCGGCAGGTCCAGTTTCGTGCCGAGCCAGAGCCATTCAATCACGATGGCCGCCGGGGCGGTGAGGCATTGCGTGAGCAAAACGGTCCGGCGGCTGCCGAGCCGCGGCAGCGCCTGGAAATACGCGGTGTCACCCAGGCCGATGCCGGCCAGGCCGCTCCAGACGAAAATCCAAAACGCCGCTCCCGTGGTGCCGGTGCCGAACAGGTTTGCCCAGATTGCCAAAAAAACAAACGCGCCGACGATGCGCCAAAAGTTGGCCTCGACGCCGCCAAGCCGCGTGGCGGTGCGATGGCCGCACAGCGCGGAAACGGAAAACAGCAGCGTGGTGAACAGCGCGGCGACCATCAGGAAAGCGTGCGGACGGTTTCGACGCGCGTGATGAGCCAGTCGCCGCCGATTTTCTGGAAGGTGAATTTCATTTCCTGCACGTAATAATCCTTGTCGCCGGCGGCCTGCACTTGCACGACGACATCGGCAACGGCGGACAATTTGTCCGGGCCGACCGTGATGTTCATGTCGGGAAATTGCACCTTCAAACTGCTGACCGCCGAGCGCACGCCCGCCGCGGCCTGGATGATTTCATCGCGCCCGGCAAAATTGTGCCGCCCGTGTTCCGACAGGTTGATGTTCAACTCCACGTTCGTGCTGAAGAAACCGGCGAGGGTTTCCGCGCGGGCCGCGCTGACGAGCGGATTTTCGCCGGATTGGAACGAGGCTTCACTGGCGGCCTGCGCCAGCCGTTCGCGGACGATTTTTTCGGGACCGGGAAAGAGAATCGTCCAAAGCCAGACGCCCGCCGCGATGAGCGCGGCCAGCAGGACGAGCCGCAACACCATTTTCATAACCGCGCCTTTCCCACGATTTGGTTCCGTTCGCATTCGCCATGCACATGGTCTTCCGGCGCCATGGAACGGTTGTCGCCGACGACGTAGTATTGATTGGGACCGAGTGTGACTGGCGCGGAGTTCCAGTCACAGGGAAATTTTTCGTAATTTTCGTAGGGTTCATCGAGCACTTCACCGTTGATCAAAACACGGCCTTTGACGAAGGAAATGGTTTCGCCCGGCCGGCCGATGATGCGTTTCAGCAACATGATGCCCGGCGTTTCCAAGTGGCTGATGGCCTTGTCCGTTTGAATAAAACGGATGGCCACGACATCGCCGCGCTGCGGCGGGTTCCTGACGTAGGCAAGCCGGTTGACCCAATAAACGGACTGATCCGGACAGGTCGGCAACATGCTGATGCCGTCCACACGGATGTGAACCAGCAGCAGTTTGAACACCACCACGCATACCACCACCCAGACCGCCGCGCGCAGCAGCGTCAGTTTCAGGTTGCGCCCGAATATCACGCGGCGCACCCACGAACGGGAATCTGGATTGTTGATCGGGGGTTTAATGGGATTGTTGCTGGAATCAACGGCCCGGCGGAGGCCGGCTATAATTGTTCGTAATATTCGTCCGCACCGATGTCGCCCGCGCCGGCGTCTTCAACCGCCACGCCGCTTTCCTGCAAAATTTTGGCGATGTCGGGCGCGACCCATTGCCGGCCCGACTTTTTTTTGGAAACCGGCTTGATGCGATAACGCCCCTGAATGTCGCTCTCCAAAATACCGCGCTCCGCCATCCGCATCAAAACCGGCTTGGCCCAGTCGGGGTCGTCGTAAAATCGTTTTTTCGCGGAGGCGCGGCGGGCGATTTCCCGCACATTGGTGAAACCGGCGCCCCATGTCTTCAAAAACTGGAATATGTCCCGCTCATCCACATCCATGGCACAACCCTCACAAACCCGGAAGGCAAAGTCGAGCAATTAAACAGGGCGTCATTTTATTTTATTGTTGCCGCGATGAACCGCTCCAGTTTCAGCGCGTCGGCGTTGAACAGCCGGATGCCTTCGGCGGTTTTTTCCACGGCCATCGCGTTCTCGTTGAACAGCCAGCGGAATTGCCTTTCGTCCGGCGACAGCTTTTTGATTTTGCTGTCCCGCGCCATTTCCGGGCTTAATTTGCGCGCGACCGGCCCGGCGCCGGCCTTCAATTCGCCGAGCAACTGCGGGCTGATGGTCAGCAAATCGCACCCGGCCAGTTCCAGGATTTCCCCGGCATTGCGGAAGCTCGCGCCCATCACCTCCGTCGCGTAACCGAATTTTTTATAGTAAGC